>ENA-OPIO01000108-OPIO01000108.1-human-gut-metagenome-genome-assembly--contig:-NODE-108-length-31916-cov-8.304981_pt1 | contig 31916 bp, 20 predicted proteins | sample MGYA00241395_ERZ501636 | MGnify/ENA primary metagenome ERZ501636 (study PRJEB25962, sample SAMEA2042198) | human gut metagenome | biome: human gut; feature: human-associated habitat; material: faeces... | reverse complement strand
TAAATGTATGGGCATGTGCGGATTGCAAATCCGCAATTAGAAACCGCCGGATTGCAAATCCGGCGGAACAAATGTTTTCATTAATAGAGCTTTTACTTCATCCAACAGATTTACGGATGAACCGCTTTTCGCATTTCATCCGATGATTTTTCCGTCGAACAGACGTATCGTCCTGTGGGCTATTTGCGCGTCGTGCTCGTTGTGGGTAACCATCACTATGGCCGTGCCTTCCTGGTTAAGCTCGGTCAAGAGGCGCATCACCTCCGCGCCGTTCTTCGAGTCCAGGTTACCCGTAGGCTCGTCGGCGAGGATTAGTTTCGGCCCGAACACCACGGCACGGGCTATCGCCACGCGCTGCTGCTGGCCTCCCGAGAGCTGGTGGGGAAAGTGTTTCGCCCTGTGGCTTATGGCCATGCGCTTCATCACTTCCTGCACTTTCCGCTTCCGCTCGGCGCGCCCCACGTTGAGGTAGGTCAGCGGCAGCTCGATATTCTCCTCCACGTTAAGCTCGTCAATGAGGTTGAAGCTCTGGAACACGAAGCCTATTTTGCCCTTCCTTATCCCCGTGCGGTCTTTCTCTTTGAGGCTGGCTACCTCCTGGTTGTCGAGCCAATACTGCCCGGATGTCGGATTGTCGAGCAGTCCGAGGATGTTGAGCAAGGTTGACTTGCCGCATCCTGACGGACCCATTATTGCTACAAACTCGCCGTCTTCAACGTTGAACGACACATTGTCAAGCGCAATCGTCTCCACCTCTTCTGTGCGGAACGACTTGCAAAGGTTCTCTACTTTAATCATATATTTACGGTTTTAGGGTTATACGGTTTTAGGGTTATACGGTGTTTATTGCGGTTTTAGGGTTTTACGGTTATCGGGTTGTGCGGTTTTAAGGTTGTTGGGTTATACGGTTTTAGGGTTTTATGATTATGCGGTTGTGCGGTTTTACGGCTTTATTGTTATTCTACCGTATGACCTTACAACCTTATAACCTCACGACCGTATAACCTTACAACCTTATAACCGCATGACCGTACTTCTCATTCATCCTTCAAATGCTTCACGGGATTGCCGTTGGCGGTGCGATAGGCATCGGCTATTACCGTGGCGGCGATGACCGCCAGCACCGTGATAATGCCTGCGATGAACAGCCAGAGGCTCATGCCGGCCTTCACGCTAAAGTCTTCAAGCCACTTGCCTGCCACCCATCCGGCGGCCGCCGCGCCTACGATTGATGCCGGAACGGCCGTCACAAGCACGCCGCGCAGCATCAGGCGCAGCACGCTGACGGTGCTTGCGCCGTTCACCTTGCGTATCGCTATTTCCTTGCTTCGCCGCTGCATCTCGTCATTAATGTAGCCAATCAATCCTAAAAGGGCTATGAGTAGGGCGCACAGTCCGGCTATGATGACCGCCGAACGGAAGTTCTTTACCCCGTCATACCATGTGTCCAGCTGCCTCTTGTAGCTGTCTACAATGACTGTCTTGCCGGGATACAGCCGCGCGAGACGCCGCTGCACGGCCTGCATGTTGTCGGCCGTCAGGTCGTGAAACTTCACGAGCAGGTAGCTGATATAGCCTCCGTAAGGGTCGGAGTAGAACATCATCGTGGGGCGGTCGTCGTCGTCGAGCGCGGTGTTGGGGCGGTACTTGTCGTATATTCCAACGATGGTGAACAGGTCGTTGTAGTTCTGACTGTGCTCTGATATAAGTATTTTGCGGCCTATTACGTCGTTCCAGCCCTTCGCGTTTTTCAGCTTTTGGGCGAAGTCGGGGCTTACCATGACCTCGCGCAGGCTGTCGCTGTGGGCGTTGAAGCCGCGCCCTTGCAGTATTTTCACGCCCGTAAGGCTGAAGAAGTTGTCGCCCGTCATGTACAGGTCGTGGGCGTTAAACAGCTCTTCTCGCGTCTCCGGGTCAACTATGTTGTTGCCGCTGCCCTGGTCGAACATGGGGTATGTCACCGGCGTCCATGCCTCCACCTCGGTCATCTTGCCGAGTTCGGCCACCATGGCGCGGCGTTCCTCGCCTTTTATTTGGTTGATGTTGACGAGCGCGAGGCGGTCGTATTCATAGCCGAGGTTGAAGTCCAGGAGCGTGGCGTACTGCCTGTTAACTACTAAGAGCAGGCATACAAGGAAGCTGACGAACACGAACTGCACGGCCAGCAAAGCCATTTTCCACCTCCGTCGGTTCTCCGTGAAGCCGCGGAAGGCCGTCGTCACGGGCACGGCGTTGTACATCTTGCCGGGCAGTATGGCGCTGATTATGAACACAACGACCAGCAGAGCGGCAAGGAAGAGCACGCCTTTGTTGGTGAACAGGGCCGTGGCCGGGGCGTCGAGCAGCGTCTCTATGGAGCCTTTGCAGACATATATTAGCGCGGCGGCCAGCACCAACGACAGCACGATATGCACTGAAGTCTCGGCCACGGTGATGCCGAATATTGTGCGCGGCATCGCTCCGTAACACTTCCTTACGGCCATTTCCTTGGCCCTCGTCACGGTGTTTCCCATCACTATTAGCAGGTAGTTGAGCACGCTGGCGGCCAAGACCACAGCTGCGAGGATGAGCATCACGAGGTACATCTGCTTCGAGTCGCTGTTCTCGTAGTGGTATTTTGATACCGGGGTGAACTTCAGCGCATAGTCGATGTTGTCCTTTTTCAGCTCCGCCATGAGCTTGTCTACAAGCTGTTTTACCGTCGCGTCAAACTCGCCCAGCTCCGGGTGGCACCCTGGAGTGACCTTTATGAACGAGCGGTAGCGGTCGTTTCCCATCAGGTTGTCCTGCCCGTCGTAGCTGAACGAGCGTTGCGTCGCCATTGAGAGCATCACGTCATAGTCGTGGAACGTAGAGTTCCAAGGGTAGTCTTCGTACACCGCGCCGACGGTCATAACTAATCCCGGTATGGTGGTACACTCAAGCTTGCGCCCCACAACGTCGCCGCCCATGCGCTCGGCCATAGTCCGCGACACAAGGCAGTAGAACGGTTTTGCGAGCGTTTCGTCGGCGTCGCCCTCCAAAATCTTTGTCGTGAACACCTTGAAGAAGCACGAGTCAACTATGTAGACGTTGCCCTTGACGCGCCGTTCCGTGTCTATCTTCATCTCTTCATCGTCGCAACAAGGGTTTATTCTTGTAGCAACGGTGATTTGCGGAAGGTTCTTTTTCAGCAACGGTGCTACTCCTCCGGGCGTGTTGCCGTACAATACGTTTGGGTCGGAGCCTCTTTGTATCACCTCGCTAATGCGGTAAATGCGGTCGTGGTCTTGATAACACGTGTCGTATTCGTGCTCGTACCACAATTTGGCTATTAGCACCGAAGCCAGCGCGAAGCCAACGCCGAGGCACAGTATTTTGACGAAATTGTGCTGTCCTCGCCGCGGAATGTTCTTTAATGCGTTGATAAAATTGTTCATGTTTACGGTTATACGGTTATTGGGTTATACGGTTTTACGGTGAAGTTTGCCGCGTTTCGCTGCGCCGTCTGTAATTACTTGATTATCAATGTATTATTGTTGGCTTTGCAAAAGGCCGTCTTTTGGCCTCTAAAAGGTGGCCTTTTACAGCCTAAAAGGCCACCTTTTGCAATGCGATTGACCGTCTTTTACTTTTTTACCTTTTTACTTTTTTACTTTATTCTTACTCCTGCTTAATATTCTTTACCGGGTTCTCTCCCGCCGCAATCCAGCTCTGTACGGCCACGGCGGCGTAGCTGATTAGCAAAACGATGAGGCCTGCCACGATAATGTACGGCCACCATACAATACGGTAGCTGTATTGCGAGAGCCAGTCGGCCATGAAGTACACGATGATTGGCACGGCGATGACGAACGCTATGCCTACATACAGCAGGAAGGAACGGATTAGGCGCGTGCGGATTTGGTTGCCCGTAGAGCCGAACACCTTGCGTATCGCAATCTCCTTAGCGCGTTGCTGTATGAAGTACGTTGACATTGCGACAAGTCCGAGCAGCGATATTACTATGGCTACGAAGGCGAAGAGCGTCACGATTTTGGTAGTGCGAAGCTCGTCTTCGAAGTAAACCTCCACCTGCTTGTCAACGAACGGCGGCCAGTATTGCTCCAACTCCTCGTGGAACACCTCTTTATATATGTCCCTGATTTTGGCGTAAGCCTCCACCGGGTCGCCCTCCACCTGCACCGAAACCACCCAAGGCTCAATGACCTTCTTGGTTATCAGAATCATGATAGGTTTCTCCTCTTCGAGTATTGAACGCAGGCGTATGTCGTTGATTACACCTCCGAGCGTCGGGTTTTTAGGGAAACGCCAGAAGTAACCCTGGTCATACCTGTCGCTCATGTGCGTGTCTGTCGGCTTCATGTGAAACGCCTTGAGGGCCAGGTCGTTCATGTACAGTATGCTGTCGCCCTCGGCGTGCAGGTCGTGTTTCAGCGTAATGCCGTATATTTTCATAAAATCCGGCGTGGCGGTGAACATCTGGAAGCCGGTATGTTCCTTGTCTCCTTCTATCATTATGGTGTTGTTGTTGCCGCCGTCGGCCGGGTTTCCTATTGACGGAGCAGCCGCCTTGACCTCCGGCAGGGCGCGAACCTTGTCAAGGAACACGTCCAGTCCGCTGCCTGCAAACGCCGTCTGGCCGTAGATTACGAGGTTGTTCTCGGTCTTGAAGCCCAGCGGCGCCTTCGTAAGATGCAGCATCTGGAGCGACATTATGAGGGCGCATGAGAGCATCGTGATGGTGATTACGTTCTGCACGGTTATGAAAATGCGCGAGAACACGAGCTTGGTCTGCTTGGTGAACGTGCCGCGCACCACCTCGATAGGCTTTACTTTCGACAGTATTGTGGCAGGAAGTGCGCCTGCGAGGAAGCTTACCACGAGCACGAACACCGCTATTACGGCCAATCCTCCGGGGCTAAAGAGCGGCTTGAGGCTGATTGACGTTTCGAGCAGCTGCCCCATGTAAGGCGCGAATACGCAGGCAAAGGCCACGGCTATGGCGAGCGACAGCAGGCACATCACCAACGACTCGCCGAACATGTTGCCGCCTACGCCGCTCTTGGTGCAGCCGAAGAGGCGGCGCGTAGCCATCTCCCTTGCCCTGTAACCGCTCTGCGCTACGGTCAGGTTGACGTAGTTCATTATGGAGAAGAGCAGTATTACCAGTGCAACGGCGGCCAGTATGCTTACCAATTTGTAGTTGCCGAGGACGAGTGCGCCGGTGTATTTGCAGCCTGAAAAGTACAGGCGGTCAAGCGGAAGGAGCACGGGGACGAACTGGAAGACGTCGTCCTTGTCTCTCGGCCAGAACTCCTGGAAGTACCGCTGCACGTCTTTCTCCTTCTGCATGAAGTCGTGTCCTTCGCGTACTTGCACGAACGCGGCCGCGCCTCCCAAGCTTACGGAGTGTGGAAAATACTTGTCCATGTCGCTCTGGTTCTCCCTTTCGCGATAGGAAAAGTCGATAATGGCGTCCACGCCATCTTTAATAATGGTGTGGTCGAAGTCCTGCACCACGCCCGTTATGCGGAAACGGAGCTGGTCTTCGGTAACAATCGGACGCCCGAGAACGTCGTCCGTGCCGAAGAAGCGGCGCGCAAAGCCCTCCGTAACGACGATGTTGCCTTTCTGCGCGAGGCACGTGCGGCGGTCGCCGCGCAGCAGTTTGAAGTCGAACATGGAGAAGAACGTCGAGTCGGTCTCCAACACCGAGGCGTTGACCGTGTTCCCGCGGTCGGGTATGCGCAGGCTTCCTTTCACGAAACCGCAGGTCTGTTCTATTTCGGGATAGTGCTTCTGCATGTAGCGCAGCACGGCGTGGTGGCTGTTTGCCATGGGCGTATGGTCGCCGTCATATTGTATTCCTATGGCGTAAATGCGGCCGGCCTTGCTGTGCTGGCGGTCTATGCTGAACTCCTGCCACGCGTAAAGGCCGATTACTATGACGAACATCAGGCTTACGGCGAGGCCGAACACGTTGACCGCCGTGTACGCCTTGTTCCTCGATAGGAACGTGAAATAGCTTTTAATGTTGAATTTTGCCATTGTATATTGTGGTTATACGGTTGTTTTTATACGGTTATTGGGTTGTGCGGTTATACGGTTTTACGGTGAGGTTTGCCGCGTTGCCATCCTTTGTAGGGACATAATTTATTATGTCCGTACGTTCTGAAAGAACGTATTTAATGTGTTGCGCTTGGGTTCATGCGCCCCCTTCGTGGCGCGCGGACATAATGAATTATGTCCCTACAAAGGGTGTTCGCCCCGGTATGTTGTCATTATTTTCTACCATTTTCATAATGTCTTGATTATCAGCATGTTACTTACGGCTCTGCAAAAGGCCGTCTTTTGGCCTCTAAAAGGTGGCCTTTTACAGCCTGAAAGGCCACCTTTTGCAATGCGATTAACGGCATATGAGCCCCCTCCTAACCTCCCCGAGGGGAGGAATTGGGTTGTTTTTGTTTATTGACTATCATGTTTATTTATGGTTCAGCATCCTTTCTCCTCCCCTCGGGGAGGTCGGGAGGGGGCTTCCGTTGAGGTTGGGAGGGGGCTTCTCTTTTACTCCTGCTTTATATTCTTCACCGGGTTTTCGCCTGCCGCAATCCAACTTTGTACGGCCACGGCGGCGTAGCTTATTAGCAGGACGATGAGGCCTGCCACTATGATGTACGGCCACCACGTGATGCGGTAGCTGTATTGCGCTATCCAGTCGGCCATGAAGTACACGATGATTGGCACTGCTATTATGAACGCTATGCCTACATACAGCAGGAAAGAGTGTATCAACCGGCGGCGCACTTGGTTGCCCGTAGAGCCGAACACCTTGCGTATTGCGATTTCCTTGGCCCTTTGCTGTATGAAATATGTTGACATTGCGACCAGCCCCAAGAGCGAGATGATGATGGCGATGGCGGCGAATAGCGATACAATCTTCGACACGCGCAGCTCCTGTTCGAAGCGTTGCTCTATCTGCTTGTCGATGAACGGCGGCGTGCTTTCGTCCACATCCTCGCGGAACACCTCTTTATATATGTCCTTGATTTGCTTGTATGCCTCCACAGGGTCACCCTCAACGAGGATTGATATGTTGCGCGGCTGGATTATTTTGTTGCACACCAGCACGATGAGTCCCTTTATGTTCTGGCGTATGTCGCGCACTTTGAAGTCGTTTATAATGCCGCCGTACCTTGGATTGCCGCCGAAGAGCAACGGCATAATGCCGAAACGGGCGCTTGTATGTGCCGAGTTAGGCTCCATTTTAAGGTAATACAGGGCATTGTCGTTAAGGTAAACGATGCTGTCACCCTTCACATTGAAGTCCTTTTTCACCTTTATGCCGTATATCTTCATTAGCTCCGGCGTGCCCGTTATTACGTTGAATGTACTTTTATCCTTGTCTCCTTCAAACTGAACTGACGGGTCGCCGCCGCCGTTAGCCGGTGTTCCGTAGGACAGGGCCACCGCTTTCACGAAAGGCAAGGTGCGCAACTTGTCGGCGAATTGCCCCGAAGGGTCTCTGTCTGAGCCGTAGTTCAGTTTCAGGCTGATGATGTTCTCGGTGTTAAAACCCAGCGGAGCTTTGGTAAGATGCTGCATCTGGCGCGCCATGATGAATGCGCAGGCCAGCATAACGATGGTGATTACATTCTGCACGGTTATGAAAACGCGCGAGAAGAGCATCTTGGTCTGCTTGCGGAACGTGCCGCGCACCACTTCGATTGGCTTTACCCGAGACAGTATTGTGGCGGGGATTATGCCGGCCATGAAGCTCACCGCGAGCACGAAAGCCGCTATAATGCCTATGCTTGAGGGCGTGAGCAGCAGCGCAAGGTCAATGCGGGTGTCGAGCAGGCGGTCGGCATACGGGGCGCAGACGCAGGCCAGCGACACGGCGAAAAGCAGCGACACGGCGCACATTACAAGCGATTCGGTGAAGAGGTTGACACAGATTCTGCCCTTGTTACAGCCGAAGAGGCGGCGCGTAGCCATCTCTCTTGCGCGGTAACCGGCCTGCGCAACGGTAAGGTTTACGTAGTTCATTATGGAGAAAAGCAGTATTACCAGGGCCACGGCGAAGAGCACCCTTACCAGCGTAAGGTTGCCAAGGCGCAGCCCGGCGTAGGCGCTAAGGCCTGAGAAATACAGCCGGTCGAGGCGCGTTATGACGGGATGCATGTCATTGTTAAGCTCGCTGAACATCTTTTCCACGTCCTTTTGCCTGGCGGAGAAGTCGCTGCCCTCATGCACCTGGACGAACACCGAGGCTTGCAGATAGTTGGCTACTTGGCGGAAATACTCGTCCTTGTTGGCATTGTTGGTGCAGAAGGAGAAGTCGATGATTGCGTCGATGTCCTTGTCGATGATGGTGTTGTCGAAGTCTTTGACCACTCCCGTGACGCGGAAGTGGCTGTTGTCGGCCGTCGTTATGTCGCGTCCTACGGCGTTGGACGTGCCGAACAGGCGGCGCGCGGAGCTCTCCGTCAGCACGATGTTGCCTTTCTGCATGAGGCATGTGGCGCGGTCGCCGTAGAGAAGGGGGAAGTCGAACATGGAGAAGAACGTCGAGTCTGCCTCCATCACGTCAATGTTGACAAAGGCGTCGTTATCCTTCAGCTTCATCTTTTCTGTCGTGAAGCCGCACGTAAGCTCCACTTCGGGAAACCTGTCGCGCAGGTATCGCAAGGCGATGTGGTGGCAGTTGGCCGTCTTGTTGCCGTCGCCTGCTTCCAAACCGATGTTGTATATGCGGTCGGCCTTGCCGTGCTGGCGGTCGATGCTGTACTCCTGCCATGTGTATAGGCCGATGATGATGACGAACATCAGGCTGACGGCCAGTCCGAACACGTTTACCGCCGTGTACGCCTTGTTCCGCGAGAGGAACGTGAAGTAGCTTTTTAGGTTGAAGTTGGTCATGCTTGTTTACGGTTTTACGGTTGTTGGGTTATGCGGTTATACGGTTTTATGGTGTTGTTTGCCGCGTTAACACCCTTTTGTAGGGACATAATTCATTATGTCCGCACGCCTCGTAGAGGCGTATTTCAGTAGGAAATAGTGTGGAGATGCGTTTTTTCAAAACGCGCGGACATAATGAATTATGTCCCTACAAAGGGTGTTCGCTCCAGTGTGTTGTCATCGTTCTTTACTTGTTTTGTAATTATTTGATTATCAGTGCGTTATCAATCACATTGCAAAAGGCCGTCTTTTGGCCTCTAAAAGGTGGCCTTTTACAGCCTGAAAGGCCACCTTTTGCAATGCGATTGACGGCATATGAGCCCCCACCTAACCTCCCCGAGGGGAGGGATTGGGTTGCTTTTGTTTATTAACTATCATGTTTATTTATGGTCCTGCATCCTGTCTCCTCCCCTCGGGGAGGTCGGGAGGGGGCTTCCGTTGAGGTCGGGAGGGGGCTGTTTCTCTATTCTTGTTTTATATTCTTCACCGGGTTTTCGCCTGCCGCAATCCAGCTCTGCACGGCCACGGCGGCGTAGCTTATCAGCAAAACGATGAGGCCTGCCACGAAGATGTACGGCCACCAGGTGATGCGGTAGCTGTATTGCGCTATCCAACCGCTCATGAAGTACACGATGATTGGCACTGCTATTATGAACGCTATGCCTACATACAGCAGGAAGGAACGTATGAGGCGCGTGCGGATTTGGTTGCCCGTAGAGCCGAACACCTTGCGTATGGCTATTTCCTTAGCCCTTTGCTGGATGAAGTATGTTGACATTGCGACCAGTCCGAGCAGCGATATTACTATGGCGATGAAGGCGAAGAGCGTCACGATTTGCGTTGTGCGCCGCTCCTGTTTGAAGCGCGCCTGCACCTGCTTGTCAACGAACGGCGAGGCAGTCTCGTCCACATCCTCGTGGAACAAGTCCTTGTACACCTTCTTGATTTCGGCGTATGCCTCCACAGGGTCGCCCTCTACGAGGATTGATATGCTCCAAGGCTCTTCCACCTTGTTGCACACCTGCACAAGCACCGGGTGCTGCTCTTCGAGTATGTTGCGCAGGCGGAAGTCGTTGAGCACGCCACCGAACCGCGCCCCGGGGCGGAAGCTGTTGAAGCAAATCTGGTCGTAGCGGTTGCTTAAATGCCTGTCCGTAGACTTCATTTGCAACGCCTGCAAGGCCATGTCGTTAAGGTAGACGATGCTGTCGCCCTCGGCGTGCAGGTCGTTTTTTAGCGTAAGACCGTAGATTTTCATCATTTCGGGCGTGCCGCTGATGAACTGGAACGACCATTCGCGCTTCTCTCCTTCAAACGTTATGGTGCGGTTGTTGCCGCCGTCGGCCGGCGTTCCGTATGACGGAGCTACCGCCTTGACGAACGGCAGGGCGCGCAGGCGGTCTTCAAACTCGCCCGAATGCCGGCTGGTATAGTCGTCGGGGTACTCTATGCAGATGATGTTCTCGGTGTTGAAACCCAGCGGCGCTTTCGCAAGATGCAGCATCTGGAGCGACATTATTATAGCGCAGGCCAGCATGGCGATAGTGATTACGTTCTGCACGGTTATGAATACGCGCGAGAAGAGCATCTTGGTCTGCTTGCGGAACGTGCCGCGCACCACCTCGATGGGCTTCACCCTTGACAGTATTGTGGCAGGAAGCGCGCCTGCGGCAATGCTCACAATGATGATGAATGCAGCCGTTATGGCAACTGTAAGCGGGCTGGTGAGCACGCCGAGGTCGAGCTTCGTGTCCAATAGTCGGCCTGCGTAAGGCGCGCAGACGCAGGCCAACGCCACGGCGATGACGAGCGACAGCAGGCACATTACCAACGACTCCATGAACATGTTGGCACCGACGACACTCCTTTGGCAGCCGAAGAGGCGGCGCGTAGCCATCTCCCTTGTCCTGTAACCGCTCTGGGCTACGGTCAGGTTGACGTAGTTCATTATGGAGAAGAGCAGTATTACAACGCCCACGGCGAACAAAATCTTAACCAAAGTGAGGTTGCCCGTCTGCATGAGGAAGGCGTCAAGGCCCGAGAAATACAACTTGTCAAGCCGCGTTAGTATAGGATGATAGCCCGGCCAGAACGTCTGGAAGAAGGCGTCAACGTCTTTCTGCTTGGCCGCGAAGTCGCAGCATTCGCGCACCTGGACGAACGATGCCGCGCCGGTTATGTTCACCATGTTGGGAAAATTCTCGTCTATGTTGGCGGCGTTGTCTGTATATGAGAAGTCTATTACGCCTTGGAAGTCTTTGTCGATGATGGTATTGTCAAAGTCCTTGACCACTCCCGTTACGCGGAAATGCCTGTTGCCGGCGGTAGTCACGGTGCGTCCCACAACGTCGTCAGTGCCGAAGAAGCGGCGCGCAAAGCTCTCCGTCAGCACGATGTTGCCCTTCTGGGCGAGGCAGGTGGCGCGGTTGCCGTGCAGAAGGGGATAGTCGAACATTGAGAAAAACGTCGAGTCGGCCTCTAATACATATATGTTGACAAAGTTGCCGTTGTCCTTCAGCTTCAGGCTTCCTGCCGTAAAGCCGCATGTCTGTTCTATTTCCGGGTAGTGGGAGCGCAGGTAACGCAGCACCCCGTGGTGGCAGTTGGCCGTGCGCCATGCGCCTTCGTCCATGTTGAGGCCTATGTTGTAGATGCGCTTCGCCTTGCTGTGCTGACGGTCAACGCTGTACTCCTGCCACGTGTACACGCCTATTATGATGACGAACATCAGGCTGACGGCCAGTCCGAAGACGTTTACCGCCGTGTAGGCCTTGTTCCGCGAGAGGAACGTGAAGTAGCTTTTCAGGTTGAAGTTGGTCATGCTCTATGTGATTTTGAAGCCCCCTCCTAACCTCCCCGAGGGGAGGAATTTGGTAGCTTGTGTTTATTGATATATAATGTTTACTTATTGTTTCGCATCCATTCTCCTCCCCTCGGGGAGGTCGGGAGGGGGCTGCTGTTTAACCTATTGATTATCAATCGCTTTCTAAAAGGCCGTCTTTTAGCCTCTAAAAGGTGGCCTTTTATAGCCTGAAAGGTGGCCTTTTGCAACGCCGTTTGCCGTTTTTTACAAAACCGTTGGTTAAGCCCAATGGGACAGATGAGCCCAATACGCTCTATACGCCATTGCTCAAGGCATTCTAAGCTCCCTCCCTTCGGGAGGGTTGGGGTGGGTGTCTGCTTCATTCCAGCACCAGCACGTCGTTGTCCTTGTACCCCTCGTAGCCGCTGACTATCACCCGTTCGCCCGGTTCCAAGCCTTCAAGCACTTCGTAATACTGCGGGTTCTGGCGGCCTATGCGTATGTTGCGGCGGTACGCCTTGCGCCCTTCCTTGTCGAGAACGAATATCCACGAGCCGCCAGTAACGCTGTAGAATGTTCCCTTGGGGATGATTACGGCCTTCTTGGCCTCGCCTAATTGCAGGTCGACGTAGTACGTCTGACCCGTGCGTATGTTCTTAGGCCGCTCGCCGGTGAACACGAAGTCTATTTTGAAACGCCCCTCGCGCACTTCGGGGAACACCTTGCGCACGCGCAAAAGATACTTCTTGCCGTTCTGCTCGAACGTGGCTTGCAGCCCCGTATGCACCCGGTCGATGTAATGCTCGTCAACCTGCGCCTCCACCTTGTAGTCGCTCAGGTCGTTGACTACGCCCACCTTCTGCCCCGGCGATATGCTCTGCCCCAGCTCCACGTCGAGCAGTCCGATTTCGCCGTCGATGGTCGAGCGCACGTCCAGCTTCGCCTTGCGCTCGCGTACAAGCTCAACGTTCTTGCGCATGGATGCCAGGTCGCTCGACATCTGCGCCACCTGGGCGCGGTTAAGCTCCTTGGTCTTCGCCAGGCGCTGCTGTATCAGCTCGTTCTTCTGCACCGCCAGCTCGTAGTCTTCCTTTGCTTTAAGGTACTCTTCGCGCGAGTTCAGCTCCTCCTTGTACAGAGCCTCCTGGTGGTTGAAGGCGCGCCGCTTGGCCTGCACGTCCATCTTGAGCTGCAAAGCCTCGTTGCGGTTGTTGAGGTTGTCCTGCTCCAAGGACAGCTGCGTGCTGCGCAGCATGTTCTGTTTCTCGGCCAGCTCGCTCTCGGCGTTGAGTATTTGCAGGTCGAGGTTTGAGTTGTTGAGGCGTATTATGACGTCGCCCTTCTTCACATGCGCACCCTCTTCGAGCACCTTTTCAAGCACTACGCCGCCCTCTTCGGGCGAAATCTGCACCACCTGGATGGGTACTACGCTGCCGTCCACGCTCACATAGTCGTCAAACTGTGCGTCCTTGACCTCTCCGATGCTAAGTCCGCGGCGGTCAACGCGCAGGGTTGACGAGAAGTTTCCAAGCGCGAGCCACGCCAATACGGCCATTACCGCCACGCCGCCGATGACGAGCGGGCGGTATCTCTTCGGTATGCGGTACTTCTTCTGTTCTAATTTGATGTCCATAACGGTTCGTTGTTGATGTAATAGTTGACAAGTCTTTGCTTTATTGCGGCCATCATCTGCATTTGCAGCAGCGTGATGCGGCTCTCGAGATAAGTCTGTGACGCCTCATGAAGGTCGAACGTTGAGAGCATACCTTCCTCATACTTGCGGTACGACAGGCGGTAGGCCAGCGAGTCGGAGGCCGCCTTGCGCTCCATCTGCCGCTGCTCGCGGACATACCCCTCATAGTCGGTTACGGCCTGCCGGGCGTCGTCCTCGAGCTTGCGGCGCGCGTCTTCCACGTCGAGCCGCGCCAGGTGGTAGTCGGCCTTGGCGCGTTTCACGCTGCGCCAGGAGCTTGGCGAGAACAGGGGTATTGACAAAGTAATGTAGACATACTCGCCGAGGTTGTTGCGCATCTGCGCCCGGAAGCCGTCGGCAGACATTCCGCTGGTAAGGTTCTTGTAGTAACTCGTCGATACGCCGCCGCCAAGATAGAGAGAAGGCAGCAGCGAGGCACGCTGCATCTTCCAGTCGAGGCGCGCCGTCTCGGCGTTGGCTTCGGCTATGGTTACGTCGGGTTTGGCGGCGATGGCCGAGTAGTCGATGGCCTCGTGGCCGGGCACGGCGCAGGGCTTGGCGGCGAAGAGCGTGTCGAGCGGCAACTGCTCGGAGGCCGGATAGTTCATGGCCGACTTCAGGGCGAGCACCGCCAGGCGCGCCGTGTTGCGCTGGTGCAGCAGGTTGTAGTCGTCTTCGGCTACCTGGCTCTCCATCTGCACCACGTCGGGGCGACTCTTCTCGCCCAGCTCGTAGAGGCGGCGCGTCTTGTGGAGCAACGCCTGCGAGTCGTCGAGCTTGGCCTGCATGAGGCTGATAGACTTAATGGCGTAGACGGCTTCGACGAACTTCTGCATGATGTCTATGGCCTTGTCGTCCTGCGCCTTCTGCAAGGCTGTGGCCGAAGTGCGCTTCGCCAGCCGCGCCTTTCGCAGCGCGTTCCACGTCTGTCCGCCGTCGAAGAGGGGCATGGAGGCCGTCAGCTGGTAGTAGTTGTTGAACGTCGTCACATTATTATATGTATTGGTCTCCGGGTCGATGTTGCGTCCCCAGTTGTACTGTCCGCCAACCTGCGCCGACACGCCGGGCAGAAAGTCGAGCAGGGCAGTGCGGTAGTCAACGCGCTTCTGCCTCTGCTCGATGTGCTGCCTGCGCACCTCCGTGGAGTGCTCCAGCGCGTAGTTGACACATTGGTCGAGCGTCCATGCCTGCTGCGCCGTGGCCGCCACGGGGGCTGCGAGGCTCAAAAGTATTATGGAAATAGTCGTCTTCATACGCCAATATAAATGCCAAAAGCGTGCCAAAAAGCGTAAACGGCTGACCGTGAGGCGGTTTGCCGTAAAAGCGTATTTTGCACGCTGTCTAATAATTAGACAACGGTGACAAATAATTGGACAATAAAAAGAAAAGCGGATACCCATCACAGAAGCACCAAACACCCACCCCAACCCTGCATAACACCCACCACAACCCTCCCGAAGGGAGGAAGCTTAGAATGCTTTGTACGGTGGCGTATCAGGCGTATCAGGCTCATTTGTCCCATTGGGCTTATCAGTCGGTCTTGCAAAAGGTGGTCTTTGAGGCTGTAAAAGGTGGCCTTTTAGCGTGCAAAAGGCCACCTTTTAGAAGCCAAAAGACGGCCTTTTGCAAGGCTGTTTGTAAGGTGTTGATAATCAAGAAGTAAAAAATCAGGCCGCCGTTTGCGTGTTTCGCCGTAATAAATTACTTTTGCATCACGATGAAACAAGGAACAATCCTCATAGCGGACGACAACCGCAACATACTGACCGCCGTCAAGGTGCTGCTCGAAGACACGTTCGAGCGCATCGTGGCCGTGGCTAACCCGGGCAACATTCCTGCCCGCCTGCGCGACGACAAGCCCGACGTGGTGCTGCTCGACATGAACTTCCAGAGCGGCGTCAACAACGGCAACGAGGGCCTGTACTGGCTGCACCAAATAAAGAAGCTTAGGCCGCAGGCGCAAGTGGTGCTCTTCACGGCCTACGCCGACATCGAGCTGGCCGTTACGGGACTGAAAGAGGGGGCGGCGGACTTCGTAGTCAAGCCGTTTGACAACGCCAAGCTGCGGGCTGTTTTGACCGACGCCTACCGCAAGGCGCAGCCGCAAAAGGGCGCGGCTGGCCGCGGCGAGAGCCGCATGTTGTGGGGCGTGTCTCCCCGTATGCTCGACCTCAAGGCCACGGTGGAGAAGGTGGCGGCCACCGACGCCAACATTTTAATAACCGGCGAGAACGGTACGGGCAAGGAAGTGTTGGCAAACGAAATACACAGACTGTCCCGACGGGCGGCTGCCAAGATGCTACCCGTAGACATGGGAGCTATAACCGGCACGCTGTTTGAGAGCGAATTGTTCGGTCATGTGAAAGGAGCCTTCACCGACGCGAAGGCCGACAAGCCCGGCAAATTCGAGCTGGCCGACGGCGGAACGCTGTTTCTCGACGAAATAGGAAACCTCGACTACGCCCTCCAGGCCAAGCTCCTGACGGCCCTGCAACGGCGTAGCATAGTGCGCGTGGGCGGCACGAAGGCCATTCCCATTGACGTAAGGCTCATCTGCGCCACCAACCGTGACCTGCAACAGATGGTAGCCCGGGGCGAGTTCCGCGAGGACTTGCTCTACCGCATCAACACAATACACCTGCACCTGCCGCCCCTGCGCGAGCGCAGCGAGGACATTCCGGCGTTGGCGAGGCTCTTCCTCGACCGCTACGCCACGATGTACAACAAGCCAGAAATGAGCTTCACGCCTGATGCGGAGCGCAAGATGAAGGCTCTGCCGTGGTACGGCAACATACGCGAACTGCAACACGCGGTGGAGAAGGCGGTAATACTTAGCGACGGAACGGTTATCGGCGAGGACGGCATAAGCGGCGAAACGCCCCTGCGCGAAAAGCCTTTGGAGGAGGTGCAGACCATAGACGAGATGGAGAGCAGGCTCATCGGCAAGACGATACGCGACTGCGGGGGCAACCTCTCGCAGGTGGCGGCGAAGCTCGGGGTGACGCGCCAGACGCTGTATAACAAAATAAAGAAGTATGGACTTTAGCTTTCTCGCCCTCGTAGGGGCGGTGGTGGCGCTGGCCGCGGCCTGCTTGTGGCAGTGGCGCAGGTACAGGAAGACGGTGAAGAAGGTGGCTTTCCTCTTCAACGCCTTGGACAACGGCGACTACACCTTCCACTTCCCCGAGGGAGGAAGGCTTGAAGACGACCACCTGCTCAACGCCTCGCTCAACCGCGTGAAGGACATATTGCGCCACGCACGCGACGAACAGAAGGAGCGCGAGAAATACTTTGAGCTAATCATAGACAGCGTTGACACTGGCATTCTTGTGCTTGACGACAGCCGTGGCATAGTGTTGCGCTGTAACAAAGCCGCCCTGCGGCTGCTCGGGAGGGATGCCGTTACGCACATCAGCCAGGTGGAAGACCGCCTTGGAAGCCTCTCCGTGCGCGAGGCTTATACCACGCTGAAAGGCCGTAGGGTGAAAATACTCGCCATGAGCGACATCAAAGGCGAGCTTGCCAACCAGGAAATTGACTCGTGGGTGAAGCTAATCCGCGTGCTGACGCACGAAATAATGAACACCATAACGCCAATAGTTTCGCTTAGCGACACGATGCTCAAACAGGCCGGCGACGGCAGGAGGGAGGAACTGGAGGTAATCAACCGCACGAGCCGGGAGCTTATCCGCTTCGTTGAGAACTATCGCAAGTTCACCCACGTGCCCGTGCCCGTGCCGCAGCTGTTCTACGTCAAGCCTTTCATAGAGCGCATGGCGCGGCTGGCCGCGCCGCTGATGAAGCCGGGATGCACGGTGAGCATCGGCGTAGAGCCAGCCGACCTGCTGGTGTATGCCGACGAGGGGCTGCTCGGCAGGGTGCTTTCCAACCTGCTGAAAAACGCCGCCGAGGCTATGGTGGAGGGCGGACACGTAAGCGTCAAGGCGTACACGGGCGAGGACGACGCGGTAATAATCGACGTGACCGACGACGGCCAGCCCATCCCCGACGACGTTGCGGCGCACATCTTCATCCCCTTCTTCACCACGAAAAAGGACGGCAGCGGCATCGGCCTGTCGATTTCAAGGCAAATAATGCGTGTCAGCAACGGCTCGATACAGCTTGTGCAGGACAAGGAAAAGGGGCTAAAGACGTTCCGCCTTACGTTCAATTGACGCACGGTTTGCATCTGTTCTCTGCTGATTTTGATACAACATTATTTTCCAGCAAGCGGCGAATACATCCTTTGTAGGGACATGATTTTACATTGGTTTGGCATAAACAATACGTTTCTAAGAAGTAAAAACTTGTCCGTTCTTTTGTGCTTGATTTGTCGGTTGGCAATCAGTCATTCCGCTGAAAAGCGGAATCCAGAGCTTGCAATCAGCATTATGTATATCCAGGATGTTTCCTGGATTCCGCTTTTCAGCGGAATGACAGTTACCCACCGGCCGCTTGAAGTAGGATAATTACCCTATGTTTCCTTCTGCCGGATTTATGCTCTTTTGATATATTCTGCAACCTCTTGGTAATCAACGCGTTACGAAACGCTTTGCAAAAGGCCGCCTTTCGCCTTGTAAAAGGCCGTGAATTACACGCTAAAATGCCGCCTTTTGCACGGTGAAAGGCGGCATTTCGCATGACACCTAGCTTTGGGCTGTAGACACGATGGCTATAATGGTTTGTAAAAAGTGATGATATTTGTAGCCAATATCATTGTTTTTGTCATGGGAAAACACTATTTTTGCTGTCGTAAGGACAAAAGCAATGCGCCATGAAAGAACTTAAAACCATCCCTACATTGAGGTTTGTCGATGCCTTGAATGCTGCTACAAGCAAAGTTTTTCAGTTTGAAGGCCGCTCGCGCAGGTCGGAGTATTGGTGGATGCAGTTGACAGTTCTGTTGGTGACTATCATCGTTCCCCAGATAGGAGCAGTCTTGTCTTTGCTCTTGATACCGCTCACGTTCAGGAGGTTGCATGATACCGGGCGCAGCGGTTGGTGGTGGGGCGCGTATGCTTTGGCGCAGATTGGCGTGGTGGTATTGTTCGTTTGTGACATGATGGTTGTTATGCCTCATCTTAATGAGGGTAATTTCAATATGTTCGAGCTTGTGTTTGGTTTTTTTGCCAAATGGTTCATATATATAATCTTTGTGCTTGTGTTCAAGGCGGTTCTCCTTGTGTTCATGTGCATTGACAGCGAGGCTTGTCCGAATAAATACGGTGACTCACCGAAGTACGTTGAGGTAGAGGCTGGGAGTGATATATAAAAATAAAAGTGTATGGCGGCATATAACGTTGGCGACTGGGTTTGGACGGAGGACGGTTTCGCACAGGTGGAATGTGTCTGGAAGGTTTATTGTGAAGAGTTTGACGACAGTGTGGCTTGCGGCGAGCGCATGGTGGGTGAATATGCAAACACCGTCGTGACGTTGCGTATATTCTGCGGACGGCGCGGCGGACTGAAGAAGGGCAGGGCGTGGACGGTTTATGACTTTGCCGACTGGGTGCGCCCGGTGACTGATGAAGAGCGGTCTTTCATTGAAAAGGTGATAGCCAAGGACTCCAAGGCTTACCGCCAGTGGCTCGGGCATAGGCTCCCGGTCAGGGATTATGTAGACATCTGCGTGCCGGTAAAGGAAGGTACGGCGCGTGCGGAGCTGGCAAAACTGAAGAAGGCGGTCAAGCGTTTGCCGCCCAAATTCACTTTTGACGAACTTGTGGAGCAGGGCAAGGCCGAGGTGTTTAACCTGAAAATAGGTGAAGCGGAGCAGCCGGGCGACCCGTGCGTCAGCTTCACATTGCGTTACAATGTAGGTGAAAGCCGCGGCCGCCGCAGGCTGTTCTGTGGCGTTAAAGACCTTGATTGTACCGAGCCGGAGGAGGACAAGGCCATGCTTGAACGGCTTATCACTTTTGAAGGGGTGTTTATCCTGCTTGGGCAGACCGTCAAAATGTATGACACGCAGCACCCTTCTGCCGGGAACAAAGAACTGTTAGAGAGGCTTGGCAGCGTGTTCAACGCCCTACTGAACCATGATTGGAAGGCTTGTCCCGTGGCAAAAGACTATTACAGACACGCGCCGAAGTTAGTGTCATATTCGTTTGAACAGGCGTGGAAGACAATCACAGGATTTCTTGAACGTAACGCCGACGGCCTTGGAGCGCACGCTTTCCTTGCTGCAATAAGTGAAAGCAACGAGGTGGAAAATGTCTGCCACCGCATTTATAACGCTTCTGTCGGACTGTGATTGATTGTCTGCGTGTATGCGAAATGCCGCCTTTCATCGTGTGAAAGGCGGCATTTCGCTAATTGTATGATTGTTATGGGAGGACTGAGAGAGTTGGGAGGAGTAGGAGAAATGGGAGAAGGCGATGGATTTTTCACTTTTAGTTTTTCCCTTTTCACTCTCATCTCCTTAGCCAGGTCTCGGGATTCAGCTTCGCTGTTCCGTGTCGTAGCTGGAATTGGAGCATGTTTTCCGCGCCGAGCGCGCCGATGGCTTGGCCGGTGTTTACCTTCTGCCCGCGGCTTACGCTGACGCTGCCGAGGTTGCAATAGACGGAGATGTAGCCTCCGTGGCGCACCATTACGATGATGCTTCCGTCGAAGTTGAACACGGCGCTGACCTCTCCGTCGAACACCGAGCGCACCGTTGCGCCCGACTGCCCCTTGATATTGATGCCCTTGTTGTCGAGCCTTACGTTCCTTAGTCCGGGCACATTGTACTGGCCGAAGTGGCTCACTATGCTGCACGGCCCGGCCAGCGGCATGGGCAGACGGCCCCGGTTGCGCTCGAAGCTGCCGCTAAGCTTGCGGTCCTGCGTGTCCATCTCGGCTGCGGCGGTAGCCCGTTTCTTAGCCCGTTCCACCTCACGCGCGGCGCGTTCCTTGTCTACACGCGCCTTGCGTTCAGCCGCTATGCGGTCTGCCTCGGCCTCTCGCGCCTTGCGTTCGGCCTTCTCTCGTGCCGCCTCGTCGCGCTTGGCGGCCTCGCGAGCTTCGGCTTTCAGCTTCTCCTCACGCGCCTTCGCCTCGGCTATGCGGCGCGCGTTCTCGCGCTCGCGGGCTTCGGCCTCGGCCTTCTTGCGTGCCAGTTCGGCTGCCTTGCGCTTCGCCTCGGCCTCCAATTTTGCCTTGCGCCTTGCCTCGGCTTCGGCTCTTGCCTTCGCCTTGGCTATTTCTTCGGCTATGAGACGGTCAATTTTGGCGTTCAGTTCGGCGTCTTTCTTGCGCTGGTCGTCAATGATTTTTTGTATTGTTTTCTGTTGGCGTTGCAGGTTTTTGACCATCTTTTGCTGCTCGTCCTGCTTGCTTTGAAGAGCCTCATGCTCACGTTTGTCTTTGGCTAAGAGCGTGTTCTTCTGGCCGCGAACCCGTTGCAGCTCTTTCTGTTTTTCCTCTATTTGCCGTTGCTTGGCCTTCACCATTTCGCCCTGTGAGCGCTGGAAGGCGGCGTATTCGCGCACGAAGCGCAGGCGGCGGTACATCTGTGCGAAGTTCTTTGCGCTGAAGATGAACATCAGCTTGTCCTGCACGGTACGCCGGGCAGCGAGGTAACGCATCGACTTTACGTATCTTGCCTTGCGCTCGTCGAGCTGTTTGTTAAGCGTGGAGAGCTGGCTTTCGAGCATCTTTATGCTGTTGTCGATGTGTAGTATTTCGCTTTGTATGGTGTCAATGGATCGTTTGTGGCGGTCAATCTCCGTGCCCAAGGCCACAAGGTTGCCGAGACGCTTCTTCACGTCGGCCTTGTTTGCGCGCAACAGCCGTTCCTGTTCCTTTATTTTGCGCTGCACTCCGGCACGCTGGTTGCGCAGCCCCTTGATGGAGTTGGTTTGGTATTTGGCGGTGTTCTTTTTCTTGGTTGTGGTGCGTTTCTTTGTAACGCGCGTTGTCTTCGCCTTCTTCCGCGTGGTCTGTTTCTTGGTCTGTGCGGAGAAGGGGAAGGCTATCGCCAGTGCGAAAAAAAGTATAAGGAGTCGTTTCATTTACATTTTCAAGAGTCGGTTCATTACGTCCTGCACGCTTACTTGCCTGTATTTGCTTGACACGGAGGTAAAGGTGTCCCAGTCGCCGTCGGTGTCTATGCCGTCGAGCGATATGTTCACGCTCATCGGCTTGCTGCTTTTTACGGCATCGCTTTTCATGAGCAGCGTTATGTCCGTCGGGAAGTGCTTGCGTCCCACGGGCTTGAACGAGCCGTAGTTGCATGTCACGGTGGTCTTGCCGGACGACTTGCCGCTATATGTTACGTCAACCGAGCGGAGTCGTCCGCTCGTCTTGTCCGCGCTCCATTGGTACTCCATGCTGCCGCGTTTCAGTGATACAATAGTGTTGACAACGGCGTCATTGAACGTGACGGAAAACTTTTTAAGCGATGAATCCGTGATTTTTTGCTCTCCGGGGACAAACAGCTGGTTCCAGAAGAGGGCTTGCAGGGCGTAAAAGTCAAGTCCGTTCTTCTGCAAGAAGTCAACGTCGGCGTAGCTGGCCTTGACATATTCCTTGTTGATGCGGTCCATAAGGAGCACGTAGTCTTTGGCGAACTCAAGGCGGCCTACCTCCATAAGGCCGAACGGAGTAAGCTGGATGCGTATTACCTCGTCCTTTTTCATCCTGAGAGAGCCGCTTACCGACAGGTCTTTCCGCCCTGTGTTGATGGTGAACTTGATTTTAGACGATATGCTGCGGGTGTAGACTTCGTTGTCGTAAACCTTGCGCATGAAATCTATCTTGCGGTTTTCAGCCGATGCCATTGTGCTTGCTGTGCCCGTGGCCGACGACATTGCGTCAACCGATGCCTTCTTAGTGCCGCATGAAACGACGGCGAGCGACGCCGCGATGAGCATCATGCAAAAGTACAGCTTGCTGTTATTCTTCCACATATTTCTTGAGTTTTATTTTGCGTCTGATGGCCTTGTCGTTCTCCGCTCCTGCCTCCAATGCCTGCTGCCAGAACTTTACCGCCCCGTCGGTGTCGCCGTTCACGGCGTGGATGTCGCCCGCATGTTCTATTATTACGGCGCTTTTCGTAGTGTCGTTGTCCACCGCCATGTTGATGTATTGCATCGCTTCGGCGTACTTCTTGCGCTTGAACAATATCCATGCGTAGGTGTCCAGGAAGGTGGCATTGTCAGGTTCGGCCTGTACAGTGCGGTAACTCATCTGCTCGGCCTTTGCCAGTTCGCGGTCCTCTTCAGACAAGTAGTAGGCGTAGTTGTTAAGACAGCCAAGATTGTCGTCCTTCCATTGCAGGCATGAGTCATACGCGGCATAAGCCTCTTCGGCAAGTCCCTTGTCGTGGAGAATGTCGCCCATGATGGCGTAGAAGTCTGAAACGAGGTCCTTGTTGCTCTGTTTGGTTATTTGGCTTACGCCCCGGCGCAGGGCGTCGAGTGCGCTGTCATCGTCGTCTTTCTGGACGTAAGCCAGGCCGAGGAAGTAATAAAACGCCAATTCATCGGGGTTGTAGTCGATTGCCTGGCGTGAAAGCTCGGCCACGCGGTCGAAGTCTTGCTCGCCCCATTCCGCCTGTATAAGTTGCAGGCGGGCACCGGCGTTGTCGGGAGAGATGGCGAGCACCGTTTCGAGAACTTTCGAAATGGAGTCCTGCGGCATCTTTTTCAGCGTCATGTATGCGGCGTACAGTTCGGCCATGTCTGACGTTTCCTGCGGCTGGGCGAGTATTTTCCTGAACAGGTTGAGCACTTTCGAACTGTCGCCTCCTTGCTGTTCGCTTTCCGCCACGGCCTGCCTTATCAGCACAATCTTGCTGTCCGTTGGCGTTTTCGTGCTTACCAGCAACGCCTCTTGCAGCGAGTCGGCGCGTAGGGGCTGCTTTGTCGTCCTGTAATAGTCTATCATCGACATGCGTGCGTTGGTGTTTTCGGGCTCGGCTTGCAGCACTTCGGCGTATTGACGGTATGCTTCGTCGGCCTTTCCGTTCTGCAACAGCCAGTTGCCCATCATCACACGGTAGTTCATGTCATTGGGATATTTCGCCGCCATCGACTTCAACTCGTTAAATTCTTCCTGCTTTTTGCCTTGCAGGGAGTAAACCCTCATCTTGGCGAGGGTAAGGTCTTCGTTGGCGCCTTCAAGCGTTTCCATGCGTTCGAGTACGTCGAGCATCTTGTCATAGTCCTTCTGGCGTCCGTAGAGCTGCGCCAGTATGTCGAGCACGTCAGAGCGTTCGGGACTGTTCTTTGCAAGCTTTTCATATGCCTTTGTAGCTTCGGCGAGGTTGTTAATGCTGAAATATCCGGCACCGAGACGCTCCAAGTAGGCGTTGTTTGCAGGGTTGAGCTCTGACGCCTTTTTTACGTCGGCAAGTGCGGCGGAGTCGTTTTTGAGTATGCCGTCATAGAAAGAGAGCATGAAGTAAGCCTCGGCGGCGTTGGGGTTTATGGTGAGGCAGTGCTGCAACAGGTCGTAGGCGGCGTCGAAGTTGCCGCTTGTCTGCTGCTTTATGGCTTCAAAATAATATATCTTGAAGCGCAGGCTGTCGTTGTGGCTGATGGCCGGTAGGCTTACAAAGGCGGCTTCCTCCGTTGCGCCTGTGGGCTGTACGGCTTTCGCTCCGCCGCAACTTATGGTAAGCGTGGCCGCAGAGAGCAATGCCAGGAAATATTGAATGGAACGTGTCATGTATGTTTCCTTGTAAGAGGATGTGGCTTATTTCACTCCGGTGTGCCCGTAGCCGCCGGCTCCGCGCTCGGTGTCGTCAAGCTGGCTGACGGTCTCAAACCGTGCCGTCTCGTGCCGCGCTATTACCATTTGGGCTATGCGCTCGCCGTCGTTCACGGTGAAATCGTCGCCCGAAAGGTTTACCAGGAGCACCATTACCTCGCCGCGATAGTCGGAGTCGATTGTTCCCGGCGAGTTGAGCACGGTCAGTCCGTGCTTCAGGGCGAGGCCGCTGCGAGGGCGTATCTGCGCCTCGTAGCCTTCGGGCAGCGCCATGTAAAGGCCTGTGGGTATGAGCTTCCGCTCCAGCGGACGCAGCGTTACGGGCGCGTCGATGTTGGCCCTTATGTCCATGCCGGCGCTCTGCGGCGTGGCGTATGCTGGCAGGGGCTGGTGCCCCTTGTTGATTATTTTCACTTCAATCATGATGTCTTCTTATATTATTATAAGGTGCAAAAGTAACGAATTATATTCACATAAAGGCTGTTTTGCCGCTAAAAAGAAAGAATTTAGCCATTTTTAGATTACTTTTGCGCCAGAGTAATTAAGGAGTAAAGGAGTGGAGAAGTAAAGGAGTAAGTAGAAATGAATTGCCGGTAAGTTGTTCATTGCTTGGGCAATACGCATTGTCGGCTCGTTTGGTTTTGTAAAAATGCAAAGTCATTTCTACTTACTCCTTACTTCTATTCTCCTTACTTCTAAAACAAACGATTATGAATTGGGAAAAACTTATATCCGACAAGCGGCTCGGACAGGAGCACCGGCACACCGTGCGCCATGACGACCGCTCCGAGTTCAAGCGCGATTACGACCGCCTTATCTTCTCCGCCCCCTTCCGCCGTATGCAGAACAAGACCCAGGTGTTCCCCCTGCCGGGCAGCGTCTTCGTACACAACCGCCTGACACACAGTCTCGAAGTAGCCAGCGTGGGGCTTTCGTTGGGCAACGACGTGGCACACGCCGTGATGAAGACGCGCCCGGAGCTGGCCGCAACGCTACTGCCGCAAATCGGGACGGTGGTTAGCACGGCCTGCCTGGCGCACGACATGGGCAACCCTCCGTTCGGACATTCGGGCGAGAAGGCCATACAGACGTTCTTCACCGAGGGTGAGGGCAGGGCGTTGGAGGACAAGGTGAGCCCCGGCTTCTGGGCCGACATAACCCACTTCGAGGGCAACGCCAACGCCTTCCGCCTGCTGGCGCACCGCTTCAAGGGGCGGCGCGAGGGCGGCTTCGTGATGACTTACACCACGCTGGCGTCCATAGTGAAGTATCCCTTCGCCTCGACCGCGGCCGAACGGGGGCACGGCAAGTTCGGCTTCTTCACTTCGGAGGCTGACATTTACCGTAAAATCGCCGATGAATTGGGCATAATCTGCAAGTCAGCCGACGGCCAGCCACTTGAATACGCGCGGCATCCGCTGGTGTATTTAGTCGAGGCTGCCGACGACATTTGCTATGAAATAATGGACATCGAGGACGCTCACAAGCTGAAAATAGTGACGTTCGATGAAACCGAGCGTCTTTTCCTCGACTTCTTCGATGAAAAGGCGCAAAACCATATACGGCAACGCATAATAGACGAGGGGATTACTGACGAGAACGAACGCGTGGTCTACATGCGCGCCTGCGTAATCGGCGCACTCGAAAGGGCGTGCGTCGATGCCTTCATGCGCCATGAGGAGGAAATCATGAACGGCACGATGGAGGGCTGTCTGGTTGACAACATCGAGCCAAGACTGGCCCAGGCGTACCAAAAATGCGCCATTTTATCGAAGGAAAAAATCTACAAGAGCAAGCCCGTGCTCGACGTGGAGCTGAGCGGTTACAAGATTATGGCGACACTGATGGAGGCCATGGTAAGTGCGGCAGTAGACCCCTCGCGCTTCTATTCGCGCCAGCTCATCAGCCGCGTGAGCAGCCAGTACGACATCGACGCCGACGATTTGGAGACGCGCATCATGGCCGTTATCGACTATATCAGCGGCATGACCGACGTGTACGCACTTGACGTGTACCAGAAAATCAACGGTATCAGCCTGCCAATAGTGTGACCTTACGGCACGCCCGGTGCCCGGTGAAAATATGAAAGGCCGCCTTTTGCATTGTAAAAGGCGGCCTTTCGCGTTGTAAAAAGCCGTCTTTTGGAAGGCAAAAGACGGCATGTTGGAAAGTGATTGATAATCAGATAGTTGCAAAGCGGTTAGGAATAAGCTTCAGTCAAACAGCTCTTTGAGCACCGGGAGCGACTTTAACTCGGGAAATCCGGGCACGTGCAGCTGGTAATACCTTAATATAATATCTGCCATGCGGCCGCGTTCCGCGCGCGACATACGGTACAGGTGCATCGTAGCATAGTTCATGCGTAGCAGCAGTTTTATCTTCTCCGCCTCTTCGGGAGGCAGGCAGTCGGCGTGCACCGGGGCGTCGGTGAGGAAGCAGCTGGCGCGCAGGTCGAAGCGGCATCCGGGCGTGTAGCCGTCAAGGTTGGGGTAGAAGCCGAGGAACTTTGCCAGGCGCGTCATGAATACAAGGTGGAAGTTGGCGACGCTGCGGCCGCATCCGTCGAGCCAGCGCACGCTGTTCTCCACGTAGGCGAAGAGCGCGTCGTCGGCCGTTTCGCCGCGCGTGGCGCCGCGCAGGAACTCCGCCGTGAACATGGCTATTGCCAGTTTTGCCGGGCTGAAGGGGATTGACGCGAACGGAACGGCCACGCGCGCCTCTTTAAGCGGTTGCAGTCCGGTGCGCTGCCTCAGGTCGATGACGGCCTCGATGATGAAAAGCGGTTGGAAATATTGCTTCTTCAGCTTTGCCTTCGGCGCTTTCGACAGCTTTGCAATGCACGACATGCGGCCGTGCGTGGCGGTGAGCAGGTCGATGATGGTCTTCGACTCGCCGTACCTGAAGCTGTGAAGCACAATGGCTCTGGTTTTTATAAGCATCATGCAAAAATACTCATTTTTAAGCCATATGTGCGAAAATTATTGAAAAAAGTTTGGCCGTTTCAAATAAAACCCCTACCTTTGCACCGCAAAATCGCAACCACGGTCCCTTCGTCTATCGGTTAGGACGAGAGATTTTCATTCTCTAAAGAGGAGTTCGACTCTCCTAGGGACTACAATAAAAACAACAAGGAAAAGGAATAAAGCAAAGATGGCAAATCACAAATCATCAGTTAAGAGAATCCGTCAGGACAAGAAGCGTACATTGCACAATAAATATTATGCAAAGACAATGCGTAACGCCGTGCGCAAATTGCGTGCCATGACTGACAGGGAAGAGGCTTTGAAACTCTACCCGGCAGTGCAGAAGATGCTTGACAAGCTGGCAAAGACCAACATCATCCACAAGAACAAGGCCGCCAACTTGAAGTCGAGCTTGGCTTGCCATGTCAACAAGCTGTGATAAGGCGAATTATAAATAAGAGACAACTTTTTACAGGCCGCAACATCCTTAGCTGGAAGTTGCGGCTTTTTTCATGCCCCGATTGCAGGCCCGTACGGCTTGTCTTGTATAAATATGGGCCGAAAACTTGTGCATGACGGGGAATTTTATTACCTTTGCCTATACCCAGTAGTTTTGTTTGAGTCCATGAAATACATGTCCATATCCCAAGAGAAGACAAGGCTGTGCCTGCTGGCCGTCGCCGTGTCGGCATGGTTTGCCGTGCAGGCGGTCGGACAAGACACGGCGTCGCTGCTCGACACGCTCGACATTACGCTGCGTGAGAGCCACAAGTACATCGACGCCCGGCGTGCGAAGATAGCCGGGCTGAAAGCCGAGTTGGCGCGCGCCGCCACCGACGCGGAGCGTTACCGCCTGACTGGACGCCTGCGCGAGGAGTACCGCTCGTTCGACATCGACTCCGCACTTTACTTCGCCAACGAGAAGATGGCCGCCGCCCGCCGCATAGGCAACGCCTCGTACATAAGCGACGCACGCATGAACCTTGCAGAGATGAGTGGAGTCTACGGCATGTACAAGGAAGCGTTGGACTATATAGACAGTGTTGACAAAGGCGTGCTGGACGTTTACCAGATGGAATATTACTACCACGTTTACCGTAACATCTACGGACTGATGGCCGACAATTGCAGCAACGCCGTGATAAAGAAACGCTATCTGGCGCTGACCGACAGCTACCGCGACTCCATCCTGCTTGTAAACAGCCCGGGGTCGTTCAACTACGTCATCGTGAAAGCCGACAAGGACAACGTGCACGGACGGTACGACGAAGCCATAAAGATACTCAAAGGCGCTTATTCCAAGTTTGACAACATACACGGCAAGGCGCTGCTCGACTATTCGCTGGCCATGGCCTACGCCGGCAAGGGCGACACCGCCAACGAGAAACGGCACCTCATACTCTCGGCCATAAACGACATTCGTTCGGGCATACGCGAATACACGTCGCTAAGGCTGCTTGCCGTAATGCTCTATAAGGAGGGCGACGTAGACCGCGCCTATGCCTACATGACGCGTTGCATGGACGATGCGGCGGCCTGCAACTCGCTCTGGCGCATATACGAAGTGCAGAAGGCGTTTCCTATAATAAATAAGGTGTACCATCATAAGCTCGACAGGCAGCGCAGGGTTATCTTCTGTTCGCTTGTCTTCATCATATTGCTTACATTGTTCCTCGCCGTCGCCATACTGGTGATAAAGAAGCAGATGCGCAAGGTTTCGGCGGCGCGCAGGCAGGCGCAGGAGGCAAACGTCAGGCTGAAAGAGCTTAATCGGGAGCTTAGCGAAAGCTCTCATATCAAGGAGGAGTACATCGCCCACTACATAGACCAGTGCTCGCTGTACATCGACAAGATGGACAAGTACCGCAAACACTTGCAGAAAGTGGCGCAGAAAGGCGGCGCGAAGGAGCTTTTCGAGGAGATACGCTCAAAGTCGTTCATCGACAACGAGCTGAAGGATTTTTACGCGCAGTTCGACGACTCGTTCCTTAACCTGTTTCCGAACTTCGTCGATGACTTTAACAACCTGCTTGTTCCGGAGCAGCGCATACGCCTGAAGCCGGGCGAGAAGCTCAACACCGAGCTGCGCATCTTTGCCTTGATACGCCTCGGTATAAGCAGCAGTACGAAGATAGCCAACTTCTTACGCTATTCGGTCACCACCATTTACAATTACCGTGTGAGGCTGCGCAATGCCGCGGCGGGCGACCGCGAGAAGTTTGACGATGCGGTAATGATGATTGGAAGGTGCGACGACGGCGACTGACGGCAAGTCCGCCGTGGAGCGTTCAGCGGCGTATCGTATGGTGTTTTGCAATTAAAAACATATCAAGTAGGGTGTTAACGCACCCTACTTTTTTATTTCCCATACGTTTGTTCAACTTGTTGATAATCATTGATTTACGTGTTTTAAAACCCGTTTCCCAGCTACTTTTTGGCTGAAATCGCGGAAACACGTTTGCATTATTCATTAATTTTGCAACGTGGCCTCGGCCATCATGGAAACCTTACCTGACAATGCGCGTGCGGCGCAGTTTGAAACGACAACCGTAAACAATAATTATAACGAAATGAGAACAGATTACCTTAAACGAGTGAAGACGTTGATAGCCTGCCTTGTGCTGGTTTCAGCGGCGGCCAATGCCGACACTGTGAAGTCGCCTGACGGCAATATCGGCGTGGAATTCAAGTTGGACAACGGTGTCCCGGTTTACAATGTTACTTACAAGGGCCGCCTTGCGGTGAAGGACAGCAGGATGGGTCTGGAGCTGAAAGACGGCAAGCACCTCACCGAGGGGTTTGTGCTTGAGGGCGCGGACACGTCCACGTTCGACGAGACCTGGCGTCCCGTGTGGGGCGAGGTGAGCCAAATCCGCAACCATTACAATGAATACGTGGCGCGGCTCCGCCAGCCTTCGACGGACAGGAGGATGAACATACGCTTCCGTGTGTACGATGACGGCGTAGGCTTCCGCTACGAGTTCCCCCAGCAGAAGAACCTTGTGTACTTCACAATTAAGGAAGAACGCACCGAGTTTGCCATGACAGGCGACCACACGGCATGGTGGATTCCCGGCGACTACGACACCCAAGAGTACGACTACACAGAGTCCCGGCTGTCTGAAATACCGTCGCTTTTCGACTCGGCGGTGAGCTACAACGCCTCGCAGACTACTTTCTCGAAGACCGGCGTGCAGACTTCGTTGCAGATGAAGACCGCCGACGGCCTGTACATCAACATCCACGAGGCCGCCCTCATAGACTATTCGTGTATGCACCTCAACCTCGACGTGCCTACGCTTACCTTCCGGTCATGGCTCACCCCCGACGCTCTTGGCGACAAAGGCAACATGCAGACACCATGCAACTCTCCCTGGCGAACAGTTGAAGTGTCTGACGACGCGCGCCGCATACTCGCCTCCAAGCTGACGCTAAACCTCAACGAGCCGTGCAAACTGGAAGATACGTCGTGGATTCACCCCGTGAAATACATGGGCGTATGGTGGGAGATGATAACCGGAAAAAGCTCTTGGTCGTACACCAACGAGCTGCCTTCGGTCAAGCTTGACAGCATTGACTACTCAAAGATGAAGCCCAACGGCACGCACGGAGCCAACAACGCCAACGTGCGCCGCTACATAGACTTCGCCTCGAAGCACGGTTTCGACCAGCTGCTCATCGAGGGATGGAACATTGGATGGGAAGACTGGTTCGGCCACGAGAAAGATTATGTGTTCGACTTCGTGACGCCTTACCCCGACTTCGACATCAAGGCGCTCAACGACTACGCCCATTCCAAGGGCATGAAGCTCATGATGCACCACGAGACTTCAAGCTCTACGCGCAACTACGAGCGCCACATGGAGGCGGCTTACCAGCTTATGAACAAGTACGGCTACAACTCGGTGAAGAGCGGATACGTGGGCAATATACTGCCGAGGGGCGAGCACCACTACGGCCAGTGGATGAACAACCACTACCTGTACGCGCTGAAGGAGGCCGCAAAGCATAAAATTATGGTGAACGCCCACGAGGCCGTGCGCCCCACGGGACTGTGCCGCACATACCCGAACCTCATCGGCAACGAGTCGGCGCGCGGCACGGAGTACCAGGCTACGGGCGGAACGAAGACGCTGCACGTCACCGTGCTGCCGTTCACACGCCTGAAGGGAGGCCCCATGGACTATACTCCCGGCATCTTCGAGATGGACATGAAGAAGCTCAACCCCAACAACTCGTCGCACGTCAACGCCACAATCGCCAACCAGCTGGCCCTGTATTGCACCATGTACAGCCCGTTGCAGATGGCGGCCGACCTGCCCGAGAACTACGAGCGGCACATGGACGCATTCCAGTTCATCAAGGACGTGGCCGTTGACTGGGACGACTCGCGCTACCTCGAGGCCGAGCCGGGCTACTACGTAACCGTGGCGCGCAAGGCCAAGGGCACCGGCAACTGGTTCGTTGGCTGCGTGGCGGGGCAGAAGGAGCACACCTCGAAGCTCTCGCTCGATTTCCTCGACAAGGGCAAGAAGTACATCGCCACCATATACGCCGACGCCAAGGACGCCGACTATAAGACCAACCCGGCGGCTTACACCATACGCAAGGGCATCGTAACCTCTAAGACACGCCTGACGCTGCGCGCCGTAGAGGGCGGCGGATACGCCATAAGCCTGTTCGAGGTGAAGGACAAGTCGGAGACAAAGGGACTGAAAAACATTAAAAATTAACAATTAAAAAGTACGCGAGTTCGGTATAAAATGTTTTTTCATAAACATTCAAAAACCGCCTTTGTAGGGACATAATTCATTATGTCCGC
>ENA-OPIO01000107-OPIO01000107.1-human-gut-metagenome-genome-assembly--contig:-NODE-107-length-32091-cov-4.406387_pt1 | contig 32091 bp, 26 predicted proteins | sample MGYA00241395_ERZ501636 | MGnify/ENA primary metagenome ERZ501636 (study PRJEB25962, sample SAMEA2042198) | human gut metagenome | biome: human gut; feature: human-associated habitat; material: faeces... | reverse complement strand
AGGTCGTGCAGCCGGTCGCGCCCGTCCCATGCCGGTAGCCGTTGGAAATACTGCCGGAAGGGATGGTATTCCGGTACGTCTGCGGAGTGCACCATGCGTGCCACGTCGCGGTCCCAACAGTCGATGCCGTGCCGGTGTGCTTCGAGGCAGATGGCGTTCAGGTCCCGTTCCGTGACGGGCCGGAATGCCCCGTTTTCCCCATCTGGCAGACAGCGGAATTCCGTGGCTCCGGTGAGCACGTTGAAGCGGAACCCGTATCGTCCGGCGAGGAAACCGCCGAGGGCGGATTCGAGGTTGGCGGCTTTTAGGGATGCCGTCTCACGGACAGCGGGAGCGGCTTCCGGTACCCGGAGGATGGCCCCCGTTGTTTCGGGAAGGGTATTGTCCTGTGGGGCAGTGGAGTTTCCGGTTTCCGGTAAGTTGGTACGACGGGTGTCCGCCGTTTTGTCCGCATGCCGTTTTTCATTCCAGCGGCAGACGGCGGCATGCGCGATTTTCTTGAAGTCCATTATGCTTTGTGTTTTCGGTGTTTTCTCGTTTGCAAATATACGAAATGGAAAAGCCCTTGTCAAGTCCTTCACCGTAACCCTGTTGATTACTAGATGATTTACATTTGTAAATCGGAGCCAGTATGCTGTTTCCTCATTTTCCGGTGAAATCCCGGTGAAGGATGTAAAGTCAGAAAGTTCACCTTAAGGCGTTGGTACAGAGGGTGTCTGAAGGATGCGAACCCTTCTGAGCAAAAAAATATTTGTGTGAGGTGGGATAGGGGGGGATGGTAGGATCCGTAAAACGGATGTCGGCACGTCCGGAAACCGTTCTCGGCGGATTGAAAAATCGTTTGCAGTAGAACGGAAAATCGTTTGGCGCAGAATGTACGAGGCCGGTTGGGAATGTTGGGGAGCATAATCACAAAATGGCCAAACGCCTTCGGGTCAATGAAAGCGTTTGGCTTCATTCTGCAGAAAGCAGGATATACTTTTATTTGCCCAATGATTTGAACATTTTGCTGATACAACGTTTTTTCTGCTCCATGTTAGGATGGACGTAAAGGTTGAGCGTGGTCGTGACATTGGAGTGTCCTAACAGAACGCTTACCGTTTTATAATCGCATCCAGCTTCGATGCAGCGCGTAGCAAAGCTGTGGCGCAGGCCGTGATATTTCAGCTTGGGTATGTTGAGTTTCGCCATCAAGCCGTTGTAATAGTTGCGGTATGTGCGTGGTTCGGTGGGGTGCTCGTCATTGGTTAGGATATAAAAGTTATCATTAACCACCTTTTTCAGAGGCTTGATCATGGCAAACAGTTCCTTGCTCATGGGGATTTCACGGCAGGAGTTTTTGGTTTTAGGGGTGTTGATGACAAGTTCCGTATGTTTTTTCTCTTCCTCAATGATATAGATGCGTTCGATAGTACGGCAGACTTTTATTGTGCCGTCAATTACATTGATGTCGCTCCATTTCAAAGCGCATATTTCTCCGATGCGCAATCCGGTGCTAAGGCTGATATAGATGCCAAGCCCGGTAAAAGTGAAATGGCTTTGGATGTAGTTCAGAATCTTTCTGTGATTGGCGACAGACAGCACTTCCGGTTCCTTGCTGTTGGAGGTCGTAGGGTATTTTATATCCCATTCATAATAACTTATCCACTCGTTCTTGACCCCGTATTTCATCACCATTTTTAAGACTATCAGAATGTCCTTGACGGTTTTGACACTCAATCCGTTTTCCAACTTTTGCAAGACAAAAGCCTGTACAGCCTGCTCGTGGAGCGAATCACCATCCCCGAAATAAGGAAGAACGTGGTTTTCCAAAATTAACACATAAGCCGCCATTGTGGACTGCTTCACATAAGGACGCTTGTATTCTTTCCAAGCCGTCGTAATTTCTCTAACTGTTTTATGAATCATAATTTCTAAATAATTGGTTCTTATAATTAGAGAAATATAGTGTGGTTTGTTCCCGATCTGAGATTCCCGGAGTTTACGGATGAGTGGGAAAGGAAAAAGTTTAGAGATGTATGCAATATAACAACAGGCAATAAGAATACTCAAGACAAGTCCAATGACGGAATTTATCCTTTTTATGTTCGCTCGCAAATTGTTGAACGAATTAACTCATGGACTTTTGACGGAGAGGCGATTCTAACTGCTGGTGACGGTGTAGGTGTTGGCAAGGTTTTCCATTATTCCACAGGGAAAATCGGTGTGCATCAGCGCGTTTATATTCTGAGCGATTTCAAATGCGATGGTAAGTATCTATATTCATACTTCGCAGGGCATTTTTATAATCGTGTCAAGCGAATGAGTGCTAAAAACTCAGTAGATTCTGTAAGAATGGAGATGATTGCAGATATGCCTATTTCTTTGCCATCAACTGAGGAACAAAAGAAAATAGGACATTTGCTGGCATTACTTGACGAACGCATAGCCACCCAAACCAAAATCATTGAGAGATATAAGTCCTTAATTAGGGGAATTAATCAATATGCATTCACAAATACAGGTATCAATTACAAATTAGGTGAAATTTGTGAAATTAGAAGCGGCTACTCAGGTAATCAACTTACGTTAAAAAATGGCTTAAAGGTATCTCGCATTGAAACAATCTCAGAACATAAGGTCAACATGGAACGTGTAGGATATGTCGCTCCTTTTGAATCTTCAGAAAATTACAGACTGCAAATTGGAGACATTTTGTTCAGCAATATAAATAGCGTTGAATACATTGGGAATACTGCATTCATTGATAAAGATTATAACTTGTATCATGGAATGAACTTACTTAGATTAATACCTAAAAAAGAGTTAGTTATTCCATTCTACCTGTACTTAGTACTGAATACTAATCGGTTACTCAATCACTTTAAGACAGTCTGTAACAAAGCGGTATCACAAGCAAGCATAAATCAAACAGAATTGGGAAAAACGATTGTTCTGATTCCAAACTTAATGAACCAGAACAGAATATGCGAGTTGTTCCAAACATTATATACAAAATTGGAAGCAGAGAGATATTTTATTTCGCTTTTACAAGGTCAAAAGCAGCATCTGCTCCGTCAAATGTTCATATAAACATCTGGCGGAGTAGGTATTGCTTCTGTAAATTAAGGTTTGTTAGAATATTCTGTTCCGCCAATAATATGTCATCTATAGCAGATAGCATCTTGGCATATCTAAGTTGTTCCTGATATGGCGGACAAAAAATTTTGGCTTTACCATAATCCTTAAAATATATGTGAGGTATAGCCATGCCTGTTTTATAAGGTTCAAAGTTGAATACTTTTAGCATATAATATAGGTATTGAAGCAAATAGCCATCTTTAGCTTGTAAAGTGTTCAATGTCCCTGTTGCAGAACATCTGCCAATAGCATAAGAGACTGTCCCTACACCTGAACCATCTTTGATAATATGGACAGCTTCATCTTCTGTACTATAATCATCGAGATAGCCAACGATACCATTTGCACCATATACAGGATAGGTTCCATTCTCACAGACATCACTTTCTTGCAGAGTGGATGAACTACATTCTAAGCATTCTGATAAGAGAACATTTGGCTTGTTGCTGCGAACAACATTCTGTGCAATTCCCCTAATTAAGGACTGCTAATGTACGACTTTTAGCTTATCCTCAAATATGAGCAATACTTAGCAAGCAGGTTCTCCAATGGAAGATCACCTTTTTCAAATCGCTCAGCATCAAGTGGCAAAATCCTTTCGCACACTTTCAACTTGCCCTTGTAAAGAGCTTTTATGTAATGATTCCCGTTTTGTTGCTCAATGGTAACATCAGAAAAAAAGACAGTGATGTCTTCCGGATCATATATAATGGAATAGCTCGGTCGTTTGGCTCCGGGAATATCTTCCCGAAGAATATCCTTATCCACGAGGTCTTGAATATCCCGTATGGCTGTGTCTTTGGAACATTTTGCCAATGATGCCCAAGTTTTGGAAGTTATCTTTGCTTCATAGCCATCAAGGAACAGGTTCAGCATATCGGTCTGTCTTTGACTAAGTGGAACGGAAGAAGCCTTTTGCCAAAAGAAACTTTTATTCAAGATGGTACTGACGATATTTTCCGCTTCGTCAAGTGCAACCGACAACGTATTAGCATACCAGTATATCCATTCAGTAATGTCACCATCGCCGCGTTGAGCCTTTTCCAAAATGTCGTAATAGTGGTTTTTATCTTTATTTATTTGCGAGGAGATATTATAAAATCTGAACTCGCTCTTATCAGCACGAGCCAACAACATATCGGAAAGTATGCGTGCCAAGCGTCCGTTTCCATCTTCAAATGGGTGAATGCTGACAAACCAGAAATGTGCAATGGCTGAGCGTATAACCGAATTTATATTTTCCTGACTGTTGAACCAACCAAGAAAGTGTGCCATTTCTTCGTCCACACGTTCTGGAGAAGGAGCTATATAATGGATTTTCTCACGACCGAACATTCCGGAAACGATATGTTCCTCGTTGGTACGATACTGCCCGACCTCAATCTGCGAGCCCTCGCTGAAACCTGTCGGAAAGAATGCTGCTTGCCACGCACAAATTTTCTCTTTTGTCAATAACTGGTCGTAATGATTTACAGCATCAAGCATAACAGCCACAACAGAATCTATGTAGTGCGACGGAGCTGTCTGTTTGACATTTTCTATACCCAATTTCCGGGCAATGGATGAACGCACCTCATCTACATTCAAACGTATTCCTTCTATTTCTGATGAATAAACTACATCATACGTCAGATTCTCCGCCATTGCTTTCAATTTGCTGTCAAAACCAAGCGAGGCAAGTCTGCCATACAACAAACCCTGTTTGCGGTTCACTTCTTCAAGTATAGCCGTCAGCTCAGTAGCATTCCAACGGAACGCAGTCCAATTGTCTTTTTCGTGTATATACATAGCTGATGCGTCATTTAGCAACGAATAACGTCGCAATATTTGCGACAAATATAGTAGATTATTGTCGTATCACCAAGAGATATTATATAATGTCGCAAAAAATGCGGCGTTTTAAGATAAAAAACGACTGATTATTTTGATTTGTATCTGTTTTCAGAATCGAATCACCAAACTGAATGACTTTAATCTCCGCTAGGAAATCCTTAATGTCTGCGATTATTGAAAATGTATTGAATAGTGGTCATTGTGTAAACTTGCGATTAGGTGATGTCGGAGCATACATTCGTGGTTTGACTTATAACAGTAACGATGTTATTGACTACAATGGTACATTGGTTATGCGTTCCAACAATATTATTAATGGTAGCCAGCTTGATTACAATAACAATGTCGTGTCCGTCAACAAACAAATATCACAAGAGCAACAATTACAGGATGGGGATATTGTTATTTGTATGGCGAATGGAAGTTCTGCATTGGTTGGAAAATCATCATTTTATGATGGCAAATGCTTATCTCCTATAACTGTTGGTGCTTTTTGTGGAATATATCGGTCTAAAATGCCTATTACAAAATGGCTATTTCAAACCAATAGATACCGTAGATATATATGGAATTCTCTACAAGGTGGTAATGGAGCAATAGCCAATCTTAATGGGGAAGACATACTTCGTATGCTGTTTCCTCTTCCCGACAAACAAACAACGGATCGTTGCACAAAACTTCTCTCGTCTTTAGATTCTTTGATAGAAAGCAATGTGTCGCTTTGCTTGAAGTATTCTCAACAAAAAGAGTATTTACTCCGCCAAATGTTCATATAAACATCTGACGGAGCAAATATTGCTTCTGATTTGATAAACAAGTTGCATATATTTCTTCGTTTTCTATTTTATCGTCAATACTTTTAAGAACTTTCAATATATGAAATTGTTGTCCTTTTGAAGGAATGGCAATCTTCATATTAAGCCATTCTTCAACATTTATAGAACGTCCGTCTCTAATGCCATAAGTTACAATAATAAGAGATTTTATAAATCTGTTGGAAGTGAAGTAATAGGACAGATAACCATACTCCAAAAGGCTATTGGGACGCAGTATTGTATATGCAGGACTGCATACACCCAGTTTGTCCGCAAATGCAAAACCGCCTTGAAATGAACGCAAATGAATAACATAATCTCCTGCCATTACAATTTTGTAAGTGTTGATATTGCTACGCTCGAATTGAATATCCAAATTTAAGTCATCTCTATTCACCATACCTTTTTCTTGGCTTGCTGAAAGTATATTGGAATATTCCATTTGCTTGTTGCGTTCATTAACAACCTCAAATAATTGCCCAAATGAGTATTCTTTGCCTTGAATTTCTGAGTACAACTTTTCAATAATCGCAGACTTTAGCTTTTTCAAATCCTCAATGATTTTGTTTTGGGTGGCAATGCGTTCATCTAATATAGATAGGAATTTTGCAATCTTTTCTTGCTCTACAATAGCTGTTGGAACAAAAGTTTTATAACGATGAACATCGTTGCGATTCAAAGTAGGTACACCAGAACCTGTCGAGAATTGTTCAATATGAACGGTTTGGTAAAGATAATAAATGAATTTTGGACAATTACCACAGAAATCTGTAACCCATAAAGATGTATTATGTGGCCAATAGAATCCAGAATCGATATAAGTAAATTTACCTATTGTTCCCGAACGCCCTGTTATTAAGCCGGGAGCTTCACATTTGTATTTATCGTGGTGTTGTAAAATGCCATTACTATAAATAACAGGATATATACCTTCTACAAGATTTTGTGTAGGTAAATCAAAACCTCTTTGTAAAGGTGCTACCTTTCCAATAGCCTTGCACTGCCATTCCCCAGTAAACTCCGGGAATCTCAGATCGGGAACCTTAAGGACTTTCTTATCTTTATTATCTGCCATAGTCATTACTCTTTAATCTTGAAGTTTAATCTGATTATCACGAATCGGTCGCAATTTGCTACCAGTTACTTATCTCCCCTTTCTTTTTCTTCATCGTATGCCTGAATCTCATCTTGTATAATCTGTTTCAGGTCATTTTGTGGGATAATCAACCGATAGTTGGCTACACCAATAGGTTTATCCAGCCCATCAAGTGACAATTCCACATCTACATGATTCTTCTCGGCGCAAAGAATAATACCGATAGAAGGGTTTTCGCCCTCGCCGCGTTCTGTTCTGTCAAGAATGGAAAGGTAATAGTTCATTTTCCCTGCATACTCCGGCTTGTATCTGCCTGCTTTTAGTTCAATGGCAATAAGACTTCTAAGCCCTCGGTGGAAAAAGAGCAAATCTACAATGCCATTCCGACCCTTATATTCTATTGGATATTGATTTCCGATATAGGTAAACCCTTTTCCTAATTCAAGCAGAAACAGCTTAATCTTTTCCACAAGTCGATGTTCCAAGTCTAACTCAAGTACAGGTTCCGTTACACCTAGAAAACCAAGGTTATATGTGCTTTTGATGATTTCATTGGCATATGAAGCAACAGGCACAGGGAGGGTTGTGGCAAAATTGTTATCTTTTTCAACAGGCAAACATGATTGTTCGTACATGCGAAGGCTGATGGCATTGACTAAAAGGTCGCGGCTCCATCCTTTTGTTATGGTTTCAACGGCATAATAAAGTATGGCGTCATCGTTGTCTTTTGTCCATTTATTAGACATCAGTTCGGCAGTATGTCCCCACGGCAAAACTGCAACAGCCTGTTGCAGTTTTAACGCGGAATCACAGAATCTGCAATAAAATTTCTTCATTAACCAGAGGCTACGAGGCGACAGCCCCATCTTGGGATAGCGTTGCTTTAAGTCGATAGACAACCGTTCTACTACACCAACTCCATGCTTGGAATCCAGTTTCCTTTCTTGCAACAACTTGCCTATTTCCCAATGAGCATTACTCACATTGTCCGCAATGCTACGGGCTATGGAAATTCTCGCTTTCTCCATAACTGCAACAGCGCGTTGCAGTAATTCGTTATAGTCAACCGGATTGATTATTTCAATCTTTTTGCCGTTTACCATATTATTCAATTTAGACGATTCCCAACTCTTTCAAATACCCCTCTATCTCCTTGTCAAGTTCGGCACGTTTGGCTTCAAGTTCTTTGATTTCTGCCATTACAGCCTTGATGTCGATAGGTGCTTCTTCTTCAAAGGTATCAACATATCGGGGAATATTCAGATTATAATCGTTGTCAGCGACTTCCTGCAATGTGGCAAGATGGCTATACTTTTCTATTTCCTTGCGGTCACGATAGGTTTCGACAATTTTCTGTATATGCTGCGGACGAAGTTTGTTTTGAGTCTTTACCTTTTCAAACTCCTTGCTTGCATCAATGAACAGAATATTGTCATCCTCCTTGCGGCATTTCTTAAAGACAAGGATACAAGTCGGTATGCTTGTGCCATAGAAAATATTGGCAGGCAAACCGATAATGGCATCAATATAGTTTTTCTTTTCGATGAGGAAACGACGGATTACACCTTCGGCATTACCACGGAACAACACGCCATGTGGAGCTACGCAAGCCATTGTGCCACCCTCATTCAAGTGGTAAATCATGTGGAGGATAAAGGCGTAGTCGGCTGTTTTCTTCGGTGCGAGCCGTCCGGCCTTGCTGAAACGGTCGTCATTGTTGAACTTGTCGGCGGCACTCCATTCTGCGGAGAAAGGGGGATTTGCCACTACCGCATCGAACTGTGTATTGCCAAAGGCATCCCATTCCAGCGTATCGCCGTTCTCTATCTTGAAGTTGCTGAACTTGATGCCGTGCAGCAGCATATTCATCCGGGCAAGGTTGTAAGTGGTCGGGTTCTTCTCCTGCCCGTAAATATCCACCGCATGACCGACCTTTGCCGCACGGAGAAGCAGCGATCCACTACCGCAAGTCGGGTCATACACATTGCGAAGCCGTGTGCGACCGATAAATACAATCTCGGCCAATATCTGACTGACCTCCTGCGGAGTATAGAACTCTCCGGCTTTTTTTCCGGCTCCAGCGGCAAACTGGCCAATCATATACTCATAGGCATCGCCAAGAATGTCAATCTCATTCGAGGCTTCCACACCAAACTTTATGTCGTCCAATGCCAACAATACGTTGCTGACGAGGGTATTCTTGTCATCTGCCGTCTTGCCCAATTTAGGTGAAGCAAGGTCGATATCAGAGAACAGGCCGCCAAAATCCTCCTCGCTGTCATGCCCCAATGTGCTGTCCTCAATCCGCTTCAACGAGCGTTCAAGGATAGGCAATATGTTCTCTTTCTTCTTTGTCCGGTCTATCACCGATGAGAACAAGTAGGTCGGTTCTATAAAATAGCCGACACCCTCCAAACATTGCTTTTTCAGTTCTTCTTGCAGTTCTGCGGCATCCTCATCCTCCATGTTCCACAAATCCTTGAATGACACTTCGTCATCCACCAAGGCACTATTGGCATATGCTTCTATCTTTTCCGAAAGGTATTTGTAAAAGATGAAGCCCAAAGTGAAATACATGAAATCACTGGCCGACATATTGCCGCGCAACTTATTGGCCACTTCCCAAAGCTGGTCACGGAGTTTCTGTTGTAATTCTTCGCTCATATACTAATCAATTTTTTCTATATTATAACCTAATTCCGCAGACAAAGACACGATGTCATTAAAATCAATAGGGCATCCTTCCCCAACCTGTGTACTAACTAAGAACTCCACTCCATCGGAACTTCTTAATGGAGACTTAAAATGCCATCTTGTATCTTTTGATTTATCGAAAGAACCTTGTTGCTTTCTCTTGACTTCATCAACTGACATAACTAAATTAGGTATTCTTTCATCAAAAAAGTTTTTAATTCCTTTATATGCCAAGCTCTTTTTTTTAGTGTATTGTCTTATGACTTCAACCATGCAACCATTTTTGTAAAATTTCCCCTCTCCGTTTATCGTGAATCTGTCCCGTTTTCCTTTACGTTTGGCAGAATCTTGAATAGGTTTATAGGGGGATTCCTGAGGCTTATTTCCGCTATATTCTGTTATGACTGCATCATCTATTGTTTGTGCTATATCTCTGAAAATATCTAATGCTACTTGTGGAGAGACATTGAAAAACTCTCTATTTTGTCGAATACGAAGATGTGTAAACCTATCTATCGACTTATGTACAAGTTTTTCTACTTCATTGTACTTTACCGTCCTAAATGTTGCATATATTTCAAATGGCAAAGGCACGGCGGTATTGTCGAGTTCCTTTGAACGCACATCAACTGGGCGTGAGCTTTTGCCAATCTTTACCCAATCCTCGCGAAAACTTGGATTAGTCAAAATATATACATATCCCGGTTCTTTTGCCTTATCCATAACCTTAGTCCCAACTGAATGTTCTAATAATATTACGTAACCTATCCATTATCCGTGTCAAAGCCTTTCGGGTCTTAATCAGTCCGAGGTGCTTTTCTTTGAGTGCCTTTTGTATGATTTCCGGTTGCTCTTTTTGCAAGTAGTCGTACTCTTTCAGGTAATGGTCAAGCACTTCCGAAGAAAGTCCTTCGTCTTCTGCCAAAGAGTTTACGGCCTTTTCACGCTCGGTTGAGATATAGTTGTTCAAGCGTTCTTCCAGTTCGTTTGTGCCGTCCGCCTTTTGCCGTTGCATCATGAAGTTCTCCTTGTCCTCGTCCACATTCTTTTGGATGAAGCCGTCAATGAGTTTCGCCTTGCTGCGCATTTCGGCATCCTTTATCATCGTGTCAATGATGTCCTTGCGGCGTTCTGCATAGTCGTTGCTGTACGGGTCAAGGTTGGCTATCAGTTCAAGGATATAAGCCACATTGATGATGTCGCTGTGCAGGAGTTCAAGACAGAAATCTACATCCTCCAACCGTTCATTATCTGGTGTTTCATCATCACCTGTTTTTGTAGGTGGAACAGGGTCAACTAAGACAAACGTATCATGAATATCAAGGTATTTGCTTCGGAACTCCATGAATTGCTGTTCGGTCATGCCGAGGTCATCCGCATCATCGCTGTAATCCTCATATATCTGAATTTCTGCATGTTTGCGGATAATGTCACGGAAAGCCAACACAAAGTCTTTCTTGTCCTTTTCGCTTTGCAACAGGTCTATGCTGCCTGGCTCCGGGTATTTCTGCAAGAAGTCCGTTGCCAACTGTTGGTATTCCTTTTTCACTTCCTCAAACGGAGGCCGCACTATTTCTTCGGGATTGTTGGAATTGCTGAAAAGCCTGATGGCCGTATCGACATTGCTTTTCAAATCACGGAAGCATATAATCTTGCCGAAACGCTTTTTCTCATTCAGTACACGGTTGGTACGGCTGAACGCTTGCAACAATCCGTGGTACTCCAAGTTCTTGTCCACATAGAGCGTATTGAGCTTCTTGCTGTCGAAGCCCGTAAGGAACATGCCCACGACAAGGCAAAGGTCAAGCGGCTTCATGTCCGCTTTCTTCTTTTTCATGCGCTCATTGATGTCATCGTAATAGGCTCGGAAATTCTCAGTAGTATATGCCGTGCCGAACATTTCGTTGTAGTCATTCATGATGGCTTGCAGTTCGTCCGCCTCACCTATGCTTTCGCTGACATACTGTCCCGTACCCATTCCTGTCTGTTCGTCATCTTGGCTACTGTTGGCAGCGTATGTGAACACAGCTCCGATACGGATTTTCGGTTTCAGCGACTTGAATATCTTGTAGTAACGTATGAGCATTGGTACGGACTGCACGGCAAACAACGCGTCAAACTCTCCGTCAAAGGTTGACTTATTGAAATTATTAAGGATGAATTTGGCTATCTCCTCCATGCGGTTGGCATTGCCCTTTTCCACTTCTTCGTTTCCGTGGTAATACTCCACAAGGAAGCCCAACACGTTTTCATCGGCAATCGCATCCTTGATAAGATACTGGTGCAGGCAGTTGCCGAAGATTTCTTTGGTGGTATGTCCGTCAATGGCATTTTCCGTGAAGATTGGCGTACCCGTGAAACCGAATACTTGGGCGTTGTCAAAGAACTTCATTATCCGTTTGTGGCTTTCCCCGAAGTGGCTTCTGTGGCACTCATCGAATATCATTACGATGCGGGAGTGGCGTATGGCCTCAATCTTGGCACTGTACCACGTCTTGCTGACTGCGGCGTTGAGCTTTTGGATAGTCGTAATGATTATCTTGGAATTGCTATGCAACCGTTTTACCAATTCGTCCGTATTGTCCGTGCCGTCCACTGCACCCGGTTCAAAGGCTTCATATTCCGATTGGGTTTGTGTGTCGAGGTCGTGACGGTCAACCACAAACATCACCTTATCCACGTCGTCCAGTTCGGAAGCAAGCTGTGCGGCCTTGAATGAGGTCAAGGTCTTTCCGGCTCCCGTGGTATGCCATATATAGCCGTTGTCGTTGGAGTTCTTCACCTTGTCCAATATCTTCTCCACGGCATAGAACTGATACGGACGAAGCACCATCAGGCATTTGTCACCCTCATGCAGCACAATGTATTTGCCGATGATTTTACCAAGCGTGCATTTTTCACAGAAAAAGGCAGCGAACTTATCCAACTCGTTGAACGGCACATTGGCTGCATCCGTCCAGTTGAACGTGAACTTATAACCGCTGTTCGGATTGTTGGCAAAGTAACGGGTGTTTACGCCGTTTGAAATCACAAACAGTTGGATATAGTCAAACAATCCGTGGAACGATGTCTTATGGTAACGCTGGATTTGGTTGTACGCCTGTTTGAGTTCCACACCCCGGCGTTTCAATTCAATCTGCACCAAAGGCAGACCGTTTATAAGAATGGTCACATCGTAGCGGCACTTTTTACGGCCTTCCACCGTGATTTGGTTGGAAACCTGAAACTCGTTCTGGCACCATTGCTGACGGTTGAGGAACTCCACCCAGATGCGTTTGCCGTCCACCGTGTCAAGCGGATAAAGGCCACGGAGCTTCTTCGCCTTTTCAAAGCGTGTGCCTCCTTCAAGGTAAATGAGTATCTTGTCAAACTCCTCATCCGTAAATTCGGTACGGCCATGCTCTGCCAACCGCTTACGGTTGTGTATCTCCAACTGCCGTTTGAAATTGGCTTGAAGATTCTCCTTTTCGGCAATCTGGACATATTCATAGTCCATTTGTTGGAGCGTGGCGATAAGTCCGGCTTCCAATGCTGCTTCACTTTGTATTGACATATTCCAGTTCTGTCTTTTATTCAATATCTCTTTGTTGTCATGATTGCAAAGTTATGCAAATATCCCTGTTTTAACAATTATTTGGGGAAGTTTCTGTAAAGGCAAAATGCCGATGAATTTATTGTAAGGGACAAAGTTGGCATGGAGCTGTTAGAAAATAAAAACAGGATGCACTTTCGTCAAAAGAATGTGCATCCTATTTTTATAGGGATAATGTTTTTTTTGTTATTCGATGAGTTTCGTGGCCCGGTGCTCTTCTTTCGCCGGTTGCTCAAAAGCGTCGCGTGCTCCGGTGAAGATTTCCTCTACGCGGTCTACCGTCTTGCGACGGAACTTGGCGGAACCCCACAACAGTTTGTTTTTGGCTTTGTTGAGGGCGTTGGCATCATTGATCCACTCTTCTGCCTTGTAGGTACGGCCATTATACCCGTCCAAATCTTCCTCATAATAGTAACTGATTTGCGTCAGTTCCATGTGACACTTCCCGTCGGAGCATTTTATGGTGAGCAAATAACGGAAACGGGTGCGATCCAAGACGAAAGGTTTCTTCTTGAATATCATCCATTCTTCGAAACGTCCGACCAACGTACCGGTAGAAGCTTCTTCCATAGCCATTTTGGTACCTTTCATTTGCTGTTCCCCTTTCATTAAACGGTTGAGGTAAGCTTTCATCACGTCGTATATCTGCTGTTTGTTTTTGCCTTCCACGGCAAAGGTCTGTTGGAACAGCACTTGTCCGTTCACTTCTGGTACGGCACCGACCAGGTATTTGCTGTCGTCTCTTTTTGATTTTGCGCAAACCAACATCGGTACGCATAATAGCAATAATAGAATTTTTCTCATGGGTTCAATCTTTTTTGAAGTTCTGCGCAAATTTAATAAAAGAAAAGCAATATCGGGCAGACTGTCCTTTTGTTTTAGTCATTTTTGTACCTTTTATAAGAGATACTTGTTCAAGTAGGCCGTAATATCTGTTTTATAGGTGTCTGAAATGGGGATGCGGGTTTTGTCGAAAATGATTTGCCCCTTATCCAATGTTTTCACTTTGTTCATCTGTACGATGTAAGAGCGGTGGACGCGCATGAATCGGGGATACGGCAGGTGTTCCTCCATGCTTTTCATGCTGATGAGTGTCAGGACAGGGCGGGGGGCGTTTTCCGTATAGATCTTCAGATAGTCTTTTAGTCCTTCGATGTAGAGTATGTCTTCCAACCGGATTTGAACGAGTTTATAGTCCGATTTTACGTAAATAAAGTCCTCTTCATGGGAAGGATTTGCCTGATGTTTCAATTCAAACCATTCCAAAGCTTTACGGGAAGCTGTCAGGAACTCATTGTAGTTGATAGGCTTGAGCAGATAATCCAAAGCGTTGACTTTGAAGCCGTCCAACGCATACTGGTCGAAAGCCGTGGTAAAAACGATACGGGTGTCTTGGGGAAGCATCCGGGATAATTCCAAGCCGTTGAGGTCGGGCATCTGTATGTCCAAAAACAATAAGTCGATGTTCCAGAAGTTGATGTCGTTCAGTGCCATGACGGCACTGTTGTATTTGCCGCATAGTTCCAGGAAAGGTGTTTTGCGGACATAACTTTCCATCAGTTCCAATGCCAGCGGTTCGTCATCTATGATTACGCATTTAAGAGTCATTTTGTGGTAGTGTGTATCGTTAATATTGATTTGTAGACCGTAGCGTTTTCATCACAGCCTTTGGTCCATTCATATTTGTCGGGATAAATCAGGTCGAGACGTTTCTGGACTTGTTCCAGACCGATGCCGCTGCCGCTGATGTCGTTCCTTTGTTTAGGAAAATAAGAATTTTCGATAGAACAGCTTAAGGTGTCGGGACCGGAGCTGTAGATTTTGATATGTATAAAGCTCGGTTTGACCGGGCTGATGCCGTGTTTGAAGGCATTTTCAAATAAAGATATGAAGATAAGCGGAGCTATCCGGATCGGGTTTTCGCTTGGAATGTCGATATGGAATTGCAAATCTACATTAGATGACAATCTGATTTTCATCAGTGCCACATAGTTTTTCAGAAATTCCAGTTCACGGTTCAGCGGGATGAAATCCTGATTATTGTCGTAAAGCAGATGACGCAACAATCGACTGAGGTCCTGTACCGCCTGTTGTGCCTTGTCCGTATCGAAGGCAATCAGGGCATAGATGTTATTCAGGGTGTTCAGCAGAAAGTGCGGATTGATCTGGTTGTGCAGGTTTTTCAGTTCGGCTTCAATCCTTTTCAGTTCGGCCTTTTGCCTGCCCAATTCAGCTTCGTGCCATTTTTTACTCATACGGATGGTGGCGGCCAGTGCTGCAATCAGTCCGAACAGAATGAAATCGCGCAGACGAAACAACAGGAAGCCCCAGAATCCCATACTGTTTTTGGGAGGAGGGGGAGTACTGTGAAAATAGGCATTGACCAGCTCAAACCACAGATGGGTGAAGAACAGCATACCGATGCAGAACGCCACATTGGAGAGGACGTAGGCTTTATTTCTTTTATTGAACAGCAGTTGGGGAACAAGCCATATATAATTGAGGTAGAACACCATGGCCATGGCCAAAGGAGGCCCCATCATACGAAACATTTCCTCTTGGCCGGGACGTTCGTTGGCCCGTCCGATCAGCATCGGTGGCAAACAAAACAGGAACACCCATGCCAAGAGATGGATGAGCAGTTCCTGTGAGTGTTTATAATTCAAGTACCATTTCATAGTCGTTTATTCATACCGGATGGCTTCGATTGGATCCATATTGGCGGCTTTCTTGGCGGGATACCAGCCGAAGAAAATCCCGATAAACGTGCAGACACCGAAACTCATCACGATGCTCCACCATTGGATGAAGATGGGCATATTGGCAGCAACCTTGATGACATATGCCGCCCCGACACCCAATATGACGCCTATTACGCCTCCCGCGATACTCAGTATGGCAGCTTCGATGAGGAACTGGCTCAGGATGTCTATACCGCGTGCTCCCACAGACATGCGGAGTCCGATTTCCTTGGTTCTTTCCGTTACGGATACGTACATGATGTTCATGATGCCTATACCTCCGACAATCAGTGAGATGCCGGCCACGCTACCTAATAAGATCGTCAACAAGTCCATCGTGGAATTCATCATGGAAGAGATTTCCTCTTGGCTTCGGATGGTGAAGTCGTCCACGTCGGCTTCTGTGGTTTCCGTTTCTTCTTTTAAATTATGGTTTTTGCGTAAGATTTCGGTGATTTCCTCGATCGCCATATCCGTGGCATCTTCGGTAACGGCAGAACAGTTGATGCCTTGAAGGTAAGTCACCGCCAGGATACGTTTCATGACTGTGGTGTAGGGGGCGAGCGCCATGTCGTCTTGGTCCATCCCCCAGGAGTTATAACCTTTGGACTTCAGTACGCCGACCACACGGAACGGGATGGAGTTGAACCGCACCACACGTCCGATAGGGCTGCTTCCGTCGGGGAACAGGTTATCCACTACGGTCTGTCCCAACACGCATACCTTGGCGGCCGTTTTGATGTCCTGTTCCGTGAAGAACTCGCCGTCTGCCACTTTACGTTGCTGTATGGTGAGGTAATCTTCGTTGACCCCGTATATGCTGGACGGGGTGTTGTTGTTACCGTAAATGAACTGTCCGGCACTGTTGACCGACGGACTGACGGCTGTCAGGTATTTTGCTTCATTGCGTATGCTTTCGTAGTCTTCCAGTTTCAAGGTCTGCATTTCGTCGGCATCCAGACGCACGCCGCCGCGCATATCCGCTCCCGGATGTATCATGATCATATTCGAACCCATTTCCGAGATTTGTTTGCGGATGCTGCGTTTCGAGCCTTGGCCGATGGCCAGCATGGCAATAACCGAGGCCACGCCGATGATGATGCCGAGAGCCGTCAAAAAAGAACGTAGCTTATTGGAAGCAATGGCCTTGAGGGCTATTTTGAAAAGATTGGTCGTATTCATGTATTCCTTTATTTAATCGTCTTGCGGAAGCGGAAGCTGTGCCAAGGCCTCTGCGGCAGACAGTATGTTGGAGTTCAGGGTGTCTTCCCGTATCAATCCGTCGCGCAATGTGATATTGCGGCTGCTGTATTGGGCTATCTCCGGGTTGTGCGTTACGAAAATGATGGTACGTCCCATGGCATGAAGTTTTTGGAACAATACCAAAATCTCGAAAGAGGTACGTGTATCCAGATTACCGGTTGCCTCGTCGGCCAAGAGTACGGCCGGGTCGTTGACTAATGCCCGGGCAATGGCCACACGCTGCATTTGTCCGCCCGACATTTGGTTGGACTTGTGGTAGAGGCGGTTACCGAGGCCTACCATTTCGAGTGCCTTGACAGCCCGTTCCTTTCTTTCTTTGGCCGAGACGGATGAATTGTACATGAGGGGGAGTTCCACATTCTCTACTGCCGTCGTTTTGGGCAGCAAATTATAGTTTTGGAATACGAAACCGATTTTCCGGTTGCGCAGGACAGCCCGGTCGCGGCGTTTCATGGTGCGGACATGTACACCGTCCAATATATATTCTCCCGAAGTGGGCGTATCCAAACAACCTAATTGGTTCAGCAACGTAGATTTGCCGGAACCGGACGTTCCCATGATGGTGACAAATTCCCCTTCGTGAATCTTGAACGACACTCCCCGCAGGGCATGTACCACTTCATCGCCCACGATAAAGTTCCGTTTCACATTCTGTAGCTCTATGACTACTTTTTTCTGTTCGTTTCCTTCCATGATAATGGACTTTTAACCCGGGTTATTTCTTTTCTTTCTTTTTGGGACGTGGCATGAACGGGTTGGTCTCTTCTTCCTGCGGCCCTTCCGGTGCCTTTATTTCCGTCATGGACATTACGACTTGCGTTCCTTGCTTGATGCCTCCCAGGATTTCGGTACGAATGCCGTCTGTCGCTCCTATGTTAACCTTGTGGGCCGTCAGTGTGTTTCCTTCGCGTGTCCAAAGCTTGTTTTTGCCGTCCGTGTCTACGATTTTATACGCTTTGCCCAGTACTTCTTTGGTCGGGGTGAAGCGTAAGGCTTTGGCTTTTACACTCAGTACATTTGTACGTTCCAGTGTGCTGACCGATACGTTGGCTGTCAGTCCGGGTTTCAGTTTGAGGTCGTTGTTCGGTGCGGAAATGACGACTTCGTAAGTGATGACGTTGTCTGTCTCCGTGGCTTCTTGTCTGACTTGTGTCACTTGCCCGTGGAAGGTGTCGTTGGGATATGCATCTACGGTGAACGTGACAGTCTGTCCCTCTTTCACACTTCCTATATCGGCTTCGTCGATGTCGGCAATGACACGCATGTCGGTCAAGTCTTTGGCGATGGTGAAAAGGGTAGGTGTCTCGAAACTGGCAGCCACAGTCTGTCCTTCTTCCACTTCCTTGCTCAACACGATACCGTCGATGGGCGAGGTGATAGTGGCATAGCCGATATTGGTTTCGGCCTTCTTCACGCTTTCTTTCGTGGTGTTGTAAGTTTCCAAAGCCTTGCGGTAGTCCAGATAGGCCACTTCGTAATCGTTCCGGCTCACGAGTCCCTTTTCGTTCAGCGTTTTATAGCGTTTATAATTGGCCGTCTGGTAATCCAGTTCGCTTTTGGCACTCGCCAGATTGGCCCGGGCACTGTTCAATTCACTGTTGAGGGTCGTCTTGTCCAATTCCGCAATGACTTGCCCTTTTTTCACGAGGCTGTTATAGTCCACATATATGTTGCTGATGATGCCGGAGACCTGTGTACCGACTTCTACCTCCGTTACAGGTTCGATGGTTCCTGTGGCGGTCACGCTGTTACGGATGGTATCCGGTTGTACGTCGGTCATTTCAAACTCCACGGGCACACTCTTCTTGGGCCATGCGATTATGGCAATGATTGCTGCGATGGCTACAATGGCAACCGTGATGATAACTTTCTTTTTTTTCATATGGCGTCTGTTATGTTTTTAAAGGTTGATACTTTCTCCTTGATAGAATTTGAGGAGTTGGATATGGAGCAGGGTATTGTATTTGCTTTGCAGGCGGTCTTGTTGTGCGCTCATTAGCTCGTCCCGTCCGTTCATGAGCTCCACGATGTTTTTCAGGCCGTTTTTGAACTGCTCGTCCAACAGTTCGTAACTGGTCTGTGCACTTTTGAGTTTGGCATTGGCTGCTACATATTTCTGTTGGTTGCTGTATGCGTTGAGCCAATACTCTTCTACGGTACTGTACAGTTTCTTCTGTTGGTCCTGCAACTGTAGTTCACTGTCCATCTTGTTCAGCCTGGCTTTTTGCACATTGGTTTTGTTTCGCTTGTTGTCGAAGATTGGGATGGACAGCGTCACACCGGCCGAGGCACTCAGGTTCTGTCTCATTTGTTCCCCCGCCGACTCACGGCTGCCGGAATAGTGGCTGTCGCCGATACCGGCCGTCAGCGAGATGGAGGGGTAATATCCGGCTTTGGCAATGTCGATGTCCAAATCGGCGGCATCGATGCTCAACCGGCTGCTTTGGATTTCCGGACGCAGGTTTAATGCTTTCTGGTACACTTCGTTGACACTGGGGATAAGTTGCATCGTTGCTTCATCATTTGTTCCTATACCGGAGATGTCGAACTTACGGTCGTCCGTGATTTCCAACAGTTCTTTCAACTGCCGTTTGTAGTTGTCGATTTGGGTTTGGGTAGCCACACAGTCGTATTGTGCACTGGCGGCTTGTGCCTCCAACTGAGCCAGGTCGGCTTTAGAAATTTGCCCTTGCTCAAACATCTCCTTTCCGCGTCCAAACTGGCTTTTCGCCGTTTCTTCCATGGCTTTGTTTACGTCTAAGGCGTCTTTGGAGTAGAGAATTTGCACGTACAACTGGGCTATTTGCTCCTGGATGCTGTTGGCAGTGGTCTGTGTGGCCAAGGCCGAGATTTGGTTTTGTAGCTTTTGCGCCTTGATGTTTTTGCGGTTGGCTCCCCCGTCCCATACGGTCCACGAAGCGTTGAGGCCATAGTTGCCGTTTTCCGTCAATTTGTTAGAGGAACTGTTGGCGATGCCATTGGCTACGATACTGGTCTCCGACTTTTGCAGCGGCCGGTAGTCTATGGCTTGTGTGGTACTGAAAGACAAGCTGGGGAACAGTTCGGCCTTCTTTTGCAGCAGGTCGGCAGCACCCTGTTCTTCCGTAATTTTGTTTTGCTTTAATTGAATGTTATGGGCGATGGCATAGTCGATACATTCTTGCAGTGACCATCGGGTCGAGTCTTGTCCGGCGACGGCCAGAGCCTGAAACACGCACGCGGCATACATCAAATAATTCTTGTAACTCATGAAGTTCATCTTTTTAACTATACAAAAGTACAAAGAATAAAGATGGGGAGGAAATAAATTGTACTATGAGGGATTTTTTTTCGACTGAATCGCTGAATATATCTACTAAAAAGAGTATATTTGAAATTTGAAAGATAACCATAAAACGTGATAGGATTATGTTCTCAGGAATTGTAGAAGAATGTGCCCGGGTCACCGGGATTGTGAAAGAGCAGGAGAATGTGCATTTTACTTTGCAATGTTCTTTTGTGGACGAACTGAAGATAGACCAGAGTGTGGCTCATAACGGCGTGTGCCTTACGGTGGTCCGCATTCAGGACGGTTGTTACACGGTGACGGCGATGAAGGAGACGCTCGACCGTTCGAATCTCGGTCTTTTGAAAGTGGGCGACGAGGTGAATGTGGAACGTTCCATGATGATGAACGGACGGTTGGACGGGCATATCGTGCAGGGGCACGTGGACTGTACGGCCGAGTGTGTGTCGGTTGAGGATGCCGAAGGCAGTTATGTCTATACTTTCCGCCATGCTTTTGATGCCGGGATGGTGAAGAGGGGCTATTTTTGTGTGGATAAAGGTTCGGTGACCGTCAACGGCGTGAGCCTCACGGTATGCCATCCCACAAAAGATACTTTTCAGGTTTGCATAATTCCTTATACGTATGAGCATACCAATTTCCATTCTTTGAAACCGGGTTCTGTGGTCAACCTTGAATTCGATATCATCGGCAAGTATCTGAGCCGCATGACGAACCTGCTCGAAGAATAGGACGGTCGGCTTTTGTTTTGTATCGGTCGTAAAAGCCGTATGACGCCCATTCTCGCTCAAATATCTTTGAGCAGGATGGGTTTCTCCTTATTTATATATCGCGCGCGTAGTTCGCGTATGGTTTCCCATTCCGTATTGTTCCGGTGGATGGCTGCCGGAGTAAATTTGTCTCCGTAATTGTCTATCCGTTCCAACAGCAGGTTTACAGTCAGATGGTTGATGTCTTCGGCCGGGGCAAAGCGCACGGCGGCATCTTCGTTCGTTCTGTCGAAAACCAACAGGTGCATCCGGTTCAGTTCGTGGGTCAGGCGGCCGACCACTCCCGACGGGAGGTTCGTTTCTACCGAAAGCCCCTTCACGGTGTAGCCCTCCATACCCTTTTCAAATCGTTTGCACACTTTCGACATGATGAGGATGAGCAGCACGTCGTGGTAGCTGCGACTTATCTTATGGATGTCTTTGATGTAGTAATAGCTTCTCAGGTTTTGGTTGGCGTAAGAAAGTTGGGCGCCGAAAAGACAGATAATCCATGAGAAATTGACCCACAGCATGAACATGGGCAAGGCTGCGAAAGACCCGTAAATGGCATTGTAACTGGACACCCATATCTGGGAATGGATGTAGAAATATTGAAGGAACTGGAACGCCGTGCCGGCGATGAAACCCGGAAGGATGGCATTCCGGAAACGGATGTCCGTATTGGGCATGTACATGTAGAGGGCTGTGAAGAGCAGACCGCTCAGGGCATACGGAGACAGTTTGATGAGAATTTTCACCGTCGTGCTGAGCACCATGAAATTCGGATAGTCTTGTGCGATGGTAGCCAGGAATATGGAAAGGCCGCTGCTGATGATGATCAGGATGGGCAGAAGGAGGAAGACGCTGATATAGTCCGTTATCTGACGGTAAATGGACCGTTGGTTTTTCACGTTCCAGATGCTGTTCAGGGCGATTTCGATGTTGGCGGTCAGTTGGACGACGGTGTACAACAATAAAAGCAGGCCGAAACCGATGAAGATTCCGCTTTGCGTATGCTCGAGGTATGAATTGATGAAATTGAGCACCATGTCGGCAAACTGTTGGTTGACGCTCAGGTTGCTTTTGATTTTCTCTTCGATGATGGAACCGTATCCCAATCCCCGGCCGATGGCGAAAATGATGGCCAGGATGGGTACGGTGGCCAGTATGGTGGAGTAGGTCAGGGCCGAAGCGTGGCTGTTCAGATGCTTGGACAGGTAGCATTCAGCCGTGAGCACCAATTTGCGGAGGGCGTTGAATGCATATTTTTTGACCGGTGAAAACTTTTCTTCATTGATGAACCATATTTTGTGCGTGAAGAAGAATTCCAGTTGATGTATGTTGTACGGCATAGGCTTTTCATGTTAAAAGGTGATGAAAAAAGAAAAAGCAGTCGGCCTGTAAGCCGGGTTCTGTACCTCGTATGAAACGAAGTGCTTGCCATTTATCCAGACCTTGCGTCACCGTAAGGCTCTATCGTTCTACCCTCCGGCTCGGGCGGGCCGCCCTCTCTTGTGGCGCCGGTATACGCGAACTTTCAACTTCCAGAATGCACGGCCCGGATGTCGCCATCCGGCCGGTGGGCTCTTACCCCGCCTTCTCACCCTTACCGTCCTTGCGGACGGCGGTTCTTTTCTTCTGCACGCTCTAACCCTCGCGGATTACTTCCCGTTAAGAAGTGGAATGCCCTGTGTTGCCCGGACTTTCCTCTCCCGGCCGAAACCGGCAGCGGCAAGCCGGCCTACTGCTTTGATGTCACAAAAGTACTTCTTTTTTTCGAGCTGACAAAATGCAGGTCAACGAATGTAAAAATGTTGGTGTCCGATTTTAATCGCTGTTAATGGGAAAGATTTCTCTGTTAAAAGATAGCAAAAAGGAAACTGAAAGGATACATTGCAAGTCCTTTGGCGTTACTTTTGTGCAAGTTTATTACGAAAAGAATCATTTAGTATGAACAATATGACAACAGAAACAATGAAAGAGACAACAAGAAAGGTATTGGGAACAGCCGCCCTTTTCATAGGCAGCTTTTGTGTGATGGGATGTGTGGAGACACCGGTTAAGGCACAGCCTTCGGCCGCCCCTTCCGGATTAGTGGATTTGACCCAGGCTGCGGAGACGTCCGTCAACGCAGTGGTATATATCAAGGTGACGACGAACAGTAAGACGAAGACCGTGGATGTGCAGGATCCGTTCTCCGACTTCTTCGGTGATTTCTTCGGATTCGGGGGCGGAGGCCGCCAACAGCGGCAAATACAGACTCCGAAACGTGAAGGTTCAGGTTCGGGAGTGATTATTTCTTCCGACGGTTATATCGTGACCAACAACCACGTGGTGAGCGAGGCGGACGAATTGTTGGTGAAGCTGAACGACAACCGCGAATTCAAGGGACGCATTATCGGTACGGACGAGCAGACCGATTTGGCTTTGATTAAGATAGAAGGAAAGGACTTTCCGACGTTGCCTATCGGCAATTCCGATGACTTGAAGTTGGGAGAGTGGGTCTTGGCCGTGGGCAATCCCTTCAACCTGACTTCTACGGTGACGGCCGGTATCGTCAGTGCAAAGGCCCGTTCGATGGGTGCCAATTCCATAGAAAGCTTCATCCAGACGGATGCCGCCATCAACCGTGGTAATTCCGGCGGCGCGTTGGTCAATGCGCGTGGCGAGTTGGTGGGCATCAATGCGATGATTTATTCCCAGACGGGTTCTTATACCGGTTATGGTTTTGCCATCCCGACGACCATCATGAACAAGGTTGTGGCCGACTTGAAGGAATTCGGTGTCGTACAACGTGCCCAATTAGGCGTGATGGGTAATGATGTGACCCGGTACATCGATGACGAGAAATCTAAGGGCAATGATGTGGATTTGGGTACGGTAAACGGCGTTTATGTGGCCGAAGTGCAGGATAACTCCACAGCTTCCGAGGCCGGATTGCGCAAGGGCGACGTGGTCATTGCTGTCAATGGTAAGGATGTAAAGAAGATGGCCGAGTTGCAGGAAGCCATCAGTACGATGCGTCCGGGCGACAAGGTGAAAATCACTTATATGCGTAACAAGAAGAAAGACACCGTGACAGCCGTGTTGCGCAACGCGCAAGGCAACACCAAGGTGTTGGAACAAATGGATATGGACCAGTTCGGTGCTGCCTTGAAGCCTTTGGACAGCGAGACCAAACGCCAGTTGAACTTGCCGAACGGTTTGGAGGTCGTAGCCGTGAAGAAAGGCAAAATGGCGGATGCCGGAGTAGAGAAAGGTTGGATTATCCTGCAAGTGAACGACAGGCCTATGAACACGATGGAAGATTTTGAAGAGGCTGTAAAAGAAGCCAACCGTTCTTCCGACCGTATCCTGTGGATTCGTGCCGTGACGCAAAGCGGACGGTTGAGAAGCGCAGTGGTGGAATTGGATGAGAAATAAACGGTGACGGGCTGACAGGCCTGGCTTGAAAGTCCGTCCCATCTTAGACAGAAGAACATAAGGACAAAGGAAGTTTGCGCCAGCAAGAAAATATTTGTTCTTATGTTCTTCTGTCTTGTTTTTATCTTTTTGACAATATGTCAACCAGCCTTTCGCGAGATTCAGCTATTCGTGAGCCGTGGCGGAGGTGTACGGAAATACGCGAATCTCGTGCATTGTGTCGGGAGCAACGTGTAAGCGTTTCATGCCTTCTTTGTGCCATGGTGCCGGGACGAAAGGCCGCTCTTGCCGCAAGCGGAGAGGGGGAGTGTAAGTTCGGAGCGTGTCCAGCCTGTCGTTTTGACATCATTCTTTTGTCGGTGGGAACGTGCCGAATAGAGAAAAAACGGGCTTCAACAGCCTCTCCGGACTTCATTTTCAAGAAGGTTTTCGGCCGATAAGCGGAGGCCGTCTCCAAAATCTGCGGAGAAAAAAATTGTTTTCTCAGCCGAATGATTTTTCGTTCGCCTGAGATTGACGCGCGTTTTTGCTTAAAAAAACAAAATAACGGGCTTGAAGTGTAAAAAGATGTATTTGATTTAATTCTAAAATGTGCGGAACGCGTGGTTTTTCATCCCGGAAAGATGGATAAGAGCTTTCGTTTTGTCAGTAAAAATGTGTAAAGGATGGCAGGATGAAAGTTTTGTCCCTGTCGCGTCAAAGACCTACGAAAACCCGGAGTGAAGAATGTAAGAGAGAAACAGGTTGCTTCGGTTTGATGTTTTGTATATATTTGTAAGTCACTTTATAATGGGTCGTTATGAGGAAGATTGGTAAGATGGTATCGGGGGCGGCTGTGCTGTTGATGTTGGCGGCGGCATGCGGGGGAAAGGAAGGACGTGGTGCGGATTTTTCGGAAGGGAAGAATCGCGATATAGAGGTGATAGACATCGACAAGGCCAAGCGAGAGAAAGCTTTGCTGTATTCTTCCATATTGGAAGAGCCGGACGTGATAGTCTTGGAAACCAATCCGGAATGTATTATTCAGGACGTTTCTGCCATAGATATATATGAAGGTAATATCTATATTTTGGATGATGAACTACCTGCCTTGTATGTGTTCCGGCGAGACGGCTCTTTCTTAAGGCGGATAGGCCACCAAGGCCGGGGGCACGGGGAATACCGTGAGCCTTCGGATTTTTCCATAGACCGCGAAAACGGTATCTTATACCTTTGGGACGGGGCTTTGTGTATGGCGCATAAATACAGTTTGCGAACCTATGAATATCTCTCTTCGGTAAGGACGAAGCGGAGCGGCTATCAGAGTTTTTGCATGCAGCTTGTCGGCGACAAGTTGTACGTGAACCGGACATCGTTGGATGCGGATGCCGGGAATTACCTGTTGATGGAAATAGACGAAAAGACGGGAGTGCAGACCGATTCCTGCCTGAAGGCTGACGATTACAACCGGGGGTGGAATTTTGCTTTGAGATTACCTTTTAGTTTCTTTTACTCCAAAAATACGGATGCGCCTAAGTATGTGGAAATGTTTTCCGAAAATAGACGAGTATGAAAAACTGATGGGGATAAAGGAAGATTCCAATCCGGTGTTGTTCTTTCACAAGTACAAATCAAGGAGCAAATGAACGGGTCGCGGTGCTCCGGACGGACAGAAGGTCGGGTTTCGGGCTTGGTTAAAGCGGAAATCCTGGCAGGCCGATTAATATTTATGCAAATATTTACGGCTTAATCCGGATTTTTTTGGTAACTTTGTGCGTTTAATATGTAGTAGGAGAATGAGACAGTTAAAGATTACCAAAAGTATCACCAATCGTGAGAGCGCTTCGCTTGACAAGTATTTGCAGGAAATCGGCCGTGAGGATTTGATTACGGTGGAAGAAGAAGTGGAATTGGCACAGCGCATTCGCAAAGGTGATCGTGTAGCACTCGAAAAACTGACACGTGCCAATCTGCGTTTCGTGGTTTCAGTGGCCAAACAGTATCAGAACCAAGGACTGAGTTTGCCGGACTTGATCAATGAGGGCAACTTGGGCTTGATAAAAGCTGCTGAGAAGTTCGACGAAACCCGCGGATTCAAGTTCATCAGTTACGCGGTGTGGTGGATTCGCCAGTCCATTCTTCAGGCTTTGGCGGAGCAGAGCCGTATCGTACGTTTGCCCTTGAACCAGGTAGGTTCACTGAATAAGATAAGTAAGGCATTCAGCAAGTTCGAGCAGGAGAATGAGCGCCGTCCGAGCCCGGAGGAGCTTGCCGACGAGCTGGAGATTCCGGTAGACAAGATTTCCGATACCTTGAAGGTGAGCGGACGCCATATTTCGGTGGATGCCCCGTTTGTGGAAGGAGAGGACAACAGTTTGTTGGACGTGTTGGTCAATGACGATTCTCCGATGGCGGACCGTACGTTGGTCAACGAGTCTCTCTCGCGTGAGATTGACCGTGCGTTGTCCACGCTTTCCGAACGCGAAAAGGAAATCATCCAAATGTTTTTCGGTATCAACCACCAGGAAATGACGTTGGAGGAAATCGGCGACAAATTCAATCTTACGCGTGAGCGCGTGCGTCAAATCAAGGAGAAAGCTATCCGGCGTTTGCGTCAGAACACGAAGAGTAAATTATTGAAGTCTTATCTCGGCTGATGCCGTGCGGAAGGGGTGGAATGATGAACTTGAACTTTAAACATTGGGGGCTGTTGGCCTGCTTGTTGGGGCTCGTAGGGATGTCTTTATCCGCGAAGGTGGAGCGGACTACGGTGTATATCTTCGGATTTTCGGCGTCTTTCACGGATTCGGTGGCATACATTACGGATGTCCAGCAATTGGATAGTGCTTACATCGAGACGAAGTATGATTTCCTGATGGACCGTGTGGTATACAGCGACCAGTTGCAGACCTATCTGGAAGCGGTAAAGCAAATGCCGAATTCTACATGCACAGTCTTTTTCCATACGAAAAAGAACAAGCTGATGGAAGAATATAATAAGATAAGGAAGCGTTATAGCGGTGACGAAAGTGTGATGTTGAAAGAGCTGACAGACGGAGGCTTTAAGTTCCAATCGCCTGTTTACGAGCCACCGGTCAAAGTCACGCCTGAGCCGGTTGAATCTAAGGCGGTGAAAAAAGAAAAGAAGCGGAAAGCTTCCAAAGACAAGCAGGAAAAATAGAAACAGATGGAATACCAATATAATATTGCGGGGCATCTGTGCCGGATTGTTTTCTGCGATGCAGGAAATGACAGCAGTTTGTTGCCTTCTTTTTCGCCATTCGAGAGCGAAGAAGAAGGCAATTTGTTATTTTGCCTTTCGGTGGATGATGCTTTTCGTTGGCCGGTGACGGGAGAAGAAGTCGGACAGTTCGATTGCGGTGGCAACAACTTCGGGGTTTACCGCCTGCCGGACGGGAGTTATCAATTTGAAATCTGCGATGAAAAGAAAGCCTTGTGTTGCTATTTGCAGGCTAACGCCGATTTTTCGGATTGTAGGGCCGCTTTGGTGGCAGAGAGCGATGCCGGGCGTAAGTTCGGGTTGAACAATGCCCTCATGTTGGTGTATGCCTTTGCTTCCGCACCGTATGCCACGTTGCTGATGCATGCTTCCGTAATCCGCAATGACGGCCGGGGATATTTGTTTCTGGGCAAGAGCGGGACGGGGAAGAGTACACATACACGGTTGTGGTTGAGCCACATCCCGGGTTCAGACTTGATGAACGATGACAATCCGGTGGTGAGAGTGGTGGAGGGGACGGTCTATGTCTACGGTTCTCCCTGGAGCGGGAAAACACCTTGTTACCGCCGGGTGTCTGCGCCGGTGGGAGCTTTTGTACAGTTGCGGCAATGTCCGGAAAACACGATTCGGAAAGAGAGCGTATTGGAAAGTTTTGCCTCGCTCTTGCCGTCCGTATCGACCATGAAATGGGACCGCCGTATTCATTCGGCGCATTGCGACACCATTTCGGACATCATCCGCCTTTCGCCGATATACCTTTTAGGATGCAGGCCGGATGAAGAAGCGGCCAGACTGAGTTTTCATACATTGACGGGACGATGAACAAGAGGGAGAATATGGACGGAATAGCGGTACGCCGGATGGAAGTCCCTAATGCCGTGTTGTTGGGACAGGTGAAAGAAGCTATCCGTGAGGGGCATACGGCAACTATTAATGTAAAAGGTTACAGTATGCGTCCCTTTTTGGAGCATTGCAGGGATAAGGTGCGTTTGGCATCGTTCACGGATTTGAAAGTGGGCGATGCCGTGTTGGCCGAATTTTCGCCGGATAAATATGTCTTGCATCGTATCATAGAGATTGATGGAGATGTCGTGGTGATGATGGGGGACGGTAACCTGAGGCACAAAGAGATTTGTTGCAAGGAGGATATAGTCGGGATTGTCACGCACTATATCCGGCGGGGCAAGACGATACCGGCATCCGACCCACGCCTGCAACGTCGCGTGCGGATGTGGCACAAGCTTCTGCCTGTGCGCCGTTATCTGTTATACATATATAGGATTAATCTTAAATTATCAAATTGGCTAAAATGAGAATCAAGGATGGTTTTGAACTGCGTGAGATTTGTGGGGAACATGTGATTCTGTCGCATGGGATGGACAATATTGATTTCAGCAAGATTATTTCACTGAATGAAACAGCGGCTTTCTTGTGGAAAGAGGCTGTGGGAAAAAAAGAAATCAGCGAAGAAGAACTGACGGCCACCTTGTTGGAGGCGTATGAGGTGGACGAGGAGACGGCTCGTAAGGACGTTGCGCAGGTGCTTGCCAAATGGAGAGAAATCGGGCTGTTGGCCTAATCGGACGGAGCTATGGATATAGAACAAATCAGGGCATACTGCCTCAGTAAGCCTCATGCCACGGAAGATTTCCCTTTCGATGAAACCACGCTGGTCTTTCGGGTCATGAATAAGATTTTTGCCAGTGTCGGTTTGGACAATGTGGATTGGTTTTGCCTGAAGTGCGATCCGGAGTATGCCATAGAGTTGCGTGAGCATTACACGGGGATTACGGGGGCATGGCATTGGAACAAGAAATATTGGAATCAGATTGCCATTACGCATGGCGACGTGCCTGATGCCTTGATACGCAGCCTGATAGACCATTCATACAATGAGGTGGTAAAGAAGTTGCCCCGCAAGCTTCGTGATCAGTTGAAGGAGGAGGAATAAACGGACTTATTCCTCCTTGTGGTCTTCACCTTTCAGTATGGGGAGTTGCCAATGGTATTTTACGGCCAACGTACGGATGGATATGACGATGATGGCGGAAAGGATGGCATTGACTTCGGCCTGAAGTCCCACAGAATAACCTATAATATAAACGATACCGCCGGCAATGCAGGCCATGGCATAAATGTCTTTGCGGAAAACGAGCGGTACTTCGTTAATCAGTATGTCCCGGATGACACCACCGGCGGCTCCTGTCACGCAGCCCATGATAACGGCTGTCCAGACAGGGTATCCCATGTTCAGTGTCTTTTCCAACCCCGTGATATTGAATAAGGCCAGACCGATGGTATCGAAGATAAACCAGGTGCTTTGTTGCCGTATGATTTTCTTTCCGAACAATATGACATAAAGTAGGGAAAGGCCGCAACAGATGATATACACGGGATTCGTCATCCAGAACGGAGGAATGCCCAGCATGATGTCGCGTATCGTACCGCCACCGACTGCCGTGGCCGTGCCTACGATATAAGCTCCGAACCAGTCGAACTGTTTGGCCGAAGCCAGACGGATACCCGAGATGGCAAATGCCATAGTTCCGATAAACTCTATCACGACGAAAGAGACCGGAAGCCGGAGGGTGGTCCCCATGACTTGCAGGAGGTGCAGGAGGTTTTCGGTCATGGATTCACGACGTTTTGCGGTTTTCCTTCAAGGAATGCGCGGATGTTTCGTTCACAGATGTCCATGAGTCTCAGGCGGGCTTCCCGTGTGGCCCAAGCGATATGCGGGGTGAGGTAGGCATTAGGAGCCGAAAGCAGGGGATGGTCTGCCGAAGGCGGTTCGGTGCTTGTCACGTCTGCACCGTATGCGGCAAGGGTATTGTTTCTCAGGGCTTCGGCTACCGCCTCTTCGTCCACTAACGGGCCGCGTCCGGTATTGATAAGGATGGCTCCCGGTTTCATAAGCGCCAAGGTGTGTGGGTTCACCAAATGGTGAGTCTCCGGGGTGAGCGGACAGTTCAGGCTGATGACATCGCACGCGGAGAACAGCTCTTCCATTTTGGACTTCCGGATGTCGGTACCCAACTGAAGAGGGCTTTTGGAGGTGCAGGCATATACTTCCATGCCGAAAGCCAAGGCTATGCGTGCGGTAGCCATGCCGGTATGTCCGAGTCCCACGATACCCATTTTCTTACCGGACAGTTCCATGAGGGGCGTGTCCCAATAGCAAAAGTCCGGATTGCGGCTCCAACGTCCCTTGCGGTTTTCTTCGGCATAATGTTCCACGCGGTTGGTAATGGCCAACAGGAGGGCGAAGACCATTTGGGCTACCGAACGGGTACTGTATGCCGGGATGTTGCAAACGGGAATCCCGTGTTTGCGGGCAGCTTCGATGTCTACCACGTTGTAGCCCGTAGCCAATATGCCGATATATTTCAGATCCGGCAAACGGTCGATGTGTTCGGCTGTGATGAGGGTCTTGTTCGTTAACAAGATATCCGCTCCTTCGGCGTGTGCATAAAATTCTTCGGCCGAAGTCCGTGGAAACACTGTCAGTTCTCCTAATTGTGCGATAGGCTCCCAAGAAAGGTCGCCGGGGTTTAAGCCGTAGCCGTCTAATACAGTTATTTTCATAGGTTTCTGTTTTATTTTCCGTTAATCTTGAAATTCATGCGGCGGTAACCGACCAGTTTGTCATAACGCCCTCCGTTAGGACGATGGTATACCAAGATGATGTATTCGTTTTCCGTCTCATAAAAGTTCCCGTCCGTCCGTCCGCTGTTTCCTTGGGTTTCACCGTCCGGCACGAAGAGATAATTATAATTGTAATATCCTTGTTTCAGGAGAGCGGTGGCTTCGTAGGCCTGTGTTTCCCGGTTGTATGTCATGCGGTATTCGGGGATGAAGCGGTTGTAAGTCCATTCGCCGTTCAGGTAGACTTCTCCGCCGGGCAGTTGAGGACTTTTCAAAGTGAAATGCGTGAATACATAGTCGCAAGTGGTAGCCACGTCTTCGTCGTCGCTGTTGCGGATGATAAAGGCACCGTTTTGGTCTTCGTCATACAGATAATTCCGGGCGGTTTGATTGGGATAGAGCGTGGCGTGGTAATACGGGTCGAACCATTCCATCCTGTCTACGTTCAGTGTAGGGATATGTACGTCCAGAATCTCAAATTTGTGGTATTCGTTGCCGGCCGGGAAAATCAGTTGGCGGTTGTGCGTGAATTCAATCTTATTGGCCGCCTGGATGTTGGGCTTGGGATTGACCACACAGTTATCCCACCGGCGGGGTTTGTTTGTTTTGGTTTT
>ENA-OPIO01000104-OPIO01000104.1-human-gut-metagenome-genome-assembly--contig:-NODE-104-length-32587-cov-3.679085_pt1 | contig 32587 bp, 61 predicted proteins | sample MGYA00241395_ERZ501636 | MGnify/ENA primary metagenome ERZ501636 (study PRJEB25962, sample SAMEA2042198) | human gut metagenome | biome: human gut; feature: human-associated habitat; material: faeces... | reverse complement strand
TAGGGGATTATGCAGGGCTTTCGCCCTGCTGGTTAAACTTATGCTATATTCAATCTTTTAGCTCTCATTTCATTAAGTTCTTTAGCCGTTTTATTAGCTGCTTCTTCGGTAGTTTCTAAAGAAGCCATACTCATATCATAGCCATCTATGACCATATAATAGCCTCTTGACTTCTTCACGTAAAACTCATTTGCCTTATGGCTTTTCATGTAGCTTGTTGTTCTCATAATTTTCTTATGTTGTGGCAACCCCCGAAAGGCTGCCGGTTAAACTTATTTATGTGAATCTCTGAAATCAAGTTCTACGACTCTGTGATACTTATGAATATCGTATAGTCCACTTGCGCACCCCATCGCTGATGCAAGCCTTACGATTTCTTCTACAGCATTCATAAGGTCTATGTTCGCATCTTTAGCCTCATTCTGTGCCTTCTCGTAGTCCCTGCAATTTCTTGCTGCACATTGCGTCTTTTCAGCTTCTTCAACACGCTTCATAGCTTCGTTGATAGACTTGATTTCAGCCCTAATCTCTTTGATGTAATCACTACTTGTTGTCTTCATAATCGTGTATCTTTAATCGTTATTACTTCTTGTTTGATGATGCAAAGTAAAAGTAAATACTTTAATAAAACAAGTATTAATAAAAGAATATACTTATATTTTACAAAGATTAACAAAGTGTATGCTTATATATAAATAAAAGTATTTACTTTTGTGCTAAAATTGATTTTTATGATAAATAGGACAAGAGAAATTATAGAGCAACTAAACCTTAAAAAGGTAGATATTGCAGAAAAGTTGGGTATTACTCCTGTAGGACTCAATCAATTACTTAATACAGAGAAGCCCAAACTTGAAACGTTAGAAAAATTGTCAAAAGCTGTTGGTGTACCTGTATGGAAATTAATTCTTAGCGATGATGAAATTAAAGAGGTCAATATATTAGAAGAAAAAGATTTAAGCGAAGTAAACGGCTACGTGAAAGTAAAAGGAACTATTTATGAAATACACTCATTTGAGGATTTAAGGAGATTAATAGAAATGGATGTTTAACGTAATAAAAAAGTTATGAGAAAAGTTATTCCTATATTATTTTTGGTACTGTCTTTTTCTGTTGCTTGTTCCAATAAAAACAGTTCTAAGCAAGAGGTAGAAACTCCAAAAGAAAAATACACGCAGGAACAAGCATTGAAAGCATATAAAGATATGTATTTTGGTATGGATATAAAATCAATATTAGAACTTGGATATGTATCGGAAAAGGATACGTCCAAATGGGTAATAGACTTGAAATATAAAAATATTGGCCATGAGGAATTTGAAGATGCCAATATTATGACATACAAAAACAAACTCTTTATGGTTAATTTCCATAGCTACGTTGATGGATTAAATAACGCATTGGATTTATTGAATGGTACTAAAGAAGTTTTCTCTGCAAAATATGGAACTCCCGAAATAGAAAATAATATAAATAAAGATAGTATTGAAATAGATAAAGATTATATAGTCTATCTATGGAACATAAGGAATAAACAGATTAGCGGAAAATTGAATAAGTCTGGACAGGATGATATGTATTTTGTAGATGTGTTTATAGAAGATACAATAACTCGATATATTAAAGATTCTGTCGCATTATCTTATCAAAGCAAGGATATATAATATTTCATCCCCGTTCCTTCCGGTTCGGGGATTTTTTATGCTCAAAAAGTTGTATTATTGTATAACTTTCCGTATCTTTGCACCATGAGAAAGATAGTCGCATACAAGAATTATTTCAGTGACTTCATAAAGAAGCTGTCAGCAGACGAGATAAACAAGATTCGCCGTGCGTTGGACTTGTTCAAAGTGGAGGATAGGATGCCGAGACATTTCATAAAGTTCATACGTGACGGCGTTTATGAATTTCGTGTGAATTATGGAAATAATGAATTTCGTATCTTTTTCATATATGATGGAGATGCCGTCGTTGTTCTTTTTAACGCTTTTAAGAAGAAAACGCAGAAAACACCTGACAATGAAATAAAAAAAGCTATAAAGTTAAAGGAGGAATATTATGAAGCTAAAAGAAATCAGTAAAGACATCTACGATTTGGACGCATGGCTGGATGAAGGGCTTGGAGCGGAAGGAACTCCTGAACGTGAAAAGAACCGCGAAAAGGCATGGGAGGAATACAATGCCCAAATCTTATTGGAAGCGCGAAAAAACGCACACCTCACGCAAGCAGAACTCGCAAAACGCATCGGTGCGGACAAAGGGTATATATCAAGGGTGGAGCGTGGGTTAACCGTTCCTACAGTCGCCACACTTTATAAAATAGCCTCTGCAATGGGATTGACGGTAGAATTGCGCCCCATTTAAGCAAATCGCCACCATAAACAGAACTCTTTGGTAAGCCCAAAGAGGGGGTGATACATTGCCCCCATTGCGGGAAAGAGATAAAGTTGAATCCGGAAGTTTAATTAAAAAAAATAATATTATGAAGACGATTTATTTTCATCCTAACGGATATACACAAGTTCCTGTAACTTCATTAAATGACATCATTCAATACTGTGCAAGAATAGGACATAGATTGTCAAATGTGGAAATTGATTATAGAAATGGTAAATATTTAGTGCTTACATCTTTTCAAGGTTCTTATGTTTGTATTGGATATGTTGATGATATGATAGATTAAAATATATTGATATGGAAAAGCATTTTATAACAGAAGATGAATTATTAAAGCGAGGGTATAAGAAAAGTGCTGATGGAACTAAATATAGAAAAAGATTAGGTAACAAAGATTTTGATTTTATTCCTAATGGAAGAGGGCTTTTACCTAAATCGGAGCTAGATGACCCTCAAAAGACAAGACATTTTGAACAAATAGATACTTTGGAAGAATTGGAGAATTTTGAAAAGTTTGCACGTGAAGGATTCAAACAAAAGCCGGAAGCATAACGCTTCCGGCTTTGTTATTATCTTACAATTTTTAATCGAAACTTTTTCTTATCTTTTTCACAGAAATCTTGAATTATATCAATAGGAAGTTTAAAAGCTTTAGACAAATCATTCATTGTATATCCAAGTTCTGTTTTAAATAAAGAATAGGCCTCATAAAAAACAGATGGTTCATCTATCTCTACATTTATAGGTTCATGCTTAGTATAACCTCTCCTGCTAAGTTCTATATAGAAATACTTATATTTATTTTCATCTATACATGCTAATTCTTTGGCCCTTCTAATAATTGAAGCCATTGATGTAAGCCAATATTCTTTCAATGGAGCCAAATAGTTCAAACGTAAATTTCTAAGAGACGGCTTGATTGATTCGGAAGGCATTAAAAATTCTGCAGCAAATCTAAAAGCCTCATTCTCTTTGTCTCTATAATCTGGAATTGGATAGTTAGGAGACAAATGCATGATAATATGTCCTAATTCATGTGCTATTGTCAATCTTTTATGGTCATTGCTAAAATTCTTATTTAATACTAATACAAATGCTCCTTTATCAGTTGTGAATGACACTCCATCAAAAATATCTTCGTCATAGTCTTTTTCTACTATAATAACGCCATATTTTTCCAATAAAGTACAGATGTCCTTTACCGGTTCTGAATCCGGAATTCCCATATATCTGCGTGTAAATTTCGCTGCAGACTCAGGAGTATAACCTTCTTCAAGGTCAATAAATCTTAGATTCATTTCAGGAAATTCAATAGAATCAGACATTTCATCTACTAAATATCCAATAATTTTATTTGAGTAATCGATGTGACAACGATCCTTTTTACTGATTCCGCTTTTTCTTCTATAGTGGGCATTATCGACATTATTACCTATCTTTACATTGTAAAATTCTTCAGGAAAGCCCAAAAAGTCAATAATCCGTTTCACAACATCAGCAGATAATATTCCCAATCCTTTTTCAAATTTAGACAAATTGGATTGCGATAAGCCCGGAATTTTTGATGCTAATTCTGTTTGTGAATAGCCACGATATTCCCTGACAAATGTTAGCTGCTTATAATTGAAATTCATAATCGTATGTTTAATTTCCAATTTAAGACTATGGTCTTAAATATTATTACTATAAAAACATCCAGTGGCAGACGGGTTAATAATTTATGTTATTTATTCTCGGCTGTTTTGGCTTTATTAGCACCTTTCAGTGATACAGATGCTGCAGGAACAGACGGTTTCAAAACAACTGTCGGTCTCAAACCTTCTGTAGCAGGTTTGTTTATAGCCCATTTAACCTTGTTTTCATCTATATAAACCAGCTTTGGGTCAACTAATTCACCAAATTGATTCTTTTTGTAACCAAAAAACAAAATAGGAGCTGTTGGGTCCTCGTCGTCCTGAAACAATCTCCCTTGCAATTGGTTCTCTATCGAATCAGTCATTTTTGTACGTATGTTCATCGGCATATCATTCTTATCCAATTTCTTGAACAGAATTATATATCCCTTCACATAAAGCATGAATCTACCATACTTTCCAGTTTTCCAATCTCTACAAAAATACTTCTGTATTGATTGTACTATTTTGACATTCAACAAGTGTGCTTCAAATCCTCTCATACGAGCTTCTGGAGGAGTTAGCACTATCTCTTTATTATACTGTTTTACTGCATCTTCGTATGCTTCAAACAGTTTTGTGAGAATTGAACCTAGTTCAATTTCACATTCTTTTGCGCTAATTATACGCTTCCTCTTTTGTTTTTCTGTAAATTTGCAATTCATTAATTAATAAAAAAATTATGTCCACCACTGGACTTGAAGAAATCTCTGTTGCAGCAGAGATTTTTTCTCCAGCAAAGATATATAATTTTTCTTGAAAGTTGTATATAATTATCTCGAAAAATTGTATTTTACATCTTGGCGGTAGTAATATCATTCCACTTCTACTTGATTAGTCCTTTGACCTTCAACCTTTCTACAATCTGATTGTAAAAATACTCTATATCTTGCCGGAAGTCCTTATATTGCTGGTAGATAAACACAACATCGGATATATTGTTTGAAATAACGCAAGGAGAAACATCTGGGAATATTTTCGATAGTTCCGCACGTATTCCATTAGGTAAACGACCCCCAGCTAAGACACTTGGAGCGAACAAAAATAAAGATATAAATAAAAACTTTTTTCGTTGGTATACGCTATCAATTTTAGGAGCACAGTCCCTTTCCTCCAAAGCGTCACAGAATAGAGAGTAAATTTCAGGAAGTAAATAAATGTCAGATAGGATAGGAGAAGATAGCTCGTTTTCTCGTTCTGACAATCTTGATTTCTGTTCACGGATTGTTCTTAGCTCAATTATTGAAGAAAATTCTTTTCCCATAGCACAATAATAAAAAATATTTTAGTATATTTGCGGCATAATCGTGTATGGGGAATTGGCTTGATCGTGCGGGCTGGTTCCCTGTTTTTATGAATAATCCTTGTCTTTCATAAACCTTTCAATCTCTTTCAATTCTTCATCTATGACTTTCTTCATCCTTGCTGCATCCTCGTACATTTCCTGTTTGACAAAATACTGCTGTATGGAATAGAGCATTGATATGTATGTGGTGTCATGCCTTGCTTTCACCCATTTCATAAAGCCCATGTTTCTGTCCAGCTTGGTTTCCAGTTTTTTTATCATCGTCACTACAATGCAGGAAACTGCAAAAAATGAAACGATACTGATAAGGCATATAATTTCAAGCATATTGGTTTCTTCCATATTTCATTTGCTGATTAAATCGCACCATTTGTAGGATTCATTCTCGTAGAACCATTGCCATCCGTTCTTGGGCTGCCTGATTCTGCCTTTCAGATACCGCCTTGCGGTGGCGTAATTGATGCCAAGAGACCTTGACGCGTCTATGACGGAATCGAACCTTCCCAGCAGCCTCCCTTGGTGAATCACCACGCAGGGCTTTGCGGCAGCCCTCCGGTTTGACCAGTAGGGATGTCCTTTCAATGCCTCGCTGTGTCTTTTCCTTATCTCCTTGGCGCGTTCCTCGCCGTAGTATTCTTCGTAGGTCTTTCCGCGAAGTCCGTGGCGGTATCCCTTGTTGAACACGTTGTGCCCGTTGACCACGCGTGTCACCGGTATGATGGGGTCTAAATGTAGTTCCATGGATTCAGTTTTTTAGTGTAATCTCAAATTTTATTCCCTTATAAGGCTTTTTAGAAAGGAAATCGGTGCACCTCTTTATGTCTACCTCGCAATGCAGGTCGCATTTGAGTTCTTCTGAATATTGCGCCAGCAGGTCGGTAATCTGTTTCTTTACTTCTTCGTATGTCATATCCTTAATATTTTTTGCCTCCGTGGTGGTAGCCACGCAGGCGGTTATAGTTCATTTTGGTGCGGATGAAGAAATCAATGTCAATGGCTGTCAATTCACAGTATTTGAGCACAACCGCAATGATTGCAATTACCTTTTCTTCGGTGGAATCATCGCAGGTGGATATTTCGGAGAGGGCATAGCATAAATCAATGAAGCCCTTTCCTTCCTTTATGCTTTCAGCCATTTCCATAAGGGCTTCCACTTCTTCAAGGTCAAATCTCCGTAGTCCAGCTAAATCCAAGCACCGTATCACCACATCGCAAAGCTCATCTTCCACCGTATTCTTGATTTGCCGCTCGAAGTTCTCCTTGAAGTCCAACACCATCTCGTACTTCTTGAAGGCTTCCACGTCAGCGTGCAGGTTCTTACGGTCTGATTGTACGGCTTCTGCTATCTCGGTTATGATTAACATCAGCCAATGGCTATCACTGTGTTCTTCTTCGTGCCATCCGTTTGCCTTGGCGATAGAGTAGGCTTCGTCTCTTAGTTCGTTCAGGTTCATAGTTCGTATGTGATTAGTTTGTTATTGGTTTCTGAAAACAAAAAGCCCGGCACGGTGGGTGTCGGGTAAAAAGAAAGAGCACCGGATTGCTCCGATGCCCTGTGCTCACGAAAGGAGGTGCCTCAAAATGATTTCGTGAGGTTCGCCATCTGCGAAAATCATGATGCTTCCACATTCCTCAATGTTCATCTGTTGCATATATTCTATTCCGCTTTTGAGTTCTTAAATATCTCCCGTATCTGTTCGGCTATTTTCTCGGCGGCTTCTTCTGTCTTAAAGTAGTTGCCTGAGTTATAATAGCAATTATCACATTCTCCATGCTCATCTGTTGATTCTTTAACATAACCGTCAGCTGACACCCAACGATACAACTTCCCCTTTTTAGCTCTCCACCTTACATTCTCCAAACATTTCTTTCCTTCATTCCACCGCTTGCCTACCTCGGCTAATTTTTCAATCAGCAACTTCTTTTCTTCTTCTGTGGCGGGGCTAACTTTCAAGTTTGACACTTCACCAACGGAATAAGTGTGTCCTTCATGTTCTAACGGAAGCAATACTTCATATTGAGAATCTCGAATAAGAGTAATATAACAAAATAACAACTCATTCCCTTTATCCATTTCTATACTTTTGAAGATACCTATACTTGGTTCTTTCTCTGAATAACCAATGCCCAAATCCGGTGTAAAATAGAGTTTCCCCTCTTGTTTGATTTTTACAAAGTCCCCGTCTTTCGGCTCGTACTTTTGTTCTTTCTTTCCACAGATAGCTTCTCCGTATTCCTGAATCATTTTATCCCATATATTGGAATCGTCTTTTTCAAGCTCAACATTTACGGTCATTACCCCGTCTTCAAAGCCCACGTTTGTCAACGTGACTTTCTTGCCTTTCGGCAACTGAATTTTGTACTGTTTCTTCATTTCAATCCCCTTTCTGTCAATGTTTTCAAATCATTGTTCATATCAAATCACCCTCCTTGGCATTCCGGTATTTCTGCTCGTTCACTTCGATTTCCTCAATGGTAAACTCACCGTCCAGCTTGATGCGGGCGATGAGGTAGAATTTCCCGTTACGCTCGTGGCGGGAATAGATGCGGTCTATCTTCTTCATGGGTTATTCGTTTTTTTCGTTCCAAACTTAGGAATGGGCATCCATCCTATAACCTTTACATGATTTGACTCGCATGAGAATTTACCCGAATAGTATGTTGCAAGTAACACACAATGCTCAATTCCATGTCCTGTATCCACTTCTACATACACGTTCATAAATACATCAAATTCTTCTTTAGGCAAGGTATCTTCGACGCTTATCCATTGGTGGGATAGTGCGTATTGTGCGCCTTCCATAAATCCTGCTTCATAATGACATCCTAATTCAAGTTCTTCAATTCTGTCTTGTGACAAATACTTGAATGAGCGCTTCCCTGCCGCTTCCTCAATCCTTTTCTTCAGTATCTCGTTCATCATTGTATTCATCCATAATTTTACTCATCTCTTCACATTCTTCATAAGGTATTTCCCTCCAAAAGGAAATGGTTGCAGACGGTTCTGTATTTTCCCTTAAGTACTTGGTACTATTCGCCAGCGGGAATGTTGTGGATTCTGATTTGCATAATCCCCAGCCGAATCCTAATTTGTGGGTGTAATAATAATAGTAATATCTCATACCTCATTCGTTTTTGTTCGTTTCTACAAATTTGTTCTCGACGCACCATACTAATAATTCGTATGCTGAATCAATCAGATAGTTATCCTCATCATTGAAATATATCTCTTTCAGTATAGGACTATTCTTTCCTTTCAGGTTGTCGTATCTTATAACACCGAAGGACATATCAATGATTAGGCAATGTTCGTCAATAAAATCCGGCAGCGCATCTAACATATCTTGCAAGGTATATGCGGGAATAAACTCCCAGTGCATAAGACCTACGGTTTGAGCATTATTCCCTTTTATCAGAACCCATTTTCCATAGTGGGTTGCAGCACGAGGATTGTTATCCACACATCTTGCCCAATACAGCATAGTTTCTTTCATTTCCAACCCCAGTTCTTGCAGGTGCTGCATCTGATGCACGTCTAATACTTGCTTCGATTTCATAATCCTTACTTTTTAACCGATTCCAAACCATGTTTCAGTCCTGCTTCGAGGGCTTCTTCGTAACTGTTATAGTTTGTAATGCTACAATATACGGCGCTATCGTCATTAACCATGGTATGTTCTCGTGTGAAGAACCATTTCCTTTCGTCAAATTTCTCGTAATCAAAACAAGCATATACGTTGATATGATGCGCCTCTCGTAGCCACCTCGCCGCCAAAGCCTGCGTGGGGCGGGAATAGCCAAATTCATCTTGATTGAAGTTATAGGGATAACCTACATTCCAAATGCACTTTCCCTCAGTGTATTGCGAAGTACAAGGCACGTCGAATCCTGCCTCTTTCAACTTCTGGGCAGTGTCGAACGAAACATAAATTTCTTCTATCATAATCAAAAAGGTATTTTATTGCTTCTGTTTTGCTTTCTTCTCTCTTTCAAGTTATTCACCTTGTGCCACCACTTAGGCAACGGCTTGTTTCCGTCGAACGGGTCACGTCCGATACGTTCAAGATACTTCATCTTGGCAAGTATCTTTGGAACTGCTGCTGCGTATGCGCCCGCAAATTCTTCAAAGGTTATCATGGCTATTCCTCCTTTAACTCTATAGGTTCATCTTGCCATATAAGGTCTCTGCCTATAAGTTTCTTAATTGAGCCTTTTGGTAAAGCCATCCACATACTATATTCATACAACGGTATAAACTGATTATTTCCTCTTTTAGGACGGAACTGATAAATACACTCTCTACCATCTTTGTCTACTGCTACCCATGACATATCATTCCTCCCAACTCATTTTGATTGTTTTGACATAAGTTCCGTCATTCTCAATATTAGATAAAGCCTCTTCTTTAGTAAAGTAAAAATAGCCATCACTGGTTAATTCCGCACTATATCTATTATAGATATTCACCCATCCCTCTTTCTTTTCGGGGAGCATCATGAGGTCTGCCATGGTTTCGACGCCTTCAATATGATAGTATCCTTCTTTGGTGTAATTATATGGAGATTCCCGTACTCCATCAGAGACCAAAGCAATAATGGGATGTTCACCCTCTGCGTCAAAACAAATAATCCTCGCCTTTCTTCCTTCCCTTGTGCATACGGGCTTGCCTTCTCTTGCCTTCTGAATATCGAAGGGCTTTAGGTTCAATTTATTTTCTTCCATAACATTAAGCTCTTCTACTTTCGTATAATCCCTGACTTTAATCTTGTCTAAATCTCCCATATCTTCTTTGTTTTGTTTGATTTCTATACTTATTTTTGAGTTATTACCTAATTCTCTAACAGTCGCATAATTTTCTGTGAATATAGGTACTTCAAATGTACGGTATGATTGAAATAGATGCCCATCAAATTCATAAGGCTCTCCGACCTTTTCAAGTTTCTTGAAGATAACAAACTTCTTATCACTTCTATAAGTTCCACTACACCTGTCAAGTTCACAATTTCCATTACCTTGAAAAGCACAGATGGCACAAACCGTCTTATCATATTTTTTTGGTTGTTCCACGCATTGAAGCCACTCACCGTTGTACTCAAATATTTCTCCTATCTTGCGTTCCATAGTCAAATCACTATTACAGGGTAATTACCGTACCATTCAATATCATTAATTTCATAGACAAAGTCATTGTCAGTGTCTCCTTCAATAACATTTACGATTACTGACTTATCTTCCACTTTCATAAGTTCGTCAATCAATTCCTGTACTGTCATTGTTTAGTCCTCCTTTACTTCGATAAATAGTTCGCATTTCCCATCCTCATAACAAGGCTCAATCCAATATATCGGGTAATAATCCTCCATCAACGCTTTCTGGCCTAAGATAAACCGCTTGCATTCCTCGCGCAGAGGGCAATAGCCGTTGTCATGGGTCATAGCATCGCACATATCCATATCGTAACTCATTTCTTTTCCTCCTTTGCTATTCGCTTTGCCTCTTTCAAGTCTATTCCATTCTTCACCAGTTCAATAGTCTTATCTCGTCCCAGCTTCCTGTAAATCGGTATCCAGTCCTTGCGTACAAGGTCGGCAGGCTCTCCGGGAAGTATCGCTTTGCCTTCCTTCACATAGTGCTTGCTACGCGGATCAGACAGCTCTTCAAGTGTGGTACCATCCTTATTGACGATTTTGTATTCATCACCATTCACTTTTATTCCTCCATAATAGCGGGCAATGGACAAATATGAGTTCGCCCAATATTCCTCAGTCATTATCACTGCACTCATTTTGTTTTCTCCTTTCTCTCTGGCAATAAATCTATTACATACGCCCATCTCAAAACAACATTCTTCAGCAAGTCGTAATTTTCTCCGAAGTTCACAGAATACCCTCTTCCGTATGTTTTTCTGCATTCAAATACTACAAGCTGATTCTTATCCGGTTTTTCGCTTGCATCGTGCCACACGGAGTTGATGCGCCACTGTGCGCCGGATATAAATCCTTCTTTTGCGGCTATTGATTCCATTAGTGGCCTTATTCTTGCATTTGGCATTACATAGTCCTTTGCCGCCTTTTCAATCTGTTCTCTTGTCATAATCAATATCTTCTTTAAGTTCCACCAATTCTTCCAAAATCTCATTAAACGGGACGCTCATCAGGTATTCAGCCAGCCAGCACGCTCCTGCCTTGAAATCTTCATCGCAGTGCGACTTGCGGTCTTGGTAATGCCTTATCCCTTCCTTGTGCCGGAGACCGGCTTCTTTTATCGTTTCCATTTTCATACTCCTAACTTCTCCTTCCTGTACTTTTCCGCATATTCCTCGTTGCACTTCTCCGGCTTGACCAGAACGACCGTGTTCCGGCTGATGCGGAGCGGCATTAACGATTCCTCGTGCCTGTAATACATTCTTATCTTCTCGTTCAGCCCCTTGCTGTTCTCGTCCACCGAAGGCTTCCTTTCCACCATCGGGTCTTTGATTCTTGCTACGCTCATACTGTCTGTTTTTAGTGGTTATGCCGATATTGCCTTTGCGATTATCCTTGCGTCGCAGAGTTTGGACGAAAGGACGTTGACCGCCGCACGGCAGGTGTCCGTGTCAAGGTTGACCGTGCAGGGTATTCCCATTGTGCGCATCAGCCTGTCAAACTCCTTGTGGAGTGCGGTCAGACGCAGGTATCCGATGTTGGAACGCCTGAAACGGGAATCGACATGCCTTAACTCTTCCTCGCGCTTGTCCAGCTGTATGCAGGAGAACTCGCACATCGTCCTTGCCAGCTCGCACCGTGCAAGCAGGGCGGAATCTTCCAGCCTCGCCTTGTCGAACACCCCCTTGATGCTGTAGTAGAGGATGTCCACGTGCTTCTGGATGTCTTCAAGAAACGTCTCGTTAGCGTCCGCGAAAAATCCGCTGCGGTCTCCTATGACCTCGAAGAGCATCTTCTCGTACTTTCCACGTAGCCTGTCTATCACGTTTGTTATTCTTTTTGTCTCATGCCTGTAACGGTCAGACTTCCTTACCGCTTCCACCGCCTCGATAACGGTTGTAATTGCGATGTCGTTTGTGAACAGGATGTTGTAAGTGCATCCTATCACGGCTGGCGCATGCTTGTCTATCAGCCGGTTCATAAATTCAATCTGTGTCATTTTTCGATTTTGAATGTTTGTACTTAGTCAAATAAACTTCGTTGTTTCAATATTCCTTTTGGAGTTTTAATCTCGCCTAAGCATTCACGCCGGAATCGCTCTTCTTGTGCATCAAAGTAATCCTTGTCTATCTCGGTAGCGTAGAAGTCAAATCCGAGTTTATAGGCTGCTATGCGGCTGGAACCGCTGCCGAGATGTGTGTCTAAGATGCGGTCTCCGGGAGTGGCAAACTTATCTAATAACCAATGATACAATGCTACTGGCTTCTGTGTAGGATGTATCTTGGCTTCTTTATTTGTACCACCCGTATTTGATATCCGGATTATTGCTGCAGGTTTGTCAAAAGAAGTCCATGCCAATTCAAATTGTGAGAAGTTTTCCCATGGCTGCAGCTTATCCCAGCAGACAATTCCTCTTGTTGGTGGTAAGTGGAAATAATTCCCTCCCCAAATAATTTGGTTCTTGCTGACACGGAAAAGTTCATCAAAATAGTCTTTGGATGGTGGATTTAAATCCCAATCACATGGCATGGTATTTAATGTTCGATTTTTTAATTTCCCAGCTCCTTGATTCAAACGTCCTTTCTTCAAACGTTGTGCTACGCTTTCACCATTATAACCTCCATGCCTTCGATTCATGTTTGTACCCATTGTCATATTTGGAGCGCTGATTCCGTATGGTGGGTCAACAATGGCTAAATCAAAGAACTTGTCTGGAATAGATTTCATGTAATCCATGCAGTCCATATTATAAACTTCACTTATCGGCATGATTATAATTTCTGATTATTAAAAACTTAGGCTCTCCCTTCTTCAGTTGAGCCAGTGTTTCTTCGTCAACTTCAGCTTCGGTAAGCCCATTCAAGGTCATGTATTGTGGAAGTCTGTATTTCTCGCGTATTCGGTGAATAAGATTCCAATCCCGCGTGACCCAGTAAATTGTGATTCTCATATTATTTTCTCAGGCTTTCTCCGCTAAAGAGAACTGTTCTTGTTATCGCCTTTAGGCGGTCAATGGTTCTTTCTCCGTACTTTTCCCTCAACTCGTCTATTGACAGATTTGTAGTAATAATCAGGAGCTTCCCTTTTTTCTCTGTTTCATCTGCTAATTCAGCGAAAGCAAGCCTTTTCTCTCCGTATTTGACACTAAGGCTCTCCGTGCCTATGTCATCCACATAGATGATGTGTTTTTGTTTTACATCGTCCAAATTGGCATTCATTTGCTGTGCGTCATAGCAATTTATCACCTTACGGCAATAATGGTTTAAAACCAAAGGCAGGATCTTTCCGCAAATCAGAGTTTTCCCACGTCCGCAGTTCCCGAAACACAGAAGACCGCGTCCGCTATTGTCAGTCAGCCAGCTTACGACTTCATCGTATTCCGGTAGCCACCGGGCTTTATCTCCGGTGAAATACCTGATGCCGTTCCATAAGACATTTTTTGCATCAGGGATTGACACCTGCACCGTGTTGGGGATAGGAGAGAACCCTGTGTCCTTTAGCCGTTCAATCGTCTGTTGAAAATTTATCTGTTCCATATTACCAGCCTTTCTCTTTGTATTTTCCAATAGAATTGTCTTTCAATACCATGCCTGTATCTGCTTTAGGAGGCATCCGCTCCCGGTTAGCCCATGTAGACAACCTTCTTGGCAATTCCCATGTTTTTTCAAGTTCATAGCGCATCTTGGTTCCTGACTTGTTTAGCTCGCTCCAATAATCGAAGAACGCCCTAATCATCTCTTTCGGGTATTTTCCGACAAAAGGAACTAATGATTGGTAGAAAGAATCTTTTCGAGAGAGAGTAGCAGCTTTAGCTGCGTCTTTCTTTACTACTACGTCAGTAGTAGTTTCTTTCATATCATTATTCCCTTTTATTTGTTTTGTGTCACCTGTGTGTCGCTTTTTCGGTTCTTTTGGTAACTGTGTCGCTTGCTGTGTCAGAAGTTGTGTCACTTGTTTGCGTAACTCGCTTATTTCCTGCATTATATCTGTGTCGCTTCTTGTGTCACTCGCTGTGTCGGAGAGCTTTCCGTTATATTCTTCATATTTCACGAGCGTTATTACATTCATACCCTGTTCTTGTGAAATAGTTATCATGTTTTCTCTTTTAAGAAAAGCGAGAAATGTTCGTACTTTCCTTTCTGACCATTTCCAACGCTTGGATAAAAATCTTATGGATGCAGGATATTGTCCTCTTGTATAAGAGACTTCTCGACCTCCGATACTCTCCATACGGGGCGTTGCCTCAAATCGTGCCGACTGAATCAAGTCGAGCCACGCTTCGCAACTGCTAAAAGTCCGGGCTTCATTCCACATATCATTCGAGAAGAACTTGCGGCTTAGTTTTATATATCCTTCCATAATCTTAAAATCTCACGTTGGTTAATTGTCTTCCGTTGGAGTAAACTGCCCACTTGCCGTTACCGCCATCCACAAGCCTCAAATCCTTGACTTCCCCAAACCGTTTGATGTTGCCACACAAATCCACAACCCAACCAGCTTCTTTATTGGGATGGGGTCTGATGGCTCTCCCGACTATCTGATACCATAGGGCTAATGACATTGTAGGGCGAGCCATGACAATAGTGTCCAACTCAGGGTAATCAAATCCCGTTGTAAGTACACCCACATTTGCGACAACCGGTATTTCGCCGGATTTGAACGCTTCAAGGATATGTTCGCGTTCTTTCTTGGGCGTGTCTCCTGAAACGATTGCCGCTCCGGGTATAGACCAAGTAAGCCTTTCAGCCTCTTTCAGAAACCTTGTGAATACCAATATCCCTTTGCGCTTTATTCCGCTTTTAGGGTTCATGAGCCTTTGGACTATACTCACCAGAAATCCGTAGAAGTCTATACGCTCATATTCTTTGACTACGGATTTATCAGTGTAGTCGGCACCAGTCGTATTCACCTTTAAGTTGAGTTCATTCCATCCAATGGGATTCATCGGGTAATAGTTCAGCTTTGATAGGTACCCCATATCCAAAAGGGTGGAAATCTGCACCTGATAAATCACTTCCGAGAACACGCACGGGCGGGTACGGGTGATGAATTTCAGCATACTTCCGAAATCACGGCTTGAACTTAATCTGTAAGGCGTTGCACTAAGACCTATAATCTTACAGTTTAGCGTTTGAAAGAACTCCTTATACATACCCTCTTTGGGGTTACATAAATGGGCTTCATCTACAAGCACATATTTGAAGTGCCTGAATTGTTCCTTATGATTGATTGCAGATCCGATTGTGGCAAATGTTATTTTTGCTATCTGTTTTTGTCCGACAGACGCAGAATACACAGCACAATCAAACGGACATATCTTAACCATTTTCTCATAGTTTTGTACAAGTATTTCCTTGCTTGGGCAAAATATAAGAACGTTATCATTAAGCCTGTTCGCTATATCTGCAATAACCCATGATTTTCCTCCGCCCGTTGGAATGACTATCAGTCCGTTATGTTTTATCTTCGGGTTGAGGAAAAAGGCTACCGCCTTGTCAGAGGCAGCCTTCTGATAGTCTCTAAGTTGGATTTCCATAATAATCAACTTTATAATAGCATTTACAACCACGTGTTGTTTTTTGCTTACCTTTACAGCAAGCTGCAATTAACGAATGATTGAAACCGTCCATTTCCGCATCTTTAGCAGAACCGTATTCTTTTATCATTCCATTAGGATATACTATCACTATTGGCTTCTTGCAATTCTCATGCAGTGATTTAATATGTTCCCTACATTTGTTGCTTGCTTTATTAGAGTGAGAGATGTTTTTTCGAGCCAAATCAAAGTTCAGATTCTCTTTTAAAGAACACCATCGTAGGTTCACAGCCCTGTTGTCTGTCCTTATTCCGTTGATATGGTCAACGCATGACAATCCATATTCGTTTGGAATATGTGCCAGCGCAACCATCCGATGTACACTCAACTGTTTTTTGATATTGTTCTTGCAAACGCAAACTTGATAGTAACCAGCATTTGAAATTCGAGATTTTAATATTCTTTCCTTGCAATAAGTTTTTGACCCTTTCTTGCCTTTTCTGAATCTCTCCATGCTTTTAACACGTCCTAAATTGGAGATTTGATATAGCCCTTCATACCCGACTACATCTTTCCAAACTTCATAACTCATAATCCTTTCTCCTTGCTTAGTTTGTCTCCCAAAGCTTTGTAATACTTCGTGAGTTCGATTAATTCGAAATCAGCCCATTTCTTTGTCTGCCCGGCTTTCCATGCCAGCTTGTCGAATCGTTGCTGACCGATTTTTGATTTCAAGTTTTTCTCGTAATGTATCAGATGGTCTGCGCTGAAACGGTTGCACGACTTACATTCGGCATGTGCGTTGTCTTCGTCAAACCTTGTTGCCATGTGGCGGCGGGAGTGGAAGTGCCCGCAGTCCGCTTGCTCGTACGGCTTTATCTTGCCGCATGAGATGCAGCGGAAATAACCGTTCGGCATACAATCACGAAGCCGGATATAGCGGCTGAAAACTTTATCGAGTTTGGCGACTAAATCCGGCTTCTTCTTGATTTTTACTCCTGCCTTGTCAAATAATGGAAAAGGCTTTTCTTTTTTCTTCTTTCGTCTTATGTAATATGGCATCGGTTATCCTCCCAACATTTTAAGTTTCACATTCAATGCGTTGCTCTCCCGTATCAGTGCGTCCGCTTGCGGATTGAACAGGATGGATTCCGTCAGGAGCCGTTCCCTTATCTCCGCCAGCCTTTCCCTGATTGCTTGTTTTTCTTCTTCGTTTGTCCTTATCATACCTTATCTGTCTCTTTAGTTTTTTTACACAACTTCGCAATAAAACGCTGCTGGTTGTCGTTTGCCTTGTCATCCTCAATCAATACCTCGCCCACGATGTCCGATAGCCTGTCTTGCGCCAGCTTGCATATCAATGCAGCTTCGCTGGCTGTCAATGTCAGTTTCATAATACCCTAAGTTTATTCCGGAATCCTGTTTCGGTCTATCATCCGGCAGCTTCCTTCCTCTACGTTCCGTCGGAGGGCGATGTGCTTCACGATTCCGAACTGTTCCTCTGTAAGGTCGTACAGGATGGCGTGCCTTTCCCTAAGAGCGCATACCTTGTTGCATACCTTGTATCCGCTGCTTTTTCTTATGCGGTCAAGTGCTTCTTTCATCCTGATTAATGTAAATGCTTCCATAATTGTATATTTTTTTGTTTATTGCCGGGCAGACCGGATTCGAACCGGCATCTTGTTCAACCTCGTAGGGTGGGACTGCCATTCTCCCATTACGAAACACTGCCCGTTTGCCAGTTATATTTCGATGATTACGACGTCAGGTGCAACACCTTTGATTGCTTCAATCTGTTCGTCAATAACCTTGTTCTTATATTCCTCGATAGTTTCATTAGCCCCGGCAGACACAAGAGAGAGGGATACGTCCCGACCGTCCACATCCGCGTAAATTTCGACTTCGATTTCTTCATTTGCAAAACCCTTGAACAGGGGTACGTTTAATTTGAATGATTTCGGGAGGTTGCTGTCTACCACTTGCGAGTAATTGTCAACCTTGCTTCCGTTTTCCTCCTTGCTGCGTTCGATGTCTTGGTTGACTTTCGCCTTGAAATTTTTCAAAGTGGAAACCAGCATCATGTTCTCGGATTTGTCCTTGAAAAAAGCGCGGTGCATCTTGAAGAACTGAGACAGCTTGATAGGCTCCCATTTCTTATCCGTGTTAATGCCAAATTCCTGCATTTCTTTTGAAGCCTGTAAAATACCGCTGATTTCAGTCTGATAGTAGTTGGTTTCATCAATAGTTAATGCTAACCCCATCTTATCACGATTTACGATGATATTAGCCGATTTCTGATTAATCAGTTCGACACGTTTCTCCAACCATCTGAAAGGTGCGTCTATTGTTCCATTGATAACTACTCTTTCCGGTTCTTTCGGGTCGAGTTCCTCGGATGCCTTACCCTCTCTCAATACGATTTCGATAGGTGTGCCATTATAATTTTCAGGCACGACCACATTGATTTTGTTTTCTTTTTCCATAATTAATCTGTTCCTGTTTTACGGTTAATACTGAATACTGTCTTTTGCATTTCTTGTGGCATTATCGGGCGGCTGTAAACCAATTCCCCCAACTTGTTATAGAATCCTGCCATCTTTTCCTCATGATAGAGAATTTTGGCACATTCTTCATTTTCCACAAATTCAGAACCTCTTTTGATATGGTCTAATAGTTCTTGCTTTTCTTCATTCAAAGGTTTAAGGCGTTCTTTAAACTCATCCATAGCCTCTTTCTTTTCAATCTCTATATCATTGATTGTGATTGACACCTCGGCTAATGTTTCTTTCTTTTGCGCCAATTCTTCGGGTGTGAATCGGTGGGTATAACCGATTTTCTCTACTGCATCGGCATTGTCCTGAAGGAACTGCCACCGTTCCTGTTCAGGGATATCCTGTCCTAAAAATTTGTCCATATTACTTATACCTTTTTATTCCCGATTCATCATAAAACTTTCTTGCAGTACCCATACCATTGTAAACTGGAATATAGCTTCTTTGAGAAGCTTTCTCTATTTGGTGAATGCCGCTGGATTTAGGGTTGATTGATTTTTCAGGATGAAAGAATCTTGCTACATCTTGTGGAAATTTTCTTTTTTTCATAATCTCAATTTTTAAATAAAACCATTATTACGTTCTACTTCTTGTTGTGCGTAGATAAGCATCTGCTGTTCGTTTGCCGCAGGGAGGTAGATGCCCGCCACAGATGCGCTCCAGTTGCGGAAACGGTCAATGCTCAAAGTCATTTCACCGGTGGTCAGCTCGGCTGAGCTTCTCAGGTAGGTTATTTCCTTGCCTTTCTTGTTTACCGTCTTTCTCTCGAACAAATCACGGTTGCAAGTCCTTTTGTAGAAATCAATTTTTACTTCTTCGAGGCTGCAACCGTATTCGCTGCCGAAATACCCTAAAAGAAGATGCAAGTAGCTGTTCTGGGCAAGCGTGCGGTTAGGCAGCTTTTTTTTCACTTCCACCACTGCACGCTCTCGGAACAGTTTGTTTACATACTCTTTGAATTTAGGTACATCGTATTCATTCTTCAAATTGAAAATGCTCATAAGCTATCAGAATGGTAAGTCGTCTTTAGGATTTCCATTTGAATCTACTTGTGGCGGAAACGGCTGGTATGCAGGCGCAGGCTGTGGTATCGGCTGTTGAACAGACTGAACCGTCTGCTGTTGTTGTACAGGTTTCCTTGCCTCCAGCTTGTAGCATCGGATAGACACCATACGTTTGACCTGCCCGTCTTGATTCGTCCACTCTCTGCCTTGCAGGGCGAATGATACTGTGATTATGTCGCCCACTTGGAATCTGTCAAGTTCAGCGCACTTCTCACCTGAAACTTCCAATGGGACAATGTTTTCATACTGGCTTCGCTCACCCGTATAAGGGTCGTGCGGTGTCGCGTCAAGCAGGAACTCGCGTTTCAGGAACGGACTGCCTCCCGTCTTGGATGGAATTTGGACGGTCTGACCGATTGCGGCAAGCCGTCCGGTGATTTGATTACTCATCTTTATTATGATACTTTTAATGTTATACTTCCACTAACCGGTGTGTCTGTCAGATATTTGTCGTACACGCCCGGATAATCCCTCTCAAAGGATTCACGGTCGAAAACCTTGCGTATGCTGTCTTTTTTGCGGGTAAAGGATATGCTTTCGCCTTTCCACGAATAGGCACCGGCTTTCACCATTTCTTTCATTATGCCGTCCATCAGGATTTTCTTCTGCTCTTTCCAATATTTCTCCTGCTCGCTTATTTCAATGATAGACTGTTCCATTTCACGGTACTTCAAAGGCATGTCTGTCTTAACCGAAGGTACGGCATAAGGGTTTATGAACTTGCGTCCCTCTATTTCGGCTGAAAGCAGTTCAATAATAATTCCGTCAGGTATGCGTTCCACTTCCACAAGTTCTGAAATGTTTCCTCTTAGCCAGATGGCGAACAGCCTTACGACTTTGCATCCGGGGTTCTGCCTTTCAAACCAATAAGCGTAAATAGATAACTGCCACCTTACATACTCCTTGTCGAGCTTGTATGTTGTCTTGATGTCACCCAATGAAAATTCATTGTCGCTTTCCCGGTACACCTTGTCAATACAGGACGCGAAGTGCTCGTTGTCCGATACAAGGTATTCGCTTGCCTCATATTGAAGCCCGTAACTTTCTTTTAATTTTTGATAGTTGCGGGCTTCCTCGCTTTCGTGTTCAATGCCTAGGTCATCCACAAGTTCACAGACCTCATGCACGAAAGACCCCCTTTCGGCTGCCCTTTTCATTACAAATTCGGGTACTCCCGAATATTTGTCCGGGAACAGTTGCCTCTCAATCATCCCGGTAACGCCTTGCAGGCACACGCCGTCAGGTGTGGTGTAGGTGTGTGCCTGTTGGTCGAATATGATTTGTGATTTAGTTAGCTGCATCTTTCAGTTGTTTTTTCTTGGCAGACAAAGCCGACATGAATTGTGGGTTTGACTGCAATGTGTTATAATTATTGAATATCCCAGTGAGCGTCTGAATGCTCTGCGCCGCACTTATTTCCTGTAACGCCATGGCGATGTAGTCTGTCTCTTCGGGTGTGGTGGCGTCAGGGTCTTTCGGTTCTTCGGTTGGGATGAGAAACATTTGCAATAGGGAGTATTTCAGTGCGATGCTCATTGCTTTGTTCATACCCTTGTCCCCGCTGTCCATTGCTTCGCCCACGTTCACCGTCTCCACAAATGAGCCGTCTGTGGTCATGTATCGGAACTTTATCTTTGCACGGGTGTAGAACAGTGTGCCGCCCTTGGCAGTGGGTCGGGCATCCACCGTGAAGTCCTGCACTTCTTGCAGGATAAATACGTCATTCTTGGCAAACAGCTCATGCAATTCGTTCATCACGTTGTCTATTCCACGGAACTTGAAGCCCTGCTGCTGGTTTTTCTCGGACTTGGTGATGGCCTTTGTCTCTTTTAGGATGCTGGTCATCTTCTGGAATATCAGTTTTTCTTCCATATTTTTATTTTTTATACTAATCTGAATATCATTGTCATTTGGTCGTTCCCTGCCGCATAGACCTTGTATTTAAGGCACTCACGACCCTCACCGATTTCACCCAGTAGACGCGCCTTCATGTTACGCCTCTGCGATTCCTGCTTTATTCCCGTATGCCGTGATTCGTCAAACGGGACTTTCGCCACATCACCGGGATTACCGGCTTCAAGCATGTCGAACACGCCGACCGTGCTGTAATTCTCATCAATTTTCACTTCCGTTATCATTGGTTATCCTGTTTTTGGTTATCATTTCTCCTATCGCCGCCATGGAGAAAGCCTGCTTTATCTCCTTTTTTGAGTAGAAAAAAGGAGAATTCCTGCCTGTCCCAACCCTGAACGGCTTTATTATCTCTGCCTTTACAAGCCTGTCAAATTTACGCTGGTCAAGGTTGGCAATCCGAAGCCATTTCTTGACTTCGGATTTACGCACCTTGTCTTGTGGCGGGTCATAGACCTTCACTGCCTGCATATAACCGACCTGCACGAAGTCGGCTATTATCCGGTTCAGTTCGTGTATGTCGATGTACATTGCTTCGTTTGTTTAACAGTTTGTGAATCTCGTTGCTTATCTCTTCATCAAACTTGGCTCTTCGGTCAAGTTCACGGCTTCTCGCAATCAGAATGTGATTGACCTCTTCAATCGTCTGTGTCACTTGTTTTACCGTTTCCATATCCTTTGTCAAGTTTGTTTGCCATAAGTATTACGGCAAGGATGAATACTATCAATCCAGCCCAGTACATCGGGCTAAGGTCTTGGTTTGCGTGCATCACAACCAGCGACGCAACGCATATTGCTATTAACGTCTTCATTCCGCTTCCTCCACCTTATAACCTTTGTTTGTTAAGTACTCGACTATCAGACCCTCGTCAATCTGTTCCAACAGGTCTTTCACGTCCTCACTCTCAATCTTCATCTGCACGTCCATGCAGTTGCAGCGTGAACTGATGTTCACTTCTTTTGCGTAAACTTCTAATCTTATATCCATGTCATTTCGCTATTAGTTCGTTCCCGTGGGCGTTCCGATGGTAGCCTTTCCGCTTATCAAAGGTTTGGTAAGCCACGGGTATATTATAGGACTTTCAGCGATAAGCACGCCCAACGCTCATACTCGCCACCGTGAGGACGATTGTTTCGGTGCTGAAAGTAAGTTCATTCATATAGCTTTGATACAGCCTTGCAAGCGGTCACGGCATTTCTGCTGCGCTGCTTCTGCATCATCATTCTTGTTCGCCTCGATACGGTTTATGAATTACGCCGTAGAGGGTCTGCCAATAAGTCAAAGGTCTAATCTGTAGCACCCTGCCCGGTTCTCGCTACCGGATGCCGTTCAGTCCGTCAGCAGGGTTTATGAATCACCAGCGAATAACCGCCATACCCTGCGATAGTTGCAATCCGATGTAGTCCATACCGTCGTCTTCGCTGCAATCTTCGCCCTGATATCTCTCTAACGCCGTGATTTCTTCGTAGATAAGTGCGATAATCTCGCTCTTGCTGTCCGCGTTATACCGTTTGCATACTTCGCTTTCAGGCATTGCCTTCACTTCTTCGAGTTCGTTGTAACATTCATCTAGTCTGTCACTTACTTCTTTCATTCTCATAGTCATGCGATTTTTATAAGGTTAAACTTCTTGAAACTTCTGAATGATTCTTTCTCTGTATCCCAATAGGTGAACAGGTCTTCGTTCTTTCTTCTGCCTGTGCCCTTCACTTTGTCGTGAATCACTTCGTCCTGCATGGTGCCGAATGCCTGTCTTATTTCGCCGTTCGTCTTCTGATAGAAGAACTGGACGATTTGCGACTTCATGGCTTTTGCCAGTTTGTACACCTGCCATGCCCTTTTAAGGCATTCGCTGAAACTTTCACCTGTGACCCTGAACATGCGCCATGCGCTTGTCATGATTTCGTGCAATACATTTCTTTTCATAATCGTGTGTTTTTAGAATATTATTACTATATTTGTTTTGTATTACGTTTCTGATGCAAAGATACTTTAAAATTATAAAGTAACAAACAAATGCTTTAGAAAAATAAAGTAATAAACATCATTTAACAAATAACGTGTCTTGCACATTATTATATGAATGAGTTATCTGAAATAATGGCGTGGGTAAGCAGTGGGTTTGCAATGGCTTCTGCGATATACACCTTAGCAATGGGCATCCGCTATGACAAGAATATCAAGCGGATGGACGAAAAGATTAAGGATTTCCAACTGGATGAATACAGAAGGAAAGAGCATGAAGACAAGAAAGCGTTGTTGAGAGCTGAAGTTTTCCACATTGAGGGGAAATGGAAAGTCTCGATAACGAATTACGGAAAATCACAGGCGAGGAGCATACGTTTGATTTCTGCCGATTTGACCGTTGAATCTGGAGGTATACATATTATGAACGAGGACATAACCCCATATCCCATGCTGAACATGAACGACAGGTTTTACATTGATTTGTGCCTTACGGAAAGACATAATATAAAGCCCGTCATTCGATTGGAATGGGATGACGATTCAGGTGTGGACAATTCTGTCACTCAAGCGTTATGCTTATGTTAATCGGAAAAATATATGCCGAGTAAGATATATAAATATACGAATGCTACGCCAAGGGATATGTAAAAGAAGGTCAGCAAATTTTTCAAGACTTTGTTTTTAATCTTGTCATACAGCCAAAAGTATGATTCTACGGCTAAGACTATCGTTGTACAAACTAATAGAACAATTAACAAAACCATAAAAGCTATTAAATACAACATCGTTCTTTGATTTAATTGGTTAATATTCAGTTCCAAGTATACTGCCCATTCCCAAGGCGACTATATCATTATAGGAATAGGGTTATTCATTAAAAAGATGAGTGCTGGATTCCTCTGTTTCCGTGCTTTCGCATACGGGTGACGAAGTTGTTAGCATCATCAGCATCCTGTTATCTGGTGTCGGATAGGACAAGGATTTACATATTATGGCGAAAACCAAAGAGCCATTTTGTCTCGCCGCTGTCTGCGGGGGTCGGCACGGTTGGCACTGATAGAACCGATGCTTATGAAAAAGCCCCGTAATAGGTAGCAGCTATTACGGGACTGAATATATTAAACCTCCACGGAGGATGTTTAACCAATGTCGATGTAACATCTGCTACTTGTTACAGTGGCAAAGATACTTTATAATTTTAATGTATCAAAAAAAGAACGCTTTAAAATTATGGGAATTATTGAAAGATTCTTTGAAACCATTGAAAAAGCCGGGATTTCTTCGTATGAAATAGAGAAGAAATATGGGGTAAAATCAGCTCAGTCGAAGCTGTCGCAGTTAAAAGACACAAAGACAAGAGGTGGAAAAGAAAAAGTTCTTCCTTCTGATTTATTGTCTGCCGTTTGTTCTGCGAGGGAAGATATAAACTCCGACTACATCCTTACAGGTCGTGGAACCCCTCTACGTGAAAGCATTGAGGCTACGCAAATCTACCAGCCCAAATACACGGAAAAGGCTGATCCGGAAGGTACAATAACCCTGTACGATGTGGAAGCTGCCGCAAACTTGAAAACACTCTTCGATAACAAAGACCAGAACATATTAGGACAAATCAGCATCCCCAATATCCCGAAATGCGATGGTGCAGTATATGTCAAGGGGGATTCCATGTATCCGTTGTTGAAATCGGGGGATATTGTGGCATACAAGGAGATACCGTTGGAAATGAACCATATCTTTTTCGGAGAAATGTATCTCGTCTCTATAGACCTTGACGGAGACGAATACCTTACCGTTAAATACGTCCAGCATTCAGAGAAGGGTGAGGGCTGGATAAAGCTGGTAAGTTACAACCAGAATCATCAGCCAAAAGATTTCCCATTATCTTCCGTCCGGGCAATGGCATTGGTTAAGTTAAGCATCAGGATGAATACAATGAAATAAGGTTATGAAGTTCAATAGATATACAAAGAAGAAATATGCAATAATATGGACTTGAAAGAATTTGTGAGCGAAACCCTGAAAGAGATAATCGCAGGAGTAAAGGACGCACAGGAGTACGCCAAAGAGAACGGGGCGTGCGTCAACCCGACTGAGTTTGGTACGCTTGCCAAACCGGAACATGTCATAGATATGGGAGACGGGAAGTTGTCCATCGTCCAACCTATATCATTTGACATCTGCGTGTCCGACAAGAGAACCAAATCCGGGAAAGGAGGGATAGAAATTGTTTCAGGAGGGTATGAAGGCACGAAAGCAACTGAAAACAGGGTAAAATTCTCCGTTGCCGTTGCCTTGCCAAGAATGAATGTCACATCTCCCAGAACGAGCGTTTCTTCTTCTGGAAAAGCATCCGATAAAACAACACGGAAACGAAGGCAAGAGCCAAAAGAAACGAAATGACCGCCAATACTCCTATGATCCATAGAAGCGGCTTGATGGGAAGCGTCTGCAAGTATTGTATCAATTCTGACATAAGGAATATGTTTTTGCAAAAGTAACCAATTATAAACTAATAAACAAAATGATTATGAGAAAAGTATTTTTGATTATGGCAATGGCATTGCCGATGGTGTTGATGTCATGTTCTGATGATGACGGAGAGAAAATGAAAACAATCAAAAATCTGACTGGAACATCTTGGTATGACGCTCAGATTTGGTTTATGGAATCAACTGAGGCGGAAAGCATGACCGGGTATCAGGAGGTAGGAGATGTAGCGATAGGGGAATCATGCACGGTTGAATCCGAATCCGCTTACTTTTATGTTTATGCAAAAGACGCAAGAGGAAAAGTTTTAATGTCACAACCCAAGCCTTTGAACAAATCCGTTTCCGTAAAAGAGGATGATTTGTTTTAAGGAACGATTTTGCGAATTGTTTCAGCAATGTTTTAGCAAATTAATTTTGTATGTTAATTAACTTATTGATAATAAACGAACTATAAATTTCATCCTCTTAGATTGTGGTTCTGAATGTCGTGGGTTCGAGTCCCACTAGTCACCCACACTTGGGTATTAGGCAGTGAGTATCTAAATGTATATTCACTGCTTTTTCTTTTTTAAATATTCCCTATTGGATTTGTACTTTTTTAATTAATTGCCTATATTTGCAAAAAAATATGAATAATATGGTCGGTAAGGTAGGTGTTATCGTTTCTATTGTTCTTTTCTGCATAGCAGTAGGAGTTTATAGCTTTGTCCAACTCAGTGTGGCTGATAAGGGCAAGGATGTCGATTTGTTGTCTTTTGTGCCATTGGAGAGTGTTGGCTTGCTTGAAACTGATAATCCTGACTTCTTGGCTAATGAATTTCCACAAACCACTTATGGTTTGCAATTGGATACATTGCGGCAGAGTGGTTTGTTCCCGATGGTACTTAATGCCGTATTTCCGAATGCAGACAGTACGGTACATCGGCTGAGCAATGGCATTGAAAGAATGATGATCAGTTTTCATGCACCAATGTCGGCGCGTAATGTCGTAATGTATTTCCGTACCCACGGTTCGGGAAGAGAGTTTTTACAGCGGATGATGCAGCGCCAAGGGAGAAGGTTTGTGCCTAAGAAAGAGTCGTATCGAGGTAGCGATATAGATATCTATGCACTCGAAAACGGTGATTTTATAGCTGCTTATTGTGGCAAGGGTTTTTGTGTCCTTAGTTATCAGAAAAGCTTGATAGAGCAAGTGATTGATGCCCGTAAAGATGATGTTTCGTTGCGTGAGGATGCTGTGTTTATGGAATGTTACGAAGGAAAGGCTGTCAATTTTATTACATTGTACGGGCATGCTCCTTCACTGCCTTTCCTGGTAAGGGATTGTGCGAGTTGCTGGAGCAGTTTTGATATCCATTTAAACAGTGAGGTGTTTTATTTGAGTGGTTCGATGGTATTGCCGGATTCATGCCGGTTTCGTGTCACAGACCGGCTGTATCAAATGGATTCAGTTTCTGAAGATGGCTTGCTGGTGTTGTCGGGACAAGAAAAGGTGGATTCGTGTATATCGCGTATGATAAGCATTCCACAACATACTTTATTCGAAGAATGTGTATCGAATCTTTCGCGTGATGCCTCTTTTATTTTTGTGGCGGATATGGATAAGTTGAAAGGAGGGGATATGTTGCAGGTTGGCGGATTTTATTTGCCCAAATTTGTGATGCAGCATGTCGATTTGTTCCGCTCATTCATTTTTTCTGCCCAGGTGACAAAAGTCGGCAACAAGTATTCGCATATCATTGTTTTCACGTATAAGAATTAAAATGATTTTCTTTTTATACTATGCGCAAATAATGTTGCGAGAAGAGTAAGAGCCTGTTTAAATTTTCCAATAAAGTAATATTCTATCAGGTTCTTTTGCGTTTGTTTCCGGTCTGTTTTCCCGATTTTATTCGTCAGATAGCCCGCTATCTTCCTCATAAAGTCAGAAAAACATCCTCGAAAACAATTCGCAAAATTAACCTGAGCAAAATTTAAACAGGCTCTTAGAGCCTGTCGTTTAAATATATGTTTAAAGATTGTGTTACATAACGATACCAGTTTCCCAGTCTACATTGTTCGTGACCTTGGTTCCTGCATGGTGTTTCTTTCCCACACTGAAATCCCATGACAGAGTGAGCAGGAACATGTTCCCGTTATCCTTTATGAAGGACCAAGTTTCTTTCCGTACCTCATTGCTCAGCAATTTCGTGCCACCGCTCCATCCTTTGGACTTAAAGGGATAAAGCATACCGGCACCCACATTGAAGTGCTTGATAGGATATGAACATGGAAGCATACAGTTTCCAATATAACTGCCTTTTCGGTAAGATTATTAATCTTCAGGCTGTAAGATTATTAATCTTACAAGCGCAAGATTATTAATCTTACACCAGATGAAGCTATCACAATTTGGCGATTTATTTTTTCCACCACATTACTGCTTGTTATTGTTACGATGATTTACATACGGTTCTTCTGGCTGTCTCCGGCTCCTGTTCCTTTGTACTTGCTCTTGGCTGCATTAAACTTATATCGTAAAGTTATGCTGATATTTCTACGGGCTTCCATTTTGATTGTCATCAGACGGTTACCACTGTAAATGGTTGATTTTGCCTGATAGGAATTGAAAAGATCATTAGCTTTCAACTGAACCGAAAGGCGGTCTTTAAGGAAACTCTTGTAAAGACTGATGTTGGCAAACCAGCACCATTCTTCAACCTTTGTATTTTCGTTGTCACCCGGCGTGTCAAAACCTAAATCTACATCGAGACTGATACCAAGAGGCAGCTTGAAATTGTTGTTCCAGACAAAGTTCAATATCGGATTATTGAAGTTTTCTGTTCCATTGGATGTTTCCACCTTATACCATTGCTGGAGCAGAAGAAAATTGAACTGTGGAGACCATAATCCGATTGTTGGAGACAAGGTCAGTGTGGTATATAACTTGTCACTGTTATACATGTTGTAGAAGGAATGTAACGAAACGGTCGGATTGTCTTCCGAATATGCCCTGCTCAACTGTGTAATGGCATCTTCGCCGTGTATGTATCGTGAATTGAGGTATATCCACTTGTATGACACATTCAACGTAAGACGGTTTATCAGTGACGGTCTCAGCAGCGGGTTACCTCCTTCGTAAGTATATCGGTTGCCGTACATGATGTCACTTCTCAGCATCCAGTATGAAGGGCGGTAGATACTGCCGGTGTAGGTCAATTGTGTCTGTACTTTTCCTATCGGAAGATTGAAAGATAGGGACGGGAACACATTGTCGTATGTCCTGCTTTGATTGTCCATATACTTGTCGTCCTCGTAATAATCGGACGACAGATGCTCATACCGTATACCTAACTGTGTCTGGAGTTTACCGAAACTGCGGGCATATTCCAAAAATGCAGAAGTTGAGTTCTCCCTGATATTGCTGTTATTGTCATTCAGGATTCCTTCCACATTCGTGTATGAATTATCCCGGTTCGTATAGGTATATTCTCCGCCAAACGACAGATTGCCACCCCATAAGGGATGTCCGAATACCAGTTTGGCAGCATAAAGTGTATTGTTTGTAAGATTGTTGGTTGTGACGGTCTGTTTCTGTAAGGAACCTTCGGTCGGAGTGAACTGCTCCAGCATCTCCTGTGGACTTTGGGTATCCGACCAAAAACCGTCCGCATTGAAGTCTATGTTCCAGTCTCCTATACGTCCGTTATAATAGGCATTGAGGGTATGTCTGCTCTCCTGCGTATTTCTCCATCCGGCAGTGTGGTTCTCCTCATAAAGGATGTTATCCTGATACACCTGGGTGTTCATCGGATTTACCGTTTCATGACGTTCCGGTGTCCGGTCATAATCATAGCGTGCACCCAGTGAATGGTTCTCGTTAAATTGATAGTTCAGCGACAGCATGGCTGAAATATCCTTCATGTCATATTGTGTGTTGAAATATGAATCCTGTATCCATGTTTTATCCAACAGCGTTTTCTGTGTCAGGGTCTTGCGGGCTTCTGTATATCCTTTCTTGCCGTAAAGCATACCCGAAAGGTCAAAGCCTCCTTTTCTGTAATTGAAGTTGAACTGCTCCAGCACATTCCATCCGTAACCATAGCCTGTATAAAAACGGTTGTTGAAACCGAATCCTTCTCCCTGAGGTTTTTTGGTCTGAATTCGGATAACCGCATTGACCGTCGCATCATAGCGAGAGCCGGGATTGTTCACCACCTCCACGCTCTTGATGTTGTCGGAAGCAAGCTGGTCGAGTTCGGATTTATCCCTTACTTTACGGCCGTTGATATATATTTCAGGAGTTCCGGCACCAAACACTTTAATATCCCCTTCATTAGCCGATACGCCAGGTATTTTGTTTAACAGGTCGTTTCCTGTTCCTGCGTTTTCAAGGATGCTACCCGCAACTGTAGTCACCATGGCATCCCCTTTTACGCGTGTTTTAGGTAAGTCTGCTTTTACAACAACTTCCCCTAATTGTTGTGCATCTGATACGAGCTGCACGATACCGATATTGGCCGGAGATACAGGCTTACATACGGTCTTATATCCGATAGAGGATATTTTCACTATCTGATTTTCCGATGTTGACTCCAGTGTGAAAGAACCATCCTCACCGCTAATGGTTCCATTTACAAACGCTGAATCCGGCAATGACAACAGCACCACATTGGCGTATGGCAACGGCTGGCTGTTCTCGTCAATCAATTTTCCGCTAACTGTCTGTGCGGATAAACTTACAGGTAGTATGATTCCTGTCAGCACAAACAAAAATACTTTAATAAATCTCATTGTATATTACTCTTATTGTTTACGATTATCTATTCCGACCACAAAGTTAGTATATACAAATTAAAAGTGTATAAAAAGTACATCTACATTTTAATCAGAATAAAAATCCATGTATTATATTAATATACAATGGTTTATCATACGTTTTACACCAAACCCCAAATCTACATTTTCATTTTTCAGAACTCTGCCACCCATCTGTCGAGTGTCATTTCATCCGGAAGACCGTCTTGCAGAGTATCGCTCAGATGCTTCTTCAGGCGGAACTTTTTCTGAGATACGGAAGTCGTATTCACACCGAAGATCTCCGACATCTGTGCGTTGTTGAAACGTAGTTTTATCAGCATACAGAGGTGTAGCTCCTGCTTCGTAAGAGTTGGGCATACACCCAGAAGGCGGCTCACGAAATTACTGTATGTACTTTCACACATTTGCTCCAGAGTCTCCCATTCACCGGCCTCCAGGATACGGCATTTTTCTCTCAGTTCCTTCACCAGTCTATCGTTGTCCACCACATAGTCGGTAAGCACACGTTCACGCTGCTTCAGGTAGAGATTTTCTTCCGATAGGTTGCGGAACTTATCTGCCTCCCGTCTGGCCTTATCCAGTTTGGAAGAATAGTCGTTAATATGATGTTGAAGAGAGTCTATCTTTTCAGACAGCCTGCTGTTCTCAACCTGAAGGCTGTCTATCTGTTCACGGTATTCATGCAGTTCTTCAGAGTTCATTTCCTGACCGGACAGCTGTTCCTTCAGTTCCTCCATGTAGCGGTTGTTCTGCATGAGTTGTGTCTCGTATTCGTGCAGTTGAAGCATATAGTCCTGTAGCTGTTCGGACTGTTTGCGGATGGTGGTTTCCTTTCTCACAAGCCGTTTCTGATAGAGGTAAGCAACAACAGCTATAACCACAATAAGGCATATCGTGATGATAAACATCATACGCTGTGCATCTGCCTTCTCCAGCTTCAGACGCTGCTGTTCAGTGATGAGTTTCTGGTGGTCGTACTTCTCCTTATAGGCGATGATTTCCTTGCCTTTGTCTAAGGACATGACAGAGTCGGTATAAAAAAGAAGTGAATCACAGTAGCTTTTCAGGTATTTACGGTATTCAGGGGTATCAGCCAATTCATACAGAGAATTATATATCGCTTTCTTTGCATAAACATTGTCCGTATTTAATGCCTTATTCAAATACAAATAAGCAGAATCATACTGACTTAACATTAAATAATTTGTACCAATTAGTGAATTATGCTGGTATATCTTAGGAAATGTTTTTAGAATTTCCAATGACTTTTCATACTGCAAACTGTTCGTATAAACCAAAGCTATTTCAGACTGTACATCATAATAATACTGATTATTCCGATATCCTATTTCTAAAGCTAAATCACTACATTTGTGATATATATCTATAGCCTCCGGTAACTTATCAGAAATACAGTAACATCTGGCCAAGTTTTGCAAAGAAGTCATCTGATACCGCTTGTTGGAGTCCTTCACGGCATAATCGTATGCCTTCGTGCAGGCTTCAAGAGCATAATCAGCAAGTCTGCGATATAAATACAACTTTCCCAAAGAAGACATTATCAGATATCCGGTCTTATAATCGTCTGTTTTCTCCACTTCCGTTTTACCTTCCAGGTAATATTGCATGGCTTCTTCTATATTTCCTAAGTCATAGTTTATATCACCCATATAAAGTGCAGACATCGCTTTTCTACGGGCATTATCTGTAGGTTTGTAATAATTGTATGCTATCCTGACAAGG
>ENA-OPIO01000093-OPIO01000093.1-human-gut-metagenome-genome-assembly--contig:-NODE-93-length-33402-cov-4.317690_pt1 | contig 33402 bp, 31 predicted proteins | sample MGYA00241395_ERZ501636 | MGnify/ENA primary metagenome ERZ501636 (study PRJEB25962, sample SAMEA2042198) | human gut metagenome | biome: human gut; feature: human-associated habitat; material: faeces... | reverse complement strand
CTTTCCCAAAGCGCATTTACTGCGCCTGGATTCGGATACCCTAAAAACCAAAGCCGGGCAGGGGTTTGAAGCGTTAAACGCCCTGAAAAGCGGCAGTGCGGACATTATCGTGGGCACGCGGCTGGCTTCGGGCGCACTTAGGGGAGCCAAAGTGACGCTGGCCGCGGTACTGGACGCGGAACTGGAGCTGGACAGCCCGGATTTCCGCGCGTCCGAAAAATACGGCCAAATGCTTTTTAGTCTGCGCGGGCATCTTTCCGGCGTGGTGGACGGGCGTTTAATCATCCAGGCCGCCGACAAAGAAGCGTATGACTATTCCCCCCTCCTGGCCGGCGATTATGCCGCCGCCGCAGAAACGGAAATGCTCCTGCGCGAAAGCTTTTTATATCCGCCTTTCGTCCGGCTGATTAAAGTGCTGATAAAAGCCAAAGAGACCGATTTGCTAAATGCCGAAACCGCCCGTATAAAACGCCTGGGGGCCGGCAAAGCGCTGGAAGTGCTGGGGCCGGTGTGGTGCGCCAAAAAAACGGATGTGTTGAAAAAGCAGTATCTGTTGTTTAAGACGGACGAAGCGCGCTGGCTGGATTTGCTGGCCTCGCTGGACGCGTTTGCGCCCGCTAAAAAAGCAACCGTAAAAGTGTCGGCCGATCCGTACGATTTTTACTGAGAAACGGCGTTTCTAATCTTTTTTGACGTGCGCGGAGCCGCGCGTTCTGTGCTAGACTGTAACTATACAGGGGGTGTATTATGATAGGTTTTTACGGACGTTTAAGCCGGCTGGGTTATTTTATCCGGCTGTGTATGATTGCCGTGATGTACGGCCTGGGCGGCCTGCTGGTAAGCGCGGGCAGCCCGGAACAGTCGCTCAATCTGCTCAAGCTAATCTGCCTGTTTATGGGCAGCGGGCTTTTGCTGCTGGCGTTTCTGTCGTGGTGGTTTTCCACGGTGCGCCGCCTGCACGATATGGATTTTTCCGGCTGGTGGTTTTTGCTGGTGTGCGTGTTTCCCGTCGCGGTGCTGGTGCTTTGCCTGTGGCCGGGCTCGCGCGGATACAACCGCTTCGGCGGCCCGCTTTTGCGTTAAACCGCGCCGAAAGATTTGTACGGAACCGTCCGCCGAAAACACGGCGGGCGGTTTTGGTTTGTATATGGTAAAATATGAGAAAGAACCCGTTTGGATGGAGAATATAAAAGATGACCCTGGAAGAACAAATCAATTTTTTAACGCGCGGCTGCGTGGACGTAGTGTCCAAAGCCGATTTGGCCAAAAAGCTGGAAAGCGGCAAAACCCTTAAAATCAAACTCGGCTGCGACCCGACCAGCGCGGACCTGCACCTGGGGCACAGCGTGGCGCTGTCTTTAATGCGCCGGTTTCAGGACCTAGGACATAAGGCCGTGCTCGTCATCGGCGATTTTACCGCCGCCATCGGCGACCCTTCCGGCCGCGATTCCACCCGCCCCGTTCTCCCGCGCGAGAAAATTTTGGAAAACGCCAAAACCTATACCGACCAGGCCTTTAAAGTATTGGACCCGTCCAAAACCGAAATCCGCTTTAACAGCGAATGGCTGGAGCCTTTCGTGTCGGGCAAAGATTTACTGCAAACCCTGCAAAAAATCACCGTGGCGCAGGTGCTGGAGCGCGACGATTTCAAAAAACGCATGGCCGCCGGTTCCCCCATCAGTATGCTGGAAGTGCTCTACAGCCTGTTCCAGGGGCAGGATTCCGTGGCGCTGGAAGCGGACGTGGAGCTGGGCGGTACGGACCAAATTTTCAATCTGCTCGTCGGCCGCCAGCTGCAAAAGAACCACGCGCAGGAACCCCAGGTGGCGATTACGGTGCCGCTGTTGGTGGGGCTGGACGGGGTTAAAAAAATGTCCAAATCCTACGGCAACTATGTGGGGCTTAACGACGAGCCGGGCGATATGTTCGGCAAATTAATGTCCATCCCGGACGAACTGATGCCCATGTATTACGAGCTTTTAACTTCGGAAAATATGGACGAAATCAAAGCCATGCACCCGATGGCCGCCAAGAAAAAACTGGCCGGCCTGCTGGTTACGCGCTTCCACGGCGAACAAGCCGCGGCGGCCGCGCTTGAAAATTTTGAAAAAGTGTTCTCCAAAAAAGAACTCCCCACCGATATGCCGGAGTTTAAGCCCGAAGCGGGCGCGCTGCTGTCCGCCGTCATTTTTGCGGCCGGCGCGGCGCAGAGCAAAAACAAAGCCCGCGGGCTGATTGACCAGGGAGCCGTGCGTTTAAAAGGCGAAAAAGTAACCGCCGACGGACCCCTTTCGTTTGAACCGGGCGACGTGCTTCAGGTGGGCAAACGCCATTTCTTTAAACTCGTAAAATAACGCGCCGTTAAATGAAAAAATTTATCCTTTTGCTTTGCCTTTTTGTATGCTTGACGGCCGCCGGAATGTGGGCGGTGCGGGCGTATTTTTTCAGCAAAGGGCCGCTGGTGGTGGTAAAGATTGAACCGGGGCAGAGCGGATCTTCCGTGGCGCAAATGCTGAAGGAAAAAGGCATTATCCGCAGTGAGCTGTTTTTCAAAATCCTGCTGCGTTTGACTTCTTCCGCGCGCGATTTAAAAGCGGGCCGCTTTGACCTGCGGGAAAACACTTCCGCCTTTGAGGTCATCAACTGCATTAAAAGCGGCAAATGCACCCACTACGAAAAAGTAACGTTTCTGGAAGGCTGGCGGAGCGAAGAAATCGCCGAAGTGCTGGCCGAAAAAGGCATCACGGACGCGCGCGCGTTCCTGGATATCGTGCGCAAAAACGACCTGGAAGGCTACCTGTTCCCCTCCACTTATTTATTTGCCGAAAATACGCCCGCCCAAAAAGTGGTGGACGAAATGCTTGCGCAGTACAAGAAAAACATCGCGCCGCTGTTTAAAAAGTACAAAACGAACCTGACCGAAAAACAGGTGCTTACGGTGGCCTCCATCGTGGAGCGCGAAGCCATTGTGCACGACGAGCGGCCCAAAATTGCCGCGGTATACCTAAACCGCTACCGCATCGGCAAACGCCTGGAGGCGGACCCTACGGTGCAATACGCGCTGGGTTTTAACCTGAAAGAAAACCGCTACTGGAAAAAGGGCCTGACCTATAAAGATTTAAAAATAAGCTCCCCTTATAACACCTACCGCAACGCGGGCCTGCCGCCGGGGCCGATTTGCAACCCAAGCCGGGAATCGGTGCTGGGCGTACTGAACCCCGAACCCAATTTTGACGCGCTTTACTTCGTGGCCGACAGCGGTGGCCGGCACGTATTTTCCAAAACCTTTGACGAGCACCGCCGCCACATTAAACGCATCCGGGGCCGTTAGTTTTCCGTATATTCCCCGGCGGAATCCGCCCGGTACCGGTTGGGCCAGTCCCGGTGCCAACAAACCTGACGCTTAACCACCCGCGCCGGGTTACCGGCCAGCACGCAGTTTTCTTCCGTAAATTTTCCCGCCACCACCGCATATGCGCCCACAATGGAATTTTTGGCGATATAGGAATTTTTTAGAATGGTGGCGTGCATGGCAATCCACACATGGTCCGCCACCGTCAGCTCCTTTCCTTTATTGATAATTTCTGTTGTATCCCGCGCGCAAATGGTATGGAAATCCGTTACAAAAAAATCCACGCCCCACGAAAACATACAGTCATCACCGATGGAAACGGTGGTGCCGTCCTCCATTAATACGATATTGGTTCCGTTGGAAGTGCAATTTTTGCCGATATATACGCGGCAGTTGCTGGCGGGAGAATAAAAATCCCCGACCGTAATTTCTCCTTTGAAAATTTTAACGGAAGGGTCTATTTCCACGGTGTTATTGTCGCCGATGATTTTTACCGTACATTCCCGCGGCACATAGGGACAGCGGTTGTTTTGCCCGCGCATACTTATTTTTGTATGGAACCGGGGCGCATGGTATATGTCTTTGATATACTTTCCCAGCATATGTACGGCCAACAGCCATTTATTGTGGCCGTATTTTTGTTTTAACAGCGCTTTTTCATTTTCCAGCATAGCGTTCCTTTAACTGCGGAATTCTATGGGAATGGGAAAGGCCCGGGGAAGAAATAAAAACGGCTGGATAATGCCAAGTTACGCTAGTGCCTTGTCATTAAACAGCCGTGGTTTCGCATATACAATATGCGAAACACTCGGCAGAAGATAAAGGGCTCATGACTTCCCTTTATCTCCTGCCTAAACCAGCTGCTTTTGGACTAGCGTAAACTTTGGTTTCCCAAAGCCTTCCTATTCTGCAATAGGATTCCAAAAACAGAATAAATTGTAGTTACCGCCGCTTTACTGCCGCCGCGGTAACCTCATTATATCATATTTCCTTAAAATACAAAGGCCTTAAAGAATTGGCCACCGCCAGGAGCGACACGCCCACATCCGCAAACACCGCCCCCCACATATTGGCAAGCCCCAGCACGCCAAGCGTCAGCACGGCGGCCTTAATGACCAGCGCCAGCGCGATGTTTTGCTTAATTACGCGCAGGGTCTTTTGGGAGAGACGCACCGCCGCGGCAATCTTTTTCGGCTCGTCCGTCATCAGCACGACGTCGGCGGCTTCAATGGCCGCGTCCGACCCCAGCGCGCCCATGGCAATCCCCAGGTCCGCCCGGGCCAGCACCGGCGCGTCGTTAATGCCGTCCCCAACAAAAGCCGTGGCGGCGCCTTGCGGGGCTTTGCTCATTAATTTTTCAAGCGTTTCCACTTTGCCGGCGGGCAATAAACCGCCGTAGGCTTTTGTTACGCCCAGCTCGTGCGCGGTTTTTTCTACGGCGGAAACGCTGTCCCCGCTTAGAATAACCAGCTGGTTTACCAAACCGCTCAGTTCTTTTACCGCTTCCTTGGCACCCGGTTTAAGTTTGTCCCCCAATTCAAGGCGGCCCTTAAATACGCCGTTTTCGGCGATATATACGCAGGTCCCGCGCCCCGTTTCCACCCCGTGCACGTTAAAACGCCGCATCAAACGCTCGTTCCCGGCCAAAATCCGCGTGTTTTCCGTCTCCGCCTCTACGCCTTCGCCCGCCGCTTCGCGGACCGATACGCGCGCGTTTTTGGCATTGTCCGCTCCGGCGGCTTTTAAAACAGCCTTGGCAATCGGATGATTGGAATGGCGTTCCGCCAGCGCGGCCAGCCGTAACAATTCCTCCCGGCTTACGTCCGGCGCGGGGAATACGTCCGTTACTTCAAACACGCCCCGGGTAAGGGTGCCCGTCTTGTCAAAAGCCAGCGTATGCAGGCGGGACAACAGCTCCAAATACGAACTGCCTTTAATCAAAATACCGTTTTTCGCGGCTCCGCCAATCCCGCCGAAAAACCCCAGCGGCACGGAAAGCACCAGCGCGCACGGGCACGAAATCACCAGGAAAATAAGCGCGCGGTAAAACCACGTTTTAAAGGACGCGTCCGCCATTAGTAAGGGCGGAAGCACGGCCACCGCCGCCGCGGCAAACACGACCGCCGGCGTATAGACGCGCGCAAAACGCGTGATAAATTTTTCAGCCGAAGATTTTTTGCCGGCCGCGTTCTCCGCCAGTTCCAAAATTTTGGCCACGGCGGAATTTTCGTAGGTTTTCTGCGTACGGATTTCCAACACCCCGTCCACGCTGATGCATCCGGCCAGTACTTCTTTGCCTATTTCCGCGCGCACCGGGCGGGACTCGCCCGTCAGGGCCGAAGCGTCAATATGCCCCTCTCCCCCCGTTATTACGCCGTCCAGCGCAATCCGCTCTCCGGGGCGCACCCGCGTGATTTCGCCCACTTTTACGTCCTGCGGGTTTACTTTTTCTTCCTTTCCGCCGCGCAGTACCCGCGCAAAGTCCGGCCGCAGGTCCATCAGTTTCACAATGCTCCGGCGCGATTTGCCCGCCGCATACTCCTGGAGCATTTCCCCCGTCTGGTAAAACAGCATAACGGCTACGCCTTCCGGGTATTCGCCGATTAAAAATGCGCCCAGGGTGGCTACCGTCATCAAAAAGTTTTCGTCAAACACTTCCCCGGCCCGCAGGTTGCGAAGGGAAGTAAGTAAAATCTCCCCGCCGCATAACACATAGGCCGCCAGATACAGCGGAAGCTTTACCCACAGCCCGCCGGGCGCCAAAAGGCCGGCCGCAAACAAAACCGCCGCCAGCGCCAGTTTTTTCCAGCCCCCGAAAGACGAATGCCCGGCTTTTGCCCCGTGCGCACAGGCGCAGGCGCGGCAGGAATCGCAGGCCGCGGTTTCTTGGTGTGCATGATGCGTATGCGCGCTCATAACCCCTCCCGGACGTGTTCCAGCCCCTGGTTGAAAATGGTTTTTACGTGTTCGTCCGCCAGCGAATAAAACACGGTTTTTCCTTCCCGGCGGTTTTTAACCAGTTTGTTTTGTTTTAAAAAACGCAGCTGGTGGGAAATGGCCGAATGGGTCATGCCCAGCTCTTCGGCTATATGCTGTACGCAGCGTTCGCAGCCGAACAGCGCGCACAAAATACGCAGGCGGGTGCTGTCGCCAAATACTTTAAACAAGTCGGCCAAATCGTACAGGGTTTCGTCCGCCATTTGGACGGGCGAAAGGAGCGTGTGCCGTTTAGCGTGTTTGCCCTTCGTTTCGGGAAAGGGTTTGCGTCCGCCGGGCAGGGATGTTTTTTTCATAAAGGGACCTCGTTAATAAAACATATGAACATATGTTCATATATTAGTATAACACTTTCCCCCTTTTCCGTCAAGCCTTTAAAAAGCGTTTTTTGTACTTGAGAAACGGCGCAAAATTTGTATACTATTGTAGTAGAAATCCAAATTTTAAGGAGACGACATGAATAAAGGTTTTACGCTTATTGAACTGTTGGTGGTGGTGCTGATTATCGGTATTTTATCGGCCATCGCCCTGCCGCAGTACGAAACGGCGGTGGAAAAATCCCGCCTGAGTGAAGGGTTGATTATCGCCAAAGCGATGGTGGACGCCCAACAGCGTTATTTGCAGGCAAACCCGAACGAAACCACCGCCTGCAAACGCACGGATATAGCCGACGTAGATTTAAAAGGCGGCAGTTGGATAACGAGTCCGAGCGGATACAGCAAAACTGGCGTAGGCACCTGCGACGCTTATAAAACCAAACTGTTTATTTATGAGCTTGGTTTAAGTACGGGCGGTTATGTGGACGTCTGGCGCACGGACGACGGAACGGTTGATAACTATATCTACAACTTTTGGTATAACCCTAATAATCCAAATAGCAAAAGCTGTGATTATACTGACGATACCGGCGAACAGATGTGCAAATTTATTCAGGGGATGTAATTCCTCTAACAATATCAAAACCCCGGAACATTGGTTCCGGGGTTTTTGTATGTCTGTGCGGCCTTATAAATGGCGCAGGAGTTTGACGATTTCTTTGGAAGCCGTCATCGGGTTCGGGATGTGCAGGCGGCTGTAGCTCCCGCGCATAGAAGCAAGCTGCCGCCCTTTGCCCGTTACGCGCTTGAAAGCCTCCAGCAGGTTTTCTTCCAGGTTTTTGTCCTCGCGCACCAACAGGGCGCAGCCGGCTTCCTGCAAGATTTTGGCGTTATAATACTGATGGTCCGCCGCCGCGTGCGGGAAAGGCACCAGAATGGCCGGCAGACGGCAGTAGATAAGCTCGGCCAGGGTGCTCGCCCCGCTTCGGCAGACGGCTAAATCCGCCGTGCGCATAAGCGCATAAATCTCGTGGCTGTAGGGCAGAACGGCAATATTCCCAAGCCCGGCATATTCTTCGCGAATCACGCCGAACCACCGCTCGCCGGTAATATGGATAAACTGCCAGCCGCGCGCCGTTTTTGCCAGCTCTTTTACCGCCTGCGCGCTGGCGGCGTTTAACCCTTTGGCGCCCTGGCTTCCGCCAAAAATAAGGGCGGTGCGTTTGGCCGGGTCCAGCCCCAGGCCCTCCAGTACCGCCGTACGGTCGGCGGCGTCGGCAAATTCACCGCGTATGGGCGTGCTGGTAAGCACCGAATTTCGGATTTTTTTATCCACCGGCAGGCCCAGCATAAACAAATCGGCGAATTTTCCGCACACCCGGTTGGCCAGCCCCAGGCGGGCGTTGGAATCGTGTACGGCGGTTTTAACGCCCATAAAATGCGCCGTAAAAATAAGCGGGAAGGAAATGTATCCGCCGGTGCCGACGGCCGCGTCGGGCCGGAAATCTTTAATAATGCGGCGGGTTTGGTTAAGAGATTTAAAAAATTTGGCCCAAAATTTCAAATGCCGCAGCGGGTTTACCGAACGGGGAAGGCCGGTGAAGTCTATTTCTTTGTAACGGAGTTTATGCGTGTCCAGTATTTGGGCGGCGGGATCGTTTTTGCGCACCACAAACAGAACGGCAAAACCCTGTCTTCTGAGCTCTTTGCCAAGAGCCAGGCCCGGGTAGAAATGCCCCCCCGTGCCGCCGGATGCAATTAAGAAACGTTTATTCATACGGTTATTTATTCCTGTTTTTGTAATTGGTAATGTCTTCGCGCAGGTTGTTTTGGGTGTTGTCCACCGCCGCCATATTTAAAATAATGCCCATCATGACCAGCGTCATAATGACCGACGAGCCGCCGTACGAAAAGAACGGCAGCGCGATTCCTTTGGTGGGCAGGAGGCCGATGGCCATCGCCATATTAAAAAACGCCTGCATACAAATGGTAATCGTAAGCCCGAAAATCACCAGGCTGTGAAAGTGGGTTTTGGCCACGCGCGCCAGGCTTACGCCGCGGACGAGCAGCCAGCAGAAAAAGCCCAGAATCACCACGCCGCCCAGGAGGCCCACTTCTTCGCACATAATGGAGAAAATAAAATCCGTGTGTGCGGCGGGAAGGTATTCCAGCTTTAACTCGCTGTTTCCCAGTCCCTTGCCGAACCACCCCCCGGACCCCACGGCCAAAAACGACTGCACCAGCTGATACCCGGTGCCGCCCGCCGTGGCGAAAGGGTCCAGAAACGAGAAAATACGCTCGCGCCGGTAGCCGACGAAAAACAGCTGGTGGATAATCAGCGGGGAAACCGCCAAAGCCGGCAGAGCCAAATGCTTTATCCGCGCCCCGGCCACCAACAGCATAAATACAAACACCGCGCCCATTAAGGTGGGGGTGCCGATGTCCTTTTCCGCCAGAATAAGCGCCAGCGTCACCCCGGCCACGGCCATGGGTTTAAGCAAAAGCTTCCAATTTTTAGCCAGCCGCCCGGAAACATTGTCCAGATAATCGGCCACGTAAATCACCAGCGTAACTTTGGCGATTTCGGAAGGCTGTAATTTAAAAAAGCCGAAGTCAATCCAGCGGTGTACGTTGGCCTGCGTGCGGGTAAACAGCACTATTACCAGAAGCGTCCAGGTTACGTACATCAGGTTCATCGGGCGGAAGATTTTAAGTTTTTGCAGTTTGTCGTACGTCTGCGACAGAAACAGCGCCGCCAGCACGCCCATCGCGTCAAACACCAGCTGGCGCTTAAAATACATCATGGAATCAAACGCGCTGGAAGAATACGTAAAAATCAGCCCGAACAGCACAAACGCAAACGCAATAAACGCCAGGCGTTTGTCCAGCCTGTAAGGCTGCCATTCGCCTTTTTTGGCGGCGGAAAAAGAGGCCCCGCGGTCCTTATACAGGGCCGGAGACTTCTTAATGAAATTATTGCGCCGCTTGGGCGCTTTGTTAAACAAACGCACCATAGTTTATCTGATTTTTAAGGACGCCAGCGCAAGGAGCATCAGCATCGCGCCCATAATCCAAAACCGCACAATCACTTTCGGCTCCGGCACGCCCATCAGTTCAAAATGGTGGTGTATCGGGGCCATTTTAAATAATCGCTTGCCGTGCGTCAGTTTAAAGTATCCCATTTGAAGCATCACGGAAAGGGTTTCCAGCACAAAAATACCGCCGGCAATCGGCAGTAACAGTTCCTGCTTGACGCACAGCGCCGCCGTGCCGATTACGCCGCCCAAAAAGAGCGAGCTGGTGTCGCCCATAAACACCTGGGCGGGATAGGCGTTAAACCACAAAAAGCCCAAACACGCGCCAATCAGCGCGCCCATAAACACCGTAATTTCCCCCGCGCCCGGCACGTAGATAATTTTTAAATAATCGGCGAAATTGACGTTCCCCGCCAGGTACGCAAAAATCGCATATGTGGCCGCCGTAAACACCATGCACCCGCTTGCCAGGCCGTCCAGGCCGTCCGTCAGGTTCGTGGCGTTGGACGCGCCCACAATCACCAGCATGCCAAAAGCAAAGTAGAAAACAGAGAGGTCAATAAACATTTTGCTCATATAGGGAATAATGAGCGAGGTGGCGTACTCGCCGTTGGGCGGGTTTAACGCCAAATAACCCACCACGATAAGCGCGGTAAACAGCTGGATGGCCAGCTTGATGGAGGACTTCATCCCCTCTGGGTTCTTTTTAACGAGCTTGGTGTAATCGTCCATCACGCCCGCAACGCCCAGCGTAACGGTGGTGAAAATGAGCAGCCAAATATAACTGCTGTCCAGCCGCGCCCATAAAAGCACGCTGACGACGAGGCTGACGAAAATCAGCAGGCCGCCCATAGTCGGCGTGCCGCTTTTGGACAGGTGGGACGCGGGGCCGTATTCGCGTTCAATCTGCTGGATTTTAAACGAGCGCAGCTTGGCCACCACTTTGGGGCCGATGAGAACCGTCAGCAGAAAAGACGTAAAAATCGCCGCGCCGGTGCGGAACGTAATATAGCTGAAAATGTTTAAGAAACTCAGATCATCCGTAAACAGCGAGAGGTAATATAACATGCGGTTTAAATCTCCTTCAGGATATTTTCAAAATTCATGGAGCGCGAGGCTTTCACCAGGCACGCGCCGCCCTTTTTAAGCACGGCGGCAAGATCCCGCGTCCAGCCCTGCGGCGTGGGGGCGTAAAACGCTTTTACGCCGGGCGCGTCTTTTAGTTTCTCGTAGGCGTACTTCATTTCCGGCCCCGCCAAAAACGCGTATTCCACCCCGTTGTCCAGCACGTGTCGCGCGGCCAGGCGGTGATATTCTTTGGAGGTTTCCCCCAGTTCTTTCATATCCCCCAGCACCGCCACGCGCGGGCGGGATATTTCGCGCCCCAGGATTTCCAGCGCGTTTTGCATGCTGGCCGGGTTGGCGTTGTAACAATCCAAAATAAATTCCACGCCGTTTTTATGCAGCCGTTCCATACGCATGGGCATGGGCGTAAAGGCCAAAAGACCCTTTTTTACATTATCCATATACAGCCCCAGCGCAATCGCGGCGGCGGAAGCGGCGGCGGCGTTTAGTTTGTCGTGGCGTTCCAGCTTTAAATCCAGCACATACGCTTCGCCTTTATAGGTGAAAGAAAACTTTTCCGTTTCCAAAATCCGCAGGTCCGCGCCCGGGTTAAACCCGAAGGAAATGCTTTTGCCTTTAAATTCGGTTTTTAAGCGCGAGAGCATCGCATCGTCGGCGTTATACACCAGCGTACCGCCGAAATTGAGGCATTTGGCGATTTCGGTTTTGGTCTTATAAACGGTTTCCAAATCGTGGAAAAATTCCAAATGCGCGGCGGAAACGTTGGTAATCACCGCCACGTCCGGCACCGCCAGGCGGGCGGTTTCTTCAATGTCGCCGGGGTGGGAAGCGCCGAGCTCAAACACGCCGAATTTATGCTTGGGCTGAATTTCCAGGAGCGAAAACGGCACGCCGAACTGGTTGTTGAAATTGCCCGTGTTGGCGGCGGTTTCGCCGGCGGTTTCGCAAATGGCGCGCAGCATTTGTTTGGTGGTGCTTTTGCCGTTGGAACCGGTAACGGCGGCCACCTTTAAGGTGCTGTTTACGCGGTGGTATTTCGCCAGTTCCTGAAGGGCTTTTAAGGAATCTTCCACCAACAGAAACGAAGCCCGGGAGCCGGCGGGAAGCTCAAATCCTTTTTCGGCCAGCACCACGGCGGCTCCTTTTTCAAGCACTTCGGGGATAAAGCGTCTGGCGTCGTGGTTTTTGCCTTTAAGCGCGATGAACGCGTCGCCGGGGCGGATGACGCGCGAATCCGTTACAAAAGCGGTTACTTTGGTGTCGGGCGCGGAAGAAACCAGCTCCGCGCCGGTAATTTCCGCTATTTTGCTGAGGGTTAGGTTAAGCTTCATAATTGCTCCTTAGATAAATCAAAATTGGGCCGTCCGGCATAAGTCCGGCGGCGTTATTCAAAATCCAGCTGGTCGGGCCGGACGCCTTTCATGGCAAGCAGACGCTCGGCAATTTCTTTAAACACTGGGGCCGCCGCCGTACCGCCGAAAGTATATTTCGTCGGATTATCCAAAATAACCAGCACCGTAAACTGCGGGTCGGACGCGGGGAGAAACCCGCAGAACGACACGATGTGGCTGCGCTTGGCGTAGCCGCCTTCTTTGCTGAGCTTTTCAGCGGTACCCGTTTTCCCGGCCACATTGTAGCCTTTTATCTGCGCGCGCCTGCCGGAACCGGTTTCCACCACGCTTTGCAGGACTTTCTTCATCGTATCGGTGGTTTCCTGGCGCAGCACCCGGCGGATTTTGACGGGTTTGGATTTTTTCTCCACCCGGCCGCCGGCGTATTCAATGCGGTCAATAATATGCGGCTGCATCAGCGTGCCGCCGTTGGCGATGGCCGAATAGGCGTTAATCAGCTGCACCGGCGTAACGGCCACGCCGTAGCCGTAGCCTTTGGTGGCGGTATCCACTTTGGTCCATTTGTTGTACGGGGGCACGTTTCCCCTGGATTCGCCGTTAAAATTGATGTCCGTCTTGGTGCCGAACCCAAACGCTTTGATATAGTAAAACAGGTTTTTGGCCCCCAGTTCAAGCGCGATTTTACCCGCGCCGATGTTGGAGGAAAGCTGCATAATTTCGGGAATGGAAAGAAAATCTTTATTATGCTGGCGGTCCCGCACCACCACACCGCGCGCGATTTCCCAGTTGCGCCCGTCCATATCAATGCTGTCCGTTACGCTCACCACGCCCGCGTCCAGGGCCGACGAAATGGCTACCGTTTTAAAAGTGGAGCCCGGCTCGTACGTGAACTGAAACGCGAGCGACTGCCCGTCTTTTACCGGGTAGGAAGCCGCCGCCAGAATTTTGCCCGTGGCAGGCTCCTGTACCAGGGCCACGCCGTGTTCCGCGCCCACGTCTTCCACCGCTTTTTTTAACGCCGCTTCGGCGTAGAACTGGGCCACGGAGTCTATCGTCAAATAGACGTTAGCCACCGACAGTTCTTCTTTGAGTTTACGGTCGTAAATAATTTCGCCGCGGCGCGCGCGTTTGGCGCGTTTTTTGCTGATGTCCTGGCTGAGCTCGCGGTTAAACATCTGTTCAATGCCCGAAAGCCCCAGGTTTTTGGAATTGGCCGCGCCGATTAAATCCAGCGCGCTCTGCCCGTAGGGGTGGATGCGCTCGTACTCGGGCGTCAGTTCCAGGCCCTGGCCCAGCTGCGTGCGGAGGACTTCGGAAATTTTAATATAATTGTCCGGCTTGATTTTTTTAGCCACGAAGAAAAAGTTGGAAGAGCGGTTCCATTTTTCCAAAATGCGTTTTTTCGGCAGGCCCAGCGTTTCGGACAAAAACGCCACGGTTTTGTTTTTGTCTTTTACGTAACGCTTGTTTACGCCGCAGGAATGCGTGCGGACCGATTCCGCCAGTTCGCGCCCGTTGACGTCCAAAATTTTGCCCCTTAAGCGGTCTTCGGCCAGGTAGTTGTAAATGGCGCGCTCGGCCTTGGAGGAAAATTCTTCGTACAGAAAGGTCTGCATATAAAACAGACGCAGAAAAATACACAGCGGCGCCAGCAAAATAACCATCCCCGCCGCGCGCATACGGCTTTTGACGTTGAACACAACAGGGGAGGCGGCGGGTTTTCTGAGCATAGTTATTTATCGTCCAAAACAATAATTTCGTGCGGCTTGGCGGGCACGAGGCCCAGTTTCTCCCGCGCCAGCCGGGTGATGTTTTCCGGGCTGGAAAGGCGGGAAATTTCCAGCTGTAAATACTGGTTGCGCGCTTCTTTGATTTCCACTTCGTTTTGCAGCTGGCTGATGGTGCGGCCCGAGCGGTTGATTTCAATGCGCATCACCGCCACGCCGAACCCGAAAAGACACAAGAGAAATAAAACGACGAATACTCTCATAATTTCACCCGTTCAATTACGCGCAGTTTCGCGCTGCGCGCCCGGCGGTTTTCGCGCACTTCTTCGTACTGCGGCGCAAGCGCGTGCTTGTTGACCAGCAGCCACCCGCCGGTTTTGGCCAGTTCTTTAAAGCGGTTTTTTACCAGCCGGTCTTCCAGCGAATGGAACGTCAGCACGGCGGCGCGGCCGCCCGGTTTTACAATGTCTCCCAGTGAGGAAAGGACGTTTTCCACCGTTTCCAGTTCCCGGTTGCACGCGATGCGAAGCGCCTGGAACGTTTGCGTGGCGGGGTGCGTTTTCCCCCCTCTTTTGCCGTAAACGCCTTCAATAATTTCTTTTAATTTGCCGGTGGTTTCTATCGGCCCCTGGCGGCGGGCCTGCATAATGGCCAGCGCGATTTTGGTGAAATTGCGTTCCTCGCCGTACTCTTTTAAAATCCGTTCCAGCTCCGCCATCGGCCAGGTGTTTACAATCACCGCCGCGCTAAGCGGGTTTTGGCGGTCAAAACGCATATCCAGCGGGCCGTTATTCATTATACTAAACCCGCGCTGCGGGTTATCCAGCTGGTAGGAGCTGAGCCCCAGATCAAATAACGCTCCGTCCGCGCCGGGCAAGTTAAGTTCAGCCAGCCGCACCGGGGCTTCGGTATAGCTCGCGTGAAAAACGCTCAGCCGCGGGTCGTTCACGCGCTCCTCGGCCATTTTCAGGGCTTCTTCGTCTTTATCAAACCCCAGTATGCGCGCCCCGGGGCCCAGGCGGCTTAAAAAGTATTTGGCGTGTCCGCCCAGCCCCAGCGTGCCGTCCACATACACGCCTTCGGGGTTGGTTAACAGGATATCGGCTATTTCCCGGGCCATAATCGGGATATGGGTCCACTCTTGGGACATTATTAAAAACCTCCCCTGTAACTGTTGGTGGGAACCAGTTTGAGTTTATTGATTTTCGTTTGCTGCGGCGCGGGTTTTTTAGTCGGGCGCGGAGCGGGCACCATCGCCGGCGCGGCCGAAGCGGGGCGCGGGGCGGGCTTGGCCGCCGGAGGCGTTTGGAGAATTTTACCGTCCCGGTACGCTTTTTGCAAATCGTGCAGCCAGACGTTTTCCAATACGCTTACTTTGTTAAACGGCATACCGTACGCGCGGTAAAGCGCCTGGTAAAGCGGCGTTTTGGCTTTGATTTCGTTGCAGAGTTTATAAAACTCGTCGCGCGGGCGGGTGTTGAGCAGATAATCCACCACGCTGTAAGCCTGAGTGTACCACAGCTCGGCCTGGGACGTATCGTAATTGCTTAAATCTTCGGTAACGGTCATTTCGTCAAACGAAATATAATCCCCCTTTAAAATCCGGCGCAGGCTGCGGTCCACCCAGCTGGGCTTTTGTTTGGTGGCGTGGATTTGCATATACACCGCCATCCCCTCCGAAAGCCACAAAGGCGAAATGGTGGGCAGGAAGTAGCCGTCAAAATACAAATGCGTCAGCTCGTGCACGGAAAGCGGATAAAAACTCTGGCCCTCAATAACGTACATGGTATCGGCCCGCAAATCGGACGACGCGCCCGACCACGCGGGGCGTTTGGTAAATTTCATATAACTGTCTTTCTCGCCAAAGAGCATAACCAGGATTTTATTGGGTTTAATTACAATGGTAAACGGCGTTAAATCCAGCATCAGGTTGCCGTGGATAGTGTCCAGCACCGTTTTAATGTTTTCCGTAACGGGGTTTTTTTCGCGGTAAATCAGGTAATTAAACGTATCCGCCGTTAAAAAGCCGGGCGGCGGGGGCAGCCAGCGCACTTTTTGGGCCGAATCCGCCGGGCGGTATACCTGCGAGGGCAGGGATTCCAAATCATCCTTCGGGGCGACAAGCGCCACATGCTCCAGGCCGGAAATCATTTCATTAAAACTTTTTTCTTCTTCGGGCGAATACTCCACCGCACTCTCCGAAGCGGGCGGCGGCGGGACGGAAATATCGGGCCGCAGCTCCCGCGCTTTGCCGCGTTCGCTTTCCCCCGCCGGCGCTTCTGGCCGGTTGAGCACGGCGGAAGGGCGCGCCTCTTCCGAAAACAGCGCTTTTACCATGTCTTTGGGTTTTAAACCAAACGAACGCAAGAGCGGCGGAGCGATTAAAAGCGCCGCCAGCAGCCACAGCAGACAGGTGATTTTTTTCACAATATCCATTACCCGTTTTTCCTAAATAACGCAAAATGACGTTTTTTATTATCTCCGGCGGGCAGGGTATACCGCTCCACCCCCGCCAGCACCGCGCCGTATCTTTCCGGCTCGCATACCTGCGCCTGCGGGTGCTCCCCCTGGAACGCGATAAACACGCCCCCCGGCTTAACCGCCCCCAGGCACGCCTGTAAAATATCCGGCAGCTGGCCCATGGCGCGTTCGGTCAAAAAATCAAACGCAAACGCCGTTCCCTGGCCGAGGCGGGCGTTTTTTACTTTGGCGTTTTTTAAACCTACATTCAAAATAGCCCAGTTCATAAACGAACAGCGTTTTTCAATACTTTCAATCAGCGTCACCTGCGCCTGGGGCAGGGCGGCGGCAACGGTCAGGCCGATGTACCCCGCGCCGGCGCCGGCGTCTGCAATCAGCGGTTTTTCAAGCTGCGCCGCATGCGCCAGGGCGTTTAGTTTGGCCGCGGCCGCAAGCCCGTCGCAAATATGGCGGGAGAGGACTTCGTCCAAATCGGCCGCGCTGGTTAAATTTAAAAAATCTTTTTTCGCCCACACCAGTTTAGCGTAGGCAACCAGGGTTTCCGCCTGCCGTTCGCTTAGCGGCAGGTTTAAAGACGCCGCATAATCAGTGAGCCGCTTTGGCATTTTTAAGCCTCCGGAAGCGTTCAATGTGTACGGCCAGGAGCTGCAGGTCGGCGGGCGTTACGCCCGGAATCCGCCCCGCCTGCCCCAGCGTCTGCGGCTTGACTTCCGCCAGTTTCTGCGCGCTTTCAAACAACAGCCCGCGCACGGAAGAAGGGTCAAACCCTTCGGGTATTTTGACGGCGTCCAGCTCCGCCAGTTTTTCGGCGTCTTTTTTGTTGCGCTCGTAATACCCGGCGTATTTGTGGTGAATGTCCGCGTGCGCACGCGCTTTTTCCGGCGTCCACGGGAACAGGTCCGCTTCGTTTTCGTCCGCGGCGGCGGACGGACTCGCAATCAGCCGCTCGCAGAGGGCGCGGTATTTTTCAAAAGGAGCTTTGTATTTTTCGTCCAGCAGGCCCAGTTTAAAGCCGTGCGGGGCAAGGCGCAGGTCCGCATTGTCGTTACGCAGTAAAATGCGGTATTCGGCGCGGGAAGTGAACATCCGGTACGGTTCATTGACGCCTTTGTTAATCAAATCATCAATCAGCACGCCGATGTACGCTTCGTCGCGGCGGAGGACAAAAGGCTCTTTGCCCTGCGTTTTGAGCGCGGCGTTTACGCCCGCAATCAACCCCTGGCCGCCGGCTTCTTCGTAGCCTGTCGTGCCGTTAATCTGTCCCGCCATAAACAGGCCGGGAATTAATTTGCTTTCCAAAGACGGATACAAATCGCGCGGGTCGGAAAAATCGTATTCAATGGCGTAGCCCGGGCGCGTGATGGAAGCGTTTTCCATTCCCGGCACGGATTTAATAAGCGCGCGCTGTACTTCTTCGGGCATGCTGGTGGAGAAACCTTGGATATAGTATTCCTCGGTATGAAAGCCTTCCGGCTCCAGAAAAAGCGGGTGGCTGGTAACGTCCGGAAATTTTTTGATTTTGTCTTCCACCGACGGGCAATAACGCGGCCCCAGGCTGTGGATATTGCCGCTGTACATGGCCGAACGCCGGAAATTTTCGCGCAGGATTTTATCCGTTTCCAGCGTGGTGCGGGTGATGTAACAGCTTAAAAAACGCCGTTTGGACTGTTCCTTTACGTCCGTAAAGTGCGACATGGGCTGAAGCGGATTGTCGGACGGCTGGAGGCGGAATTTGGAATAATCCAGCCCCCGCGCGTTAATGCGCATGGGCGTGCCCGTTTTAAAACGCAGAATATGAAGCTTTAAATCGTCCCGCAGGTTTTTTGCCAGCGCGTCAGACGGCATATCGTTATACCGGCCGCCGCGGAACATATCCGTGCCGATGTGAATGGTGCCCGCCAGGAAAGTGCCCGTCGTCAGCACGACGGTTTTGGCGCGGTAGAAGGTGCCGCGAAGCGTAAGCACGCCGTCGGCGGCGCAGTCCGACACCGAGATTTTGACGGCTTCATCCTGCATCACGTCCAAGTTGGGCTGTAATTCAAGAAAATGTTTAAAGGTAAACTGGTAGATTTTTTTGTCGCACTGCACGCGCGGGGAATGCACGGCCGGGCCTTTGCCGGTGTTAAGCATATGGTAATGCACGGCGGCGTGATCCGTTACGCGGCCCATGGCTCCGCCCAGCGCGTCAATTTCGCGCACAATCTGCCCTTTGGCGATACCGCCGATGGAGGGATTGCACGACATTTGCGCCACCGTATCCAGGCTTTGGGTGATGAGCAGCGTTTTGGCGCCCAGCTTGGCGGACGCCAGCGCGGCTTCACAGCCCGCGTGGCCGCCGCCGATAACGATGACATCGTATTTTTCTTCGCAAACAAACATTTATTTCCCCATGCAGAACTTGGAAAAAATAATCCCGAGTACGTCGTCAGGCGTTACTTCTCCGATTAAATCTTGCAAATAAGTAAGCGCGCCGCGCAGATGCTCGGCGTAAATTTCGCCCCCGGCCTGTGCATTCAGGCGGATAAGCGCGCTTTCCAGCTCCGTCTGCGCGCGCAGGAGCGCTTCGTAATGGCGCAGGTTGGAAATCATCAGTCCGTCCGCCGTCTGCGCCTCGGTTACGTCTGCGGTAACGGACGCTTTAAGCTTTTCTAACCCTTCCCCCGTTTTGCACGATACGGCAATCACTTCGTATTCGGCCGCGTCTTGGGGCAGGCAGTCCCTGCGCCCCAGGTCCGTCTTGTTAAGCACGATAAGCGTGCGCTTGTTTTGCCGGCGGATGTCCGCCCACAGTTCCCGCTCTTCGGGGGTCAGCGCGCGCGAGGCGTCCAGCACCAGCAAAATTAAATCCGCGCTTTCCATCGCGCGCATACTGCGGCGCATACCTTCTTTTTCGGCCGGGTCCAGCGCGTGTTCGCGGATGCCCGCGGTGTCGGTCAGCACGATTTTCTGGCCGTTTATTTCCAGGGTTTCTTCCACCGTGTCGCGCGTGGTGCCGCTGACGTCGGACACAATCGCGCGGTCAAACCCCACCAGCGCATTTAATAAGCTGGATTTGCCGCTGTTGGGCGCGCCCACGATGGCGGTTTTGAGGCCGTCTTTAATATATTTGCCGACGGAAAAAGTATCCGCCAGGGCCTTAATGCTTTTAAGCGCGGCGTTGATTTCCGTCTGCACAAAATCATCCGAAAGAGGCGCCATTTCTTCGTCCACGTCGTCTAAGCGCACTTCAATTTGCGCCAAGAGCTCGGACAGGCGTTTCTTGAGTTCCTCCAGCCGCCCGGACAGTTTCCCGTCCAGCGAATCCATGGCCAGCTTGTGCGCGGCCTTGTTGCCGGAAGAAATTAAATCGCACAGCCCCTGCGCTTCCACTAAATCCATCTTGCCGTTTAAAAACGCGCGCTGGGAAAATTCCCCCCTCCTGGCGGGCGTTGCGCCCAAAGCGCATAAAAGCTCCAACAGCCGCCCTTTGATATAGGGCGAAGCGTGGACGGCAAATTCCACCACGTCTTCCCCGGTAAAGGAATGCGGGGCTTTAAAATAGGTCACCAGGGCTTTATCCAGCACGTCCGCCCCGTCGTAAAGGGTGCAAAGCGTCTGCCGGCGCGGCTGTAAGGCGGCGTTTTGGCGGGTAAGCTCCCCCAAAATTGCCAAAGCCGACGGCCCGGACAGCCGCACCAAAGCGACCGCCCCGCCCGTTCCCGTAGCCAACGCGCAGATGGTATGTTGCATAGGTATATTTTATCAATTTTTTAAAGCGTTTTTGGGGTGTTTTTTCTCTTCGGAAGAAGCCCGTTTGTCCGCTCCGCGCAAAAAACCGTAAAATAAGCTATACTCTGGGTATGAAAAAACTACTTTTGCTCCTCAGCATTTTATGTGTTTCGGCGGCTCTGTCCGCCGCGCCCGCCAAAGCGAAAAAAACGGTTAAAAAAGCGCCTGCCAAAAAAGCGGCCGTTTCTGCCGCACCCGTGTTTTCCCTGCCGCAGGTGCGAAGCGGCACGCAGTGGACCACGCTGGACTATACGGGCACGCCTCTTTTAATTGCCGTGGTCAGCTCCGGCTGCACCTACTGCCAAAAAACGCTGGTACAGCTGGAAGAAGCCCGCAAAGCCTTAAGAGACGTACAGTTTGTAGCCGTATTTACCGACGAGGTCCCTTTAAAACCGCTGGAACTCCTGCGCCAGCATAACATCCGCACCGATGCGGTATACGGCGGCGGAGCACTGGCCGACAAACTGAATGTGAACGGCGTGCCGATGCTTTTTCTCTACGACGCCAAACATCAACTGCTTAAAACGTTTAACGGGTATGCGGACAGCCGCGTAAAAGAACTTAAAAACGCCGCCGGAGATTTGGAGAAAGAAGTGAACGTCATTTCCGTGGAGGGTAATTCGTTATGAGTAAAAAAATTCTAGTGCTCACAGGCAGTCCCCGCCAGCTGGGCAACAGCGCGCTCCTGGCGGACGCGTTCATCCAGGGCGCGAAAGCCGCCGGACATACGGCCAAAGTGTTTGAAACGGCGTTTCACCCGATACTGCCCTGCAAAGCCTGCGATAAATGCTGGACTGCCGGAAAACCCTGCGTGTTTAACGACGGGCTGGACCAGCTGGCCCCGCTGTTGGAAGAAGCCGACGTGCTGGTGTTTTGCACGCCCCTGTACTGGTTTACGATGAGCGCGCAGTTAAAATCGGCCGTGGATAAATTATATGCGTATATGAAACCCGGCGCGCTTAGAAAACTACACATTAAAGAATGCGTACTGCTGGCCGCCGCCGAAGGCAGCGAGCCGGACGGCGATTATGACGGCTTAAAAGCCACCTATAAAAGTATTGCGGATTACTTAAAATGGACGGACCGCGGCAGAGTGTTGGCCGCAGGCACCTGGGACGCGGGAGACATCATCAAAACCGGCAAATTAAAAGAAGCCCAGGAGCTGGGCAAGAGCATTTAATTATGCCGGACTCTCCGACGAATTTTGACCGACTGCGCCCGCGCGAAGAACGCTTACAAGCTTTCGGCTTTGTTCAAGCGGCCCAAGGATACGAATGGCGCGGGATTTTACCCAAAACGCGGCTTGAAATCACCGTGCGCGTGGACAAAAACGGGCAGGTGTCCGCCGAATTGCGGGACCCGCAGTCCGGCGGAACCTATATTTTGCACCGCGTGGCGGGCGCCAGCGGAAAATTCGTAGGGCAGGTGCGCCGGGAATACGAGGATATCCTCGGCCGCATAGCCGCATCCTGCTTTGAAAAAGACGTATTTAAAAGCCGGCAGGCCAAAGAACTGATTGCATACGCGCGGGAAAAATACAACGACGAACTGGAATTTTTGTGGAAGCAGTTTCCGGGCAATGCCGTCCTGCGCCGCAAAGACACCGGCAAATGGTATGCGGCCCTCCTGGTGCTTGCGCCGGAAAAGCTGGGGCTTCCCGCCGGCGATTTGGTAAACATTCTGGACGTACGCACCCCTCCGGGCGAAGCGGAAACGCTGGCGGACGGCAGGCGGTATTTTCCGGGCTACCATATGAATAAAAAACATTGGCTGACGATACTCCTGGACGGGCAAGTCCCCTCCCGGGAAATCTTCCGGCATATAGACCAAAGCTATACGCTGGCCGTAAAATAGCCGGTTAAACACGCGCCGAATATCCGAAAAATCATTAAAAGCACATAAAAAATCCTCCCGTTTCAAACGGGAGGATTTTTGGGTTTTGGAAAACTTATTTGTTTTCGTCCGTCTGGGCCGGCGTTTCAAACAGCGGGCCGCAGGCGCAGCCGGACTGGGTTTCCCCTTCCTGGCAGTTGCGGGCGATTTCCGCCGAGCAGGTGCCGCCTTCCGCATCGTCCTGAGCCGTTTTTTCCAGCGCGGCCGGGGCGGGTTCTTCCGTCCGGGCTTCCGAAGCCGGAACGTTGTTTTCTTCGGCTTCTTTCGGCGTTTCAGCTTCCGCCGCACACGCACAGCCTGCCTGCACTTCGCCTTCGCCGCAGTTGCGGGCGTTGCCGACGTAGCAAGTGGCGCCCTGGGCGTCATCGGGCACAGTTTGGGAAAGCGCTTCTTTCGCCATTTCGGGCTTCGCTTCGGCGGGTTTTTCATCCGCGCCGCAGCCGCAGGAACAGGCGTCTTCGTGCGCTTCTCCCGCACAGCAGGAGCAGGATTCGTGGTAAGCGGACAACTCTTTCTCGGCTTCCGCTTCGGCTACGGCCTGCTGGGCCGGGGTTTCTTCGGGCACGTCTTCGCCGATTACGCCGGGCACAAAGTCGGCGGGCGCGGTGTTGGCGCGGGCCGCTTCCAGCGCTTTGGCGGTCGGACGCAGGGTTACTTTGCGCCATTTGCCTTCGCCTTCGGACGCGGTGGCCACAAATTCGTTGTTTTCCACGGCGCGGTGGATGTAGCGGCGCAGCTGCGCGCTCATCGGGCGGAAGCGGAACACGCTGTGGCCGCGTTTAATCATATCAATGCCTTTTTCAATTTCGGCGTCAATTTTATCTTCAGCCTTTCTCCAGTAGTTCTGCGTGTCGGTGATGACGGAAATCGGCTTGTCAAAATGGCGGCTTAACACCAGCGTGGAGAGATACTGGATGGCTTCCAGCGTTTTGCCTTCCTTGCCGATGACGATGGCCGGATGGTCGCAGTCAAAGGTCAACAGAATGCGCTGCTGTTTTTCATCCCACCAGACGTTGAGATTTTCCACCTTCACGCCCATATGGGTAAGCACTTTCTCCAGGTATTCTTTGGCTTCCTGCATGGGAGCTTTTAAATTTTCCGGAATGACCGCGCTGCGAATCGCTTCGCACGGCAGCATCTGCGGCTCGTTGGCTTTGGGCAGTTTTTCTCTTATTTCGCGCGCTTCGGAGGTTACGCGTTCGCTTCTGCGTCCCCCTCTTTTGGCGCCGCGGGCGGATTCGCCGCGTTCTTTGCGGCCGCCGCGCCCGCCGCGGGAACCGCGTTCGGATTTAGAAGAGGAACGTTTTTTCGGCACGTCCATATAAATTTGCGAATCCAGGTTGGCGGACGTCCAGCGTTTTTGGCGCAGTTCCACCACGGCCGGGCGCGAGCCGATGCCCAAAAAACCTTTTTTGGGGGTTTCCAGCACGGTTACTTCTACCTGGTCTCTTCTGAGGCCCAGTTCTTTAAGACCCTTGGCAATCGCTTCGGATACTTCTTTGGCTTGTACTCTAATTTTGCTAGGCATATCAAAAATGCTCCTTACTTAATTGGCCTTGGCCATTTTTTTGTTGATGACGCTCTGAATCCCGAACGTAAGCAGGCTGTTGGTCAGCCAGTACAATACAAGACCCGAGGGAAAGTTCATAAACAGCAGCGTGAAAATAAGCGGCATATACTTAAACATCGCGGCTTGGGACGGATCCGTCCCGGCGGGAATGTTCCCTTTTTGCTGGAAGAACATCACCGCGCCCATCAGGATGGGCAGGAGGTAGTACGGATCTTTGGAAGAAAGGTCCGTAATCCAGAACACGAACTTGGCCCCGTGCAGCGCCCACGACGTGCGCAAGGCGTTAAACAGCGCCAGGAAAATAGGCAGCTGGATTAGCATCGGCAGACAGCCGGCCAGCGGATTAACCTTATACTTCTTATATAAGGCCATCGTTTCGCGGTTGAGCGCCTCGGGGTTTCCTTTGTATTTTTCCTGGATGCGTTTCATTTCGGGCTGAATCTTCTTCATCTGGGCGGCGGATTTTAACTGCATCAGCGTGAATTTGAACAAAATCGCCTGCAAAAGGACGGTCATCATAATAATGGCCACGCCGTAGTTGCCCGTCCAGCCGTAGAAAGTTTCCAGCACGTTGCGGGCGATTTTGCCCAGCGCGCCGAAGAAACCGAACGCGATGGAACGGTCCAGATGATAAGGAAGCTTCAAAAACTGCTTGTAGTCTTTCGGCCCGAAATAAAAATCGGATTTATATTCCGCTTTGGATTTCGCTTCCACCGTTACGCCGGGCACGGCAATGGAAAGCCGCGGGCCTTCCAGCGCGCCTTCTCCGGCCAGCCCCCACAGGCGTTTTTGCATACCGATTTTTTCTTTGGAAGCGGTCAAATCGCCGGGTTTCCAGCCCTGCGGAATAAGAACGGAAAGGAAGTAGCGGTTTTCCACCCCGGCCCAGGTCCAGGGCAGGGAGGGTTGTTTGTCGCCTTTGGCGAAGGTTTCCAGCGTCGGTTTCTTCTTGCCTTCTTCCTGTACGAGGTAGACGGCTTTGGATTCGCGTTCGTTGTCGCCCATTTCGCTTTTTACCGTGGCCAAACCGGGGCCGAAATTCCAGCTCCACGGCGCGACCGTCAGATTCTGCGACGTTTTGTTCTCAAACGTTACGTTTACGTTATTAATGCCGTTTTCGTTAAAACGGAAGGTTTTGTAAACGGTAAAACCGGGCACAATGTCGCCGGCGAAGGTGATGGAATCTTTCGTACGGGCAAATTCCGAAAAATCCACCTGCGGCAGCGTGGAAAAATACCCTTCCCCTTCGTACGGGGTCAGGTCCACGTCGCCTATAATGTCTTTAAACAAATAAGTTTTGATGCCCGCGCCTTTGGAAGAAAACGTAACGTCGGCCTGCGGGAGGGCAAGCGTGATTAGTTCTTCGGGCTTGGGGGCGGAGGTTTTTTCTTTGGTTACGGGGGAAGAAGCATCCAGCACGGCTTGGGCGCCGGTTTGGCGCTGCGCTTCTTGTTCGGACTTCTTTAGTTGGGCCTCGGCGGCTTGCTGCGCCGCGCGGGCTCTGGGCAGGGCGACAAACTGGTTGTAGCCCGTAATTACCAGCAAAAACAACATTGCCGTAATCAGAAACTGTCTGTTCATAAAACTCCTCTTGTTTTTCGCCGCGCGCGGCCGGCGGGCCGGGCGGCACTGAAGAGGAAACTTCCGACTTCGTAAGAAAAAATAGCGTCAGGGCACCGGGTCGTATCCGCCCGGATGCAAGGGATGACATTTCAGCACCCGCACAAGTGCGAGCCAGCTCCCTTTAAATGCGCCGTGTTTGATAATCGCTTGCTTTGCATACTGGCTGCACGTGGGTGCAAAACGGCATACCCCTCTGGGCCCCAAAAAAGGGCGCAGCAACAACATAAAAATGTTGAGCAGCAAAAGCAACAAATCCTTAAACAGAAGCGAAATTTTCTGCATATGTCCCTTCAATAGTATACGGTTACTGCCTTTTGTCTGAAGAGCCTTGTAATAAAGCGGCCTGGCCGCACAGTGTCTTGAGCGCATCCTGCGCTGCGTGCACGTTACTTAATTTTTCGCTGTCTCTGGGGCTGAACACAAGGTCCGTCCCCGGTTTGATATTTTCTCTGTTGAGTCTGAAAGCTTCCCTTAACAGCCTTTTGGCGCGGCTGCGCACAACCGCCGGGCCCAGCTTCCTGGACACCACCACCGCAAAACGGGCCGGACCGGTTTTATCCCGGCCGGACCGCCACCACAGTATAATCCCGTTATACTGCAACTTAGCGCCGCCTTGGATAACAGCCTTAAAATCTCTTTTAAGGTGCAGGCGGCTAAGTCGCGGCAGACCGTAGGGCGGCATAATGTTTAAGCGGCTCTGATCAGTTCGTGGCGGCCTTTGGCTCTTCTGGCGCTGAGCACTCTTCTGCCGCCGGCGGTAGCCATTCTGGCTCTGAATCCGATGTGTTTGGCACGTCTTCTTTTGTTAGGTCTGTAGGTCGGTAACATTTTCTTCTTATACGTTAATTCTGGCCCGCAAGAGCGAACTGGAAAGAACGTATCTCCTGTGATTAATTTAAAATGGTTTCTGTATGAAACGTACTGATATTATATCTTTTCTTGCAGCACTTTGCCAACAAGTTTACGAAGCGGCCCGGGCATAATAATCCCGCGCCCCCGGGGAACGCGGGAAAACGGACCTAAATTTAGTTAACGGGGATGAAATCTCCCTCGGTTAATACGCCGCGGCCCATCAGCTGGCCGTCGTGCTTGGCCGGATAATACACCATCACCTGCTCGGACGGGTCTAACAGTTTAGCGGGGCGGCCCGCAGGATGATAATAGGTGCCCGCGGGAATTTCGTATATAATAACGTCCCCGAAAGTTTTGCTTTTGTAACGGCGGCCCTGCGCACCGGAAGCGTGCAGATCCTGCGCCAGCCTGGCCTGGCTGTCGTACGTTTTTACGGTCGTAACGACGGGATCGGAACCCGTGCGGCCCGGGGCGCTCATATTCACGCGTACAGCCGGGGAGTCCGTTTTACTGCGTACGGCGTCCACCTTATCCTTTAATACGGGCGGAACCCGGTCCTCCGGGTGAATATCAAAGGTACCGTCGCGGTAGAGCACAATCATACTGCCGCTGAAAAGCTGGGGCAGACCGGGCACGTTTATCCAGCGTTCCAGCACGGCTACCTGAACCGTCTCCCCGTTCAGCGGGTGTCTCTCCAGGGTATAGACGCGCGTTCCAAACGATTTTTTTGTAAACAGCTCCGCAAGGGAACCGGCCTGCGGGGGCTCCTGCGGCCCGCCGGAAAATTCCACAATAAACGGCAGCAAATCATCGTTTGGATGCAATTTTTTGTAGGCGGCGTCATAGGCTTTAACCAAGGATTCGGGGGCCTGCTCCGGCGTGACAAACGCCGTTTTGCCGCTTTCGTAACGCAGGAGATAGCTGCCTTTGGGGCAGACCCGCTTTACGTCGGAAAAATAACGCAGGCGGTCGTTTTTAAAAACAGTTATTTTCTCTCCGCTGCGGCGGCCGATAAGCACGACGGGATTTTTTTCCACCCCGGCATAATGCCCGATGGTGCTGTTTAATTTGTGGGTCTTTTTAAAATGACGCGCTTCCAGCTTCACGATACGGGCTCTTTCGCCGGAAGGAAGCGTAAGAACGGCGGGTTCTTGCGCCTGTTTTTCCAAAAGTTGGGTCAGTTTGGCGCCGTGCACCAGGTCCAGCGGCGCGGGCGGCACCATCGGCAGAAGGGCGGATCCGGCCGCGGGGATTTCCTCGGGAAACGGAATGGTCAGCTGTACGGGCTCCCCGGGAAACTGTAATTGCGTTTGCACGCCCCGTGCGGCGGAATACGCCGCCGCGCCGGGCAAATTGCGCGCTCCGGTTTTAACGATTCCTTCCGCCGCGGAAGTACGCCCCAGGCCTTTCGCCACTCCTTTTATAAGCTTGCCGTTCTGTGCAAAAACAGCCGGCGCGCAGATAACGCACGCCAGTGAAATAAGAAAAAAACGAATGCCCAACCGCTCCATATACCTCTCCTGTTAATAACGACTTTATGATATTATTTCAAATACACGCCCGCGCCGCAAGGGCCGAAAGACCCACGGAGGAATGGGTCTTCCGTCTGGGTCTGCCCATCGGCGCCTAAATTTGCTATCCTTTTTGGGTATTATGATATTTTCCGATTCGGGCATTATTTTACTGCGCCAGGAATTCCGCGAGGCAGACCGCATCGTGTCCCTGTACACCCGGGAACACGGCCGCATCAACGTGCGTCTGCCCGGCGTAGCGCGCCCGGCGGGCAAATTAAAAGCGTTAAGCGAGCCCTTCGCCTATGCGGACTACCGCATTTACGTGCGCCGCGGCGGAACGGTGGGCACCATTACGGGCGGCAAATTAAATTCCATTTTTCCGGCGGTCCGGCGGAATTTAAAACACACCGCGCTGGCCCTGCACTTCTGCGAACTGGTGCAGAGGCTGACCCCCCTCCACCAGCCGAGCGAAGAGAAATTTGAACTGCTCCTTTCCGCGCTGACCGAACTGGAATTCGGCGAGCCCAACCCCGCTTTTTCGGCGGCGTTTACGCTTAGGCTGATGATGCTGGCCGGCTTTGGGCTGGACCGCCCGGTGCTTAAAATTTCGCCGGAGTTCTGGCGGCGTATGCACGAGGACGAACTTTCCTCGCTGGACTTTTCGGACCCGGAGGACCTGCTTTCCCTCTCCAAATGCAACAGCGTCTGCCGCCGCTTTTTAAACCAGTATTTAACCTATCCGCTCAACACGCTAAAAAGTTTCGGGCTGGACGAAACCGACCCCGCCTCCGCCTGGACGGCGGACGAAGAAGCCCCGCTGGAAGACGCGGCGCTGGAACCGGCGCCCGCACACTAAATTACCCCGATAAAAATCTTTTATGGGCCCTTTGGCCCGCTTAAAATAGGTCCAACGGCCCTTGTTCCCCGGCCCGTATTCTGCCATAATTAAACTATCAACTTTTTGGAGGAAATATGAATTACACGAAATATATGGGCGCGTTTTTGACGCTGGCGCTTCTGGCCGCGCCCCTTTGCGCCGTACAAGCAAAACCGGCCCCGAAAAAAGAACCCGTTTCCTGGCAGGCCGCCGTTAAAAAAGAAAATACCCGCGTAAACAACCGGGGCGCCGCATCCGTATTGGGCGACGACGTAGGCGCCAGCGTGCGCCGCATCGCCTTACACGCCCAGGAAGCCAAAAAACTGGAAAATTTTTACGCCCGCCTGCGTAAAGACAAACGCGTGACGGAACGTTTTATCCGTCAATGCCGGGCCAATTACCAGGCCCTGCAACAAGCCGCCGCCAAAAACCCCTTGTTTTCCCATTACGCCCTGACGGCCCTGGTACCCGTTGATTTCTGCAACCTCACGCCCGAAGACCTGGCCTATGCCAAACGCTTTTTTGCCGGACAAGCGGCCCCGGCCGAAGCGCGCCAGTACAAAAAAGCCGTTCTGCTGCGGCTGGAAAATCGCTCTTCCGCCTTGTGGTTTGTCGTTAATCCGCAGGATAAAATGCTGACGTTTAACTACAACGACCCGATAGATATTGACACCCTGGATATTTTACAAACCGCGTGGACGCCTTTATCCGTCCGCTGACCTGCCGTTCTATACCAAAAAGAACCCCGGCCTATAACAAGCCGGGGTTCTTTTTCATACCGACAAAGGTTTACGACAGCAGTTCGTCCATATCCGGGTAAATGTCTTCCAGCGAGTGATAGATTTTAAACGCATTTTCGCGGATGAACTGGGTGGGCTTTTTGATTTGCGGCACCACGCAGGTGCGCATTTGCGCGGCAATAGCCGCCGTCGCCCCGGCCACGGAATCTTCAAACACCAGGCATTGGGACACGTCCGACCCTAATTTTTGCGCCGTTTTTAAATAGACCTCCGGGTCCGGCTTGGGGGTGGAAACATCGTCGGAAGTGGTAACGGAAGAAAAATACTTTTTAATACCCTTTTTCTCCAGCAAAAACATTACCCAGCGCGTAATGTTAGAAGAGGCCAGCGCCACTTTTAGCCCCCGGTTATAGAAAAACTCCACCGCCTTTTTCGCGCCGGGGCGGAAGTGAACCTCCCCGTCGGCGGCCAGGTATTCTTCAAAAAGCGTATAGGTGCGGTCGTGCATTTTCTGCACGTCCGTGTCGCGCCCGAAATGGTGGGTGATAAAATGGGAGGCGTCTTCCCGGCTCATGCCTACGCAGGATTCAAACAGCTCAAACGTAAAATCCAATCCGTCCTCGGCCGCGGCCTTCTTGTAACATTCAAAGTAAATGGGTTCGGTGTTAAACAACAGGCCGTCCATATCAAAAATAACGGTCGTAATCATATAGCCTCATTATAGCAGTTTTTGCGCCGGCGTTTCCCTGCGCGCCCTCTCCGTATTTTATATAATGTTATTACCTATGAAATACGGTATGAATTTTCAGGATATGATATCCGCTCTAAACACCTATTGGACTAAACAAGGCTGCATCCTCGTTCAGCCCTACGACGTTGAAAAAGGCGCCGGCACCTATAATCCCGAAACCTTTTTCGGCTCCTTAACCAAAAAGCCCGTCAACCGCGCCTACGTGGAACCCTGCCGCCGCCCGGCGGACGGCCGCTACGGCGAAAACCCCAACCGCCTGGGCAAATACTACCAGTATCAGGTTATTATGAAGCCCGCCCCGGCCAACATTCAGGAAATTTACTTAAATTCTTTAAAAGCCATCGGCCTTGATCCCAAACAGCACGACGTGCGCTGGATTGAGGACGACTGGCAGTCCCCGACTTTGGGTGCGTCCGGCGTCGGCTGGGAAATTTGGCTGGACGGAATGGAAATCACCCAGTTCACCTACTTCCAGAATATGGCGGGATACGCGTTAAACCCGATTACGGTGGAAATCACCTACGGGCTGGAACGCATTGCCATGTACTGCCAGAAAGTGGACAACGTGTTTGACCTGCGCTGGAACGACACGGTAACCTACCGCGACGTACATCACGAAGGCGAACGCCAGTTTTCGCATTATTATTTTGAAGAATCCAACGTGGACCATCTGCGCCGCTACATCCAGGAATGCGAAGAAGAATGCCTGGCGCTGTGCAAAAAAGGCCTGTACCTGCCGGCGTACGACGACGCGATGAAACTTTCGCACTATTTTAATATGCTGGAAGCGCGCGGCGCGATTTCGGTGTCGGACCGCACCAACAACATCACCAAAATCCGCAACCTGGCCAAAGCCTGCGCCAAAGCCTATGTGCAAAGCGTGGAAAAACAAGAAGCCGCAACCGAGGAGGCCGCCCAATGAACGCTTTATTAGAAATCGGCGTGGAGCATTTGCCCGCGCGCTTTATGGCGCCCGCCTTAAAGCAGCTTGAAACCTTAACCGCCCGGCTGTTGGACGAAAAAAGAATCACTTATCAGGCCGTACACGCTTTCGGCACCTACCGCCGCCTGGTGGTGGTGGTGGAAGACATCGCCGACAAATCGGCCGACGTGCAAAAAGAAGTGAAAGGGCCGCCCGCCAAGCTGTTAAAAGACGCCGCCGGCAACTTTACCCCCCAAAGCGCGGGTTTCGCGCAGAAAAACGGCATCACGCCCGAAAAGCTGACCGTGGTGGAAACGGACAAAGGGCCTTTCATTTACGCCGTCGTTAAAATCAAAGGCGAAAAAACCGCCAAACTGCTGCCCGAAATTTTCACCCGCATCGTAACCGGCCTGGAATTTGCCAAAAATATGGTGTGGGAAGAATCCGGCCTGCGCTACGGCCGCCCGATACGTTCCTTAATCGGCCTGTACGGCGGGAAAATTATCAAATTCTCCGTGGCGGGCGTGGAATCGGGCCGCAATACCTATCCGCTCTCTTCCTTCGGCCGCAAGCCGATTAAAGTGGAAAAGGCCGACAAAGCCTATTACACCGAACTCCTGCGCTCCCAGCCGCAGCCCGTGCTGGCCAGCCCGGAAGAGCGCAAAGAAGCGCTGGTAAAAACCGTCTCCAACGAAGCGAAAATACGCGGCTACCGCGCGGACCTGGACCCGGAACTGGTGGAAGAAACCGTCTGGTTTACCGAGCACCCCGTGGCCGTGGGCGGCGATTTTGAACTGAAGTTTTTAACGCTCCCCAAAGACCTCATCACCACGGTGCTTAAAAAACAAATCAAAATGTTCCCGGTTACCGACGAACAAGGCCGGCTGCAGCCGTATTTTATCGCGGTGCGCGACGGGATTTCCGTCAACCAGAACGAAGTGCGCGACGGATTTAAAAAAGTAATGTCCGCCCGCCTTTCAGACGCCGTGTTCTTCTTTGAAAACGACAAAAAAGAAGGCCTGGAAAAATTCAAAGAAAAACTCAAAAACATTTTGTTTTTGGAAGGACTGGGCTCTATGTTTGACAAGTCCGAACGGACGCAAAAGCTGGCCAGCTGGCTGTGCGACAAACTGGGCCAAACCGCTTTAAAGCCCGCGGTGGATTACGCGGCTTCGCACGCGTATGCCGATTTGGCGAGCCACGTCGTGTACGAGTTCCCGGAACTCCAGGGCTATATGGGCGGCCAATACGCCGCGCTGGAAGGCCGTAAGGACGCCGCCAAAGCGATGGAAGAATTTTACTTCCCCCTCACGTCCGCTTCCGCCCTGCCGTCCACCGAAGAAGGGTGCATCGTTTCGCTGGCCGGCAAGATGGACACGCTCGTCGGAAATTTTCTAATCGGCCAAATCCCGACCGGGAGCGAAGACCCCTTCGCCCTGCGCCGCCAGGCTTTTGCCGTGGTGCGCATTCTGCTGGAAAAAGGGATGAACGCGTCGCTTAAAGAACTGGCGGAAAAATCGGCTTCTCTGTATCCCGCGCAAACGGCGGACAAAGGGCTGAAAGAACTGCCGGGCTTTTTATTCCAGCGGCTTGCGCTCGTGCTGGAACAGCGCGGGCATAACGCCGCCACGCTAAACGCCGTATCCAACTGGTATGAACTGCCGCTTGGGCAGGTAGAAGCGCTGGTAAGCGCGCTGGAAGCCGTTAAAACGGGCGAAGAATTCGCCTCCGTTTTAGAAGCCGCCAAACGCGTAAGCAACATCCTTAAAAAAGCCGGAGACGTGAGTGAAAACGTAGATGAAAAACTGTTTGAACTCCCGGCCGAAAAAGCGTTGTACGATAAAATCCACGAAGTGGACTCCTCTTTAGGCTGTGCGGTAAATACCGCCAAAACCAAAGAAGAATACCTGCGCGTATTAAAAACGTACGGCGCGTTTAAGGAACCGCTTGAAAACTTCTTTAAAGACGTAATGGTAAACGCGGACGACCCCGCCGTGCGGCAAAACCGCCTGGCGCTTCTGGCCCGCGTACGCCGCTACCTGACCCAAACGGTGGCCGACATTACCAACCTGTAAGTTTATCCGTACGCAAAAACAAACCCGGCTTATCAGCAGCCGGGTTTGTTTATTAAAATTCCCACACTGTTTCTGAAGAACCGGAACTCAGCTTTGTTCCTCCCAACGAAGCACACAACGCCAGCCCCTTTTTATCCCGCCCTGAACAAATACGCTTAGCTTGCGTCCCGCCATAACTGGGGCCGACCAGCTGAATAACATACGAACTGCATCCTTCCCGGATAGGACATACATACGGATTACGGATTCCTTCGTCAAAATTATAAGTGTAATATTTTCCGTTGCATTCTAAATCCTCACATTCCAAATTATTCAATCCAATAGATAAGTCTTCCAATGTGCAGGTATCGCTTTCTCCTTTTTCCAATTCGCACACGGCAGCAGCATTTTGAATGCTTTTGAGCAGGCTGAGCGCTTCCGCCGCGCGGCTCTTTTCCACCGCTTTTTCATACTGCGGCAGCGCCACCGCC
>ENA-OPIO01000089-OPIO01000089.1-human-gut-metagenome-genome-assembly--contig:-NODE-89-length-33745-cov-3.961116_pt1 | contig 33745 bp, 20 predicted proteins | sample MGYA00241395_ERZ501636 | MGnify/ENA primary metagenome ERZ501636 (study PRJEB25962, sample SAMEA2042198) | human gut metagenome | biome: human gut; feature: human-associated habitat; material: faeces... | reverse complement strand
ATGTATTCGGGCGTATGCGATACGCCCCTACATGGGATGTTTGCGGATATTCAAATTCTTAATTCTTCATTTAATAAGATGTTGACTATATACCTCGCCCGCCACGGGCAGACAGAAGAAAACCTGAGCCGGATATTCCAAGGGCATTTGCCCGGACACCTCACCGAAGAAGGGAAGCGGCAGGCCATAGCCTTGGGAAAGGCCTTGGAAAACATTCCGTTGGATGCCATTGTCAGCAGCGACCTGCAACGGGTGGCAGATACGGTCCGCCTTGCGGTAGGCAGCCGGGATTTGCCCTGGGAAAAGAATGTCCTGTTCCGCGAAGTGGACTGGGGGAGCTGGACGGGGATGTCGATAAATAGCGTCGACCGTTCCTGTTTCCCGAAAGACGCCGAAACCCCCGCAATGCTTTACGCACGCGCAGGCAAGTGCATCGACTATCTGAAGCAGCATTGCGAGGGCAAGTCGGTGCTGGTGGTTGCCCACGGGCAGATAAACCGGAACATCATTGCGCAGGCTCGGGGGATTCCCCTCGGCCGCCTGAAGGAAATACCGCTGATGAAGAACGGGACAACAATTCAATTAACAATTAATAATTAATAATTAACGCGAATCAGGAGTTAAACGTAGTTATGTTTCACAGGAGTTATTACTTCGTTCAGGAGTTATACTTCACGCGGTATTTATTTGTGCATTTTGTATATGCCACGTAGTAGAGACGATGTGCACATCGTCTTTACAGAAGCTGTGCAAAAGGCATTGGCATCTAACTCCCTTTTAACCCCTGATTGGCATTATTAATTGTTAATTATTAATTGTTAATTATGTACCAGCGTGCCGATATTTTCACCGGCAACGACCTTCTTCAGGTTGCCTACGGTATCCATGTCGAAGACGATGATGGGCAGGTTGTTTTCCTTGCACATACAGGTGGCGGTGAGGTCCATCACCTTCAGCCCGCGTGCCAGCACTTCGTCGTACGTGATATCGTCAAACTTCTTGGCGGTCGGGTCTTTTTCGGGGTCGGCGGTATAGATGCCGTCTACGCGCGTGCCTTTCAGCATCACGTCGGCTTCTATTTCGATGCCTCTCAGCGATGAACCCGTGTCGGTGGGAAAGAACGGGTTTCCCGTGCCGGCGGACATGATGGCCACTTCACCGTTCTCCATGGCTTCGATGGCTTTCCATTTGGTGTAAAACTCGCCTATCGGCTCCATGCGGATAGCCGTCAGCACCCGTGCCTTCACCCCGTTTGCCGTCAATGCCGAGCTTAGCCCCAAGCTGTTGATTACCGTGGCGAGCATCCCCATCTGGTCGCCTTTCACGCGGTCGAATCCCTTTCCGGCACCGCTCAGCCCGCGGAAAATGTTTCCTCCGCCGATAACGATGCCTATCTGCACGCCCATGTCGTGTATTTCCTTAATCTGCAAGGCATATTCTCCCAGGCGTTTCTCGTCTATGCCGTATTTCTTTTCTCCCATCAGGCTTTCGCCGCTTAACTTTAACAAGATACGTTTAAATTTTGCCATATTCAGAATCTTTTTTGTTTGCAGGCAAAGGTAACAAGAATTTACGGGAATACACAAAAAACGTCGCGGCATTTTCAGCATGCGGCGACGTCAGAAAGAGAGAGAGAATCTGTTTGTTTATGTCTAGTTAGTCTTTGTTGATGCTTTTGATGACTTCCGAAGCTATTTTGGAGGAACTTTTACGGCTGGCTTTGCTGAGTTTGGCTCCCTTTTCCAAATTCATGCATGTGAAATAGTTGTTCCCTTTGGTCACTTCATGCTGATTGCGGTCGTAAAGTGAATAACTTACAAAGTGGAACAGGGTGCGCAGGGGGGTGTCTTGCCATTTCAAGTAATGTTTATTAAGGAAAAGCACATAGTCGGCATCCGCTTCGTTAAGTATTTTGCTGAATTCTTCTTTGTTTACATTACTTAAGTCAGCATAGGTGTCTTCATTTTCTCCGTTGACTTTAACTTCGGTCACAAGAGTATTCACATCAGGAAGATTTTCTGATGAGACGAACGTATATTTTTTGTCTTTGTTTGCCTGAATGATGTTATTGGTAATAATACGGTTGTAAGTGTCACCGATGCTGTCTTGAGGAATGCCGGTTTCTTCTGTAATCATAGGAGCTGGAAAATAGTTAGAACCCACATTGTCTAGTCCAACTACCAGTACTTTTACTTGCATGTCTTTGGTCTTGTTTTCTTTGTTGCTGTCTTCTGCATTTGCAGTTGTAATGAAAGTCATGGCAGCCAAGCCTAAAATGATGTTTTTAATCAGAGTTGTTTTCATTTCTTTCTTCCTTTTTTATTTGACATTGCAAAAATAGGGTGGTCGTGTTACATCCTTGTTTCTACATTGTGATAATCTTGTTAAATGCTTTACTTGTAGCGCTGCTTTGCGGTGTCTTGCTTAGAAGAAACTGTTTTGAATTTTATCGTAGGCTGATTGGGGATAAGTTTTAAATACGTCCTTATGATATAAAATACGACCCTCCTGCAGATGTTTTCGTACAGAAGGGTCGCTTTACTTGTTGTCGTGTATTTGTCCGTTATTCTACGGCTGGCATGTCTAATCCACTGTTGTAATCGGTTTCTCTTGACGGAAGAACCCATTTCCAGAATGAAGAGTTGGGGTCTGCTCCATAAGTACCGGCAATAGACGCATGGAAATTACCTCCTTCGGTAATGCCTTTGCGCTGAACCGGGCGTCCCCAACGCTTGCAGTCGAACCAGCTGTGACCTTCACCCCAAAGTTCGAGACGGCGGTACAGAATAATTTCGTTCCACAAATCTTCTCCTGTTTTCGTACAAGTATATTCAGGGTCACGTCCACTGGTTTGATTCAATTCAATCAAATCGTTTTGTGCACTTGTAATATCCCCTGTCTGATAAGCTGCTTCTGCCTCAATCAATAACATTTCAGAAGAACGGATAAATGGAATGCATCCAATACCCGGCATACCAAGTGCGGCAAATTTCAAAGCACCGTATGGTTCTATGGTTTCTGCCGGGGTATAAGTGCAAACGCTGGCTGCATAATTATTGGCCTTGGTTGCCGCAGCTAAACCTGCATCCGTCTCTATATCAAAGCTTCCATAAATTGTTTCTATGACGTCTTCCACCTTTTGGCCTTCTTCCAAGAAAGTACCGGAGTGCAAGAATAAGCCTTTACGTATATCCGTATCAGGGATAGCGTCAATCAGCTCACGGCTTGCCGCGATATTATAACCAACAGACGCATAATAACCATTGTATGCCATTGTCACTTGATAGCTCCAGTAATATAAAGTTTCTGCAGCATCATTATAAGAACCCCAAATCCATTCGGAAGTCGGATTGCAGAAGCCGGTTCGGTAATCGGCATTCGACATTAATGCATAACCATTCCGGGCCAATTGGGCCATTTCACTTGCCTTGCTATAATCCTCCCGATTCAGGGCAGCACGAGCGTATACGCCATAAGCTACATTCAGATTTGGAAAACATACGGCACTGCTGCCAAATACTGCGCTACGGTCTAAACCGGATGCCTGAAACAGTGAGATGGCTTCGTCAAGATCCTTGTAAATCTGTTCATAGGTCTGAGCTAAGGTAGACAACGGCATGTCACCTGTAGATTCATCCAAACGTAAAACTATACCGTCTGTAGCACCGTTGTTGCTATTCGCCCAACTGTTGCAATAGAACTGTACTACTTGTGAAAAGGCAAATGCGCGGAATGTCAATGCTGAAGCTTTCAGAAACTGAAGCTCTGCCTCATCTCCTTCGGCGGTATCTACATTGGCAAGAATCGTATTAGCGTTTCCTACTATGGTATAGTAATAATACCAAGGGTACGAATCATAAATGGATGTATTGCTGTCATTCATCGTTCCATTCATCATCGGAGCCCATCCCGGAGCAAATACAGGGAAATAGAAATCCTCACCCATATATTCGGCGTACATCATCATGATGGTACCTTCGCCATTAAAACCCTGGCCATAATATGCATGCTGCATGGTCATCAGTTTGCAGATACCGTTGATGGCTTGCTTCATATTGTCTGCATTACCGTTCACTTCCCCAGCAGAAGCTGAACCAGTAGGCACCGTGTCCAGCCAGCTGTCACTACAGGAGCTGAACGCCAAGGCAGCACCCAGCAATCCCATTGTCATGTATTTTGTGATAGAATGTCTCATATATTTATATGCTCTATTAATTTATGTATTGATTTAGAATTTCAAGTTTACGCCTAAAGTATAAACGCGGGCAGTGACGAATGTGTTGTCCATCGTACCGTTGAAACTGTACTGCGGGTTCATACCTTTCAGCGAGGTAATGGTAAATGCGTTTTCAATACTACCATATACGCTTATACCACCAAGTCCGAGTTTGGTTACCCATCTCTTAGGCAAATTATAGTTCAAGTTGATATTCTTCAAGATGAAATAAGAAGAATTTTGCAGCCAACGGTCACATGAACCTTGCGAATAAGCATCTTGTGATGACAAGTCAAAACGGGGAATTCCGTTCGGATCTACACGATTGGGCGAATCCTCTGTCATTCCAGCAGGTACACTCTGCCAGGCATTCAACACATCTGTATGCAGTGCATTTGGACTGGCTACGCTCGAACTCATCAAAGAAGCATAGGTGGTATCGTATGTCTTTCCACCCAATGAGTAAGTCCCTAAGATAGAAAGAGTTAAATCCTTATAACTTACCGAAGTCGAGATGCTTCCATAAACAGTAGGCAATGCAGTGCCGCTCCAGTCCTTTCTAGCATACGTGGTGTTATACGTATAGTCTGTACCGTTGATATTCACATGATAACCAGCTGCTTTTGCCGATTCAACTTTTGTCGGGTCAATTTCATAAAGAGCACGACCGTTCATCTGGTCTACACCGGCATACTGGTACATATAGAACTCGTAAATACTATGTCCTTCCGAGAACATCTGTACACCGTTTAGGATATCTTCTCCGTCAGGCAATTCGATAATCTCGTTTTTCAGCCATGTCAGGTTCATGCCGATATTCCAGTTCCAGTCTTTGGTACGGATAACATCCACATCAGTAGCGATTTCGATACCTCTATTAGATACAGAACCGATGTTTTTTGCCATACTTGACATAGCTGTTGCGTCAGCACTACCGATTCCCCACAAGTCTGTAGCACCAGCCGACAACGGATTATACACATTGAACAGCAGGTCGCGCGAACGTTTATCGAAATAATCGAATGAAATGTTCCACCGGTCAAACAGACGGGCTTCTACCGCGATGTCAAACGAAGATGTGGTTTCCCATTTCAAGTTCTCGTTCATCAGCTGGTTCTTATAATAAGCACCCAATCCGGCATTGGTGTCCGAATTATACAAAGCCATGTAGGCATAATAATCTACACCGGCGTCATTACCTACTTCACCATACGAAGCACGCAATTTCAAATCATCTACCCAAGTAACATCTTCCATGAACTTTTCTTTCGAAATCATCCAGCTTCCGCCAACTGACCAGAAGTTACCCCAACGATGGTCTGGATGGAAGCGGGAAGAGCCGTCCCGACGGAAAGAAGCATCGAAATAATACTTGTCATCGTAGTTGTAACGGGCACGCGCCAGATAACTTTCCGTGTTATACTCAATCGTAGAACCCTCGCTATAAGTAGTTTCTGAGAAGTTTGACAACTCAGTGTTGTCACCTGTCATTTTCATATTAGCCTTTGCCGTATAATCTAATGACTCATAATAACTGCGCGCTTCATGAGCCAACAGCACATCCACCGTATGCTTGTTGAAATGGTGTGCCCAAAATAGTTCTTGTGACAATGTATAGTCTTTTACACGTTGGTAATATTGGGTCAGACGACCGTTGTTGCCGGCACCGTCACCACAGACAGGGTTATTGTAATTTTTCTGTTTCATATTCGAATTGAACAGATTTCCCTTTGCCGTAAACTGGAAATCATTCAAGAACGAAATCGTGGCATAAATCTGTCCTTGCATCGTGTTGGTGTACATACGGTTGATGTCGTTTTCCAATTCATATACTACATGGCGGTTTGACAGATACTGTTGCCCTAGGTTGTAGGTAGGATTTCCATTCTCGTCCATCACCACATTGCCTTCTGCATCATGTGCATAATACGGATAAACCGGAGCCATCATACGTGCGGAATAGAATGGGTTGATATAATAGGTACCATTGGCTTCATTGGCATAATTGCCTTCCGAAGAACTGGCCGACAGGTTAATCCCACTCTTAAACCATTTGTTCGGAGTAAAGTTGGCTTTCAAGCGACCGGAGAAACGTTCAAAATCAGAACTGATAACATATCCTTTTTCGTTCAAATAAGAACCAGATGCAAACAAATCATATTTTTCACCCGCAGCTGCACCGCTCAAATTATATTCTTGGCGGTAGCCTGTACGCTCCAAAGCATCATTCCAATCCAAGTCATTATATCCTGGCAAAACATTTCCTAAGAACTTTCCATCTTCTGTGAAAAGTTCAGTGTTTCCCTTATCGAAAATATTCGATTTGATAACATTGCTCATCAAAGTCTGGTTAACGGCTGCGGCGGCTGAAGCAGCATCCATACCTTCGTCTATCATATAATAGCGTTGGTATCCTTTCCACATTGTTTCCATCCAGTCGTTGATGCCCAGACGGTCGTATTCGGGAATACCACGGGTATACATACCTTGGCGTATATCCAGATTCAGGCTCGGTTTGCTTCCTTTTCCATTACGTGTCGTAATCAAAATAACACCATTAGCGGCTTTATTACCATAAAGAGCAGCCGAAGAAGCATCCTTCAAGACAGACATTGATTCAATATCATTGGTATTGATTTCGTTCAGGCTACCTTCATAGGGTACACCATCTACTACAATCAAGGGTTCGTTTGTTCCATTAATAGAACCAAAACCGCGGATACGGATGCTATTACTACCATTACCCGGTTCACCGTATGTACTGTTTACCTGCACACCGGTAGTAGTACCTTCCAATGCGCTGGTCACATTTGTTACCGGTCGTTTTTCAATCTGACCTGCACTTACAGATGATACCGCACCCGTAATGGAGGCACGTTTCTGGGTACCGTAAGCAACGACAACAACTTCATCCAACACCTCTTCATCCGACTTCAGTACAACTTTCATAACCGGTCGGATGTCGAGCTCTTGCGTCTGCAAGCCGATGAAAGAAACCACCAAAGTTCCCGCCGAACTTGACAATATGTGTAATTAGTTGATTATGAATTAACTATCCATTCTTTCCAAAATTGTCTTACTTCTAAGAAATAAGTCTTATAGGATAATATAAAACAGTTTTTTCGATTTATTTTCTACCACAAATGTTACCCGAAACCCCTGATTATATTTGAAACTATATCATCAGAAACTCTTCTATGTTTTTAGGTGTAATGATTTTGAAGTGGGCATCAGGATATGCCGTAGAGAAAGATTCCGGACATTTATTTTTTGATTTGCGCTCATTCCATTTAAATTCAAATGCGTTAATCATGCCGTTTTCTTCTTCAATGTAATCAATTTCTTTTTGTTGTTGGGTACGCCAGAACCATGATTGTGCAAAGCTGTTTTGATAGGCATTTTGCTTCAACCGTTCAGCTATCGCAAAATTTTCCCACAATTCTCCCGCATCCGTACGGTTTTCTATCTGGGCAAGACTCCCGATTACGGCATTCCGTATGCCAAGATCCCAAAAATAAATCTTACGGCTTGCCTTTAATTCATTGCGGAGATTGCGCGAGAAACTTCCTAGGCGGAATACAATGAATGACTTTTCGAGTATGTCCACATAGCGTTCTACCGTTTTCGAATCCAAGCCTATCATGCTTCCGATTTCATTGTATGACACCTGGCTGCCTATCTGCAAGGCAAGCGCCTTAAGCAAACGCATCAGCCTATCCGGCTTATTGATATTGTCGAGTGAAAGAATGTCCTTATACAGATAACTGTCCGACAGTTCTTTCAATATATTTTTCTCATCCCCCGGATTGTACACTGCTTCTGGATAATATCCGTAAACCAAACGGTGGGGAATCATGCGCAGTTCATCTAAAAGGCTGGTATGTGCTGCCATCTCTTTAAATGTCATAGGAAACATTTTGAACTCGCGCTTACGTCCGGTCAACGGTTCGTTTACTTTCGAAGCAAGGTCAAAAGAGCTACTGCCTGTCGCAACGACCTGTACGTTAGGTATCTGGTCTGTGACAAGTTTAATACGAAGCCCGATGTCCGGAATACGTTGTGCCTCATCTATCACAAGATATTTATTGTTGCCAAGCAGAGCACGCATACGGGTGGAAGACATCTCCCGGAATAAGTTCTGTATATCAATGTCGTCTCCGTTCAGCCATAAGACATCTTTGTTTTCACCAAGCAGTTGTTTGAGCAAGGTAGATTTGCCTACCTGTCTTGCTCCCATGATGATGATTGCTTTGTTCCCATCGAGCAATGGTCGTATGTTTTCTTCTAATATGCGATGTATCATAGACTGAATGTTTTCTGCAAAAATAGCAATCTATTTGATGAAATCCAAAATTATTACAATAAATTGGGAATGTAATCCGAATATCTTATAAGATAATTGGATTCTTTTGTACCATGCAGTGAAGAAAGCGGATGAGGGTGTATTAAAATAAAAATCAACTTTCATTTTGTCATTCTAAACGTAGTGAAGGATCTAGAAAACAGAAGCTGATGCATGCGGGATTCTTCGCTTTGTTCAGAATAACATTACTTTTTGATAGTCGTTCTTTATTTTGATACCCCCTCTTTATTCCATGGACACCTTGCAAAATGGAAGAAGTTACCAAGGAATCAAGCAAGTTCATCTGAGGGATTTTCTGCTGGCTAAAGACAAAGGTAAACTGTAACTAATAGAAAATGAAGTTGTCGCATTTTCTAATAGCAACAAAAAAAGGCTGAGAGTTATAAGCAATCTCCCAACCTCTTTTTTATAAAACAGATTTTTATACTTCTTTTATTTCATGCTAATAGCTGAATTATAATCTGATTCCCGTTGTGGTATAATCCATTTCCAGAATGTTTCTAAGTCTCCATACGTACCAGAAACACTTGAATGGTAATTCCCATCCTCATCGAATCCATTACGGACAACATTGTCTCCCCAACGTTTGCAATCCATCCAACTGAAACCTTCACCCCATAATTCAAGACGACGGTATAGTTTGATTTCGTTTAACAAGTCTGTTCCTGTTTTTGTACAAGTATAAGACTCGTCACGGCCACTGGTTTTGTTTAATTCAATCAAAGCGTTTTGGGCATCCGTTTCATTTTGCATAAAAAAGGCAGCTTCAGCCTCTGTCAGCAACATTTCAGAAGCACGGAATATAGGTTGACATCCTACTGCCGGCTGTGCCGTACACTGGAATTTTAAATTAGCGTATGCAAAATTCTGCTCAAGAGCCGCTGGTACGGTTTGTTTTACATATGTAGCAGCTTTGTCATATGCAGCTTCATCTGAAAACATTCCATTTGAAGTTCCAGCCTCGTCACCAGCAACAACATCACTAAATGATTTCCCTTCCGGCAAGAAGGTCTTTTCTGTTAAAAACAACGACTTGCGGATATCTGTATCAGGAAATTGTTCTATTAAATCGCGGTTTATACAAACGTTGATGCCGTTTTGCGCATAATATCCGTTGCAAGCCATGAATAGTTGCCAACCATAATAGAAGATATTTTCTGTTTCATCATTGTATACGCTCCAAATCCATTCAGACGTGGGAGCGGCAAACCCTGCTTTGTAATCAGCCACAGACATCAAAGCATACCCGTTACGGGCTAACTTGGCATAATTGAGTGCTGTAGGATAATCTTGTTTGGTTAATGCTGCTCGTGCATAAACCGCATAAGCCGTGTTTATATCAGGAAAGCAATTCGTGCTACTTGCACTTGAATAAACATCATTGCGCGACAATCCTGACGTTTCATACAATGCTATAGCATCATCCAAATCTTTGTATATTTGGGTGTATGTTTCAGCAAGCGTAGATTGAGGCATGTCTCCTATAGACTCATCCAAACGGAGTACCACTCCTTTTGTTGCACCATTGTTGCTTTTTGCCCAACTGTCACAATAAATTTCACTTATACGGAAAAATGCATACGCACGAAATGTCAGTGCTTCAGCTTTGATAAACTGACGTTCAGCCTCTGTGCCTTCCGCTGCGTCAATCTTTGCGATGATACTATTGGCATTACCGACAATGATATAATAATAATACCATGGATATGAATCATAAATACTGCTGCTATTTTGCGTAAATTGCCCGTTCATTATAGGAGCCCATCCAGGGTTCATATAGGGAAAATTCAAATCCTGTCCCGGATATTCTCCATATAGAAGCTTCATTGTGCCTTCTCCATTGAACATCTGTCCATAATAACTATGTTGATTCACCATAACACGGCAAATGCCATTAATCGCTTGTTTTGCATTGTCAGTAGAAGCGATAATTTCATCGCCTGAAACAGAAGATGTCGGTTCGGTTTCCAACCAACTGTCAGAACATGAAGCCATCATAAGCGTACATCCTACAGCAAATGCCAAATATTTTATTGTTGATTTCATAAACTGCTTAATTTATCGTTTTCAAAATGTTAAGTTTAAACCGAATGTAAAGATACGGGCAGATACAAATGTATTGTCTTGAGTACCATTGAAACTATACTGGGGGTTCAATCCTTTACGTGAAGTGAAAAGTACAGCGTTTTCAACAGTTCCAAAAAGCTTCAATCCGCTGATACCTAAGTTCTTAATCAATGATTTAGGAATATTATACCCCACATTTATATTTTTAATGGCAAAATAAGAGGCGGATGTCAACCAGCGGCTTCCTGCACCTTGTGAAAAAGCATCATAAGATGACAAGTCAAAAGCCGGAATGCCATTCGGGTCAATACGGTTAGGTGAGTCTTCCGTCATGCCAGCTGGAGCTTCTTTCCATGCGTTCAATAAGTCCGGATGTAAAGCCTGAGGAGATGCAGTCGATGTAGACATGATGTTGCTGTAGTTGTAATCATAAACTTTTCCTCCTAATGAATAAGTACATAATACAGACAAAGTTAAATCTTTCCATGTTAATGAAGTATTGATACTTCCATATACCTTAGGTAATGCCGAACCTTGCCAGTCCTTCTTCGCATAAGACGTATTATATACATAATCTTTACCATTGATGGTTACCACATCGCCACTTGCTCTTAAAGCGTCCGTTACCTTTTCTGGGTCAGCGTTAAACAGTGAACGTCCAGTTAATTGATCTACACCGGCATAAGTATAAGTATAGAACTCATAAATGCTATGCCCTTCACTAAAATTTTGCACGCCATTCAAAATGTCTTTTCCGTCCGGGAGCTTGGTTATTTCGTTGTGGAGACTTGTCAAGTTCAAGCCGATGTTCCACCGCCAGTCTTTTGTACGGATAGCATCAACGTCCAAAGCGATTTCCACTCCGGTATTCCGAACCGAACCGATATTTTTATAAATAGAAGACATACCAGTTCCTGCTGTGCCATCCGCGTTCCATGGCCAACCTGTCGCTCCGGCAGATAAAGGATTGTAGACATTGAATAGCAAGTCTTTTGACTTTTTATTAAAGAAGTCAATACTGAAATTCAGACGTTCGAACAAACGTCCTTCTAATGCAATATCAAACGAAGAAGAAGTTTCCCATTTCAAATCTTGATTAGCGTTTTGAGTCTTATAATAAGCTCCCATACCTGAGTTTGTATCTGAAGAATACAATGATTTATAAGCATAATAATCAACTCCTGCATCATTACCTACCTCACCGTATGATGCACGCAGTTTCAAACTATTTATCCAATCGATACCCTTCATGAATTTTTCTTCAGAAATCATCCAACTGGCACCCAATGACCAGAAATTACCCCACGGATGATAGAATCTGGAAGAGCCGTCCCGACGGAAAGAAGCATCGACATAATAACGTTGGTTGTAGTTATAACGAGCACGCGCCAAATAACTTTCTGTAGTAAATTCGTCGGCATATCCTTCTGCATAAGTCACTTTAGAGAAATTGGATGCTTCGGTATTCCCTCCGGCAATTTTTTGAGCTTCTTTCATGAAATAGTTCGTATTAAACGAATATTTAAATGATTCATGAGCAGCCAACACATCCACATGGTGCAAATTAAAGTCATGAGTCCAATACAGTTCTTGTGTAAAACGATATTCACGGCTTTTATCTGCTGTTTGGCTCAAACGTCCTCCATTGGCGGCACCATCGCCACAAACAGGATTGTTAAAATTCTTTGTATACAGATCCGCTACATATAAATCCCCTTTTGTCGTGAAAGAAAAGTCTTTCAAGAAATTAACGGTAGCATATACTTGGCCGGTGATAGAATTACGGTCTTTCCTGTTGATGTCATTCTGCAATTCGTAAATTATATTTCTTCCATCCAAATAATCATAGTTCGCTACATCATATTGTGGATTTCCATTCTCATCTAGAATTAAGGAACCGTCAGCATTATGCTGATAATAAGGATATACAGGACCCATTAAGCCGGCTGTGTAGAATGGATTGATGAAATAATTGCTTTCCGCACTATCTGCGTAATTCGAACTAGACATGGTAGCAGCCAGGTTTATTCCTGCCTTAAACCAGGTGGTAGGTTTGAAATTAGTTTTCAAACGTGCTGTAAAACGGTCGAAATCAGAAGATATAATATATCCTTTTTCATTCAGATAACTGAATGAAGCAAACATGTCATATTTTTCATTTCCCGCATCGGTACTGATACCGTATTCTTGACGATAGCCTGTTCGTTGAAGTGCATCCAACCAATCTAAATCGGTATAACCCGGTAAAACTTTTGCCACAAACTTGCCGTTGGTATCAAACCATTCAGCACCTTCTCTGTCAAAAATCTTGGTTTTAACAATGGAAGACAAGCCGGCACTCGCTGCTGCTGAAGCAGAAGCCGCATCCATACCTTTGTCCACCATAAAATAACGCTTATATCCTAAACGCATTGTTTCCATCCAGTCGTTAATGCCCATATGGTCATATTCAGGGATGGCTCGATTGTATATTCCTTGCTTTACATTAACGCGAACATTCAGTTTGCTGTCTTTGCCTCTTTTGGTTGTAATAAGTATCACACCATTAGCAGCCTTATTACCATACAAAGCAGCGGATGCAGCATCTTTCAGTACTGACATTGATTCAATATCATCACTGTTGATGTCTGTAATATCTCCGTTATAAGGCACTCCATCCACCACAATTAGTGGCTCATTTGTTCCATTTACCGAACCGAATCCACGAATACGTATTTGCGTCTTATTACTACCGGGTTCACCATAAGAGCTATTTACTTGAATACCAGGTGCAGTTCCTTCCAATGCGCTAGTGGCACTCGTTACAGGGCGCAATTCCAGTTCTTTAGCATCAATAGAAGCAACAGAACCAGTTAAAGATTGTTTGCTTGCAGTACCATAAGCTACAACCACAACCTCATCCAGCATCTCGTTATTCGAATGCAGTACGACTTTCATAACCGGCTGAATCTTAACCTCTTGCGTCTCCAGCCCGATGAAAGAAACCACCAAAGTTCCCGCCGAACTGAATCTTAGCCAATAATTGCCTGTTATTGAAGTATTTACAAATGATTCCTGTTTTTATCTCTTACTGCAAAAACATTAGCTGGAAAACCTTGTAAAGGCATTTTCATTGAAATATTTCTACCTAATGTATCCCAATGTATAACCAAGGAACGAAGTTTTCATGGAATGAAAGTTTCTTTATTACAGGATAATGATTATATTTGCGAAAAAAGTCGCAACGAAAAATATCGCAATATGAAAAATCCATTTAAGTTTGGGACAGTAGTAGACGGAGCTTTCTTCACGGACAGGGAGAAGGAATTACAATCTATCGGGCAATTGTTGGAAAGCGAGAATCATTTGGTGTTAATCAGCCCGCGGAGATTCGGGAAAACCAGTCTGGTATGTAAAGCTTTGCAGTATATAGACAGACCGGTCATTATGGTTAACCTGCAATCGGTTACTACAGTTGCAGAATTGGCAGCACTTTTGCTAAAGCGTGTATTCAAGATATACCCTTTCGAGAAAATTAAGCATGCAATGACCCATTTCCGGTTCATCCCTACCTTCTCTGTCAATCCCATGACTGATGGAGTGGATGTGGCTTTCCAGCCTGGAAGCGATAACAATGTCGTACTGGAAGATGTATTGATGCTGATAGAGAAATTAGGCGAAAAGAATAAGTTTGTTGTAGTGTTGGATGAATTTCAGGAAATCGTTGATTTAGAGAAAGGATTAGACAAATACCTTCGCTCCGTCATGCAGTTGCAGCATAATGTGAACTATATTTTTTTAGGAAGCCAAGAATCCATGATGACGGAAATATTCGAGAAGAAAAAGTCGCCTTTTTACCATTTTGGTGTCTTGATGCGGCTTCCTAAGATACCTTACGATGATTTTTTCCGTTATCTTACAGAGCGGTTTGCATTTATAGTTCCAGAGCAATCGGAACAAATAGCGAAAGACATCCTTTTGTTTACCCAATGCCATCCTTATTATACACAGCAGCTTGCCTTTCAAGTTTGGAATATATTGGAACAAGAAAGCCAGACAGTGGAGGTTGTAAATCATGCCGTAGACGAATTAACTCAATTACATGATTTTGACTATGAACGCATTTGGATGGCAATGAATAAAACCGACCGCCACATATTGACTATTTTAGCACAAAGCGCAACGTCTCCGCTTGATTCAAAAAGGGAAATGCCTACCAGTACTGCATTTAGTGCGTTAAAACGTTTGTCTAAGCAAGGATATGTAATAAAGAATAAGAAATACGAAATAGATGACCCTTTCTTTGCCCGCTGGATTTTCAATCGGTCATTGTAAAAATTGAAAAGAAGGCTGCCCAACTGATTTTCAGCATGAGCAGCCTTCTTGTTAATTTATAGAATGCACTATTTAATCATTCTGTTCTGTAATAGCACTATTCGCATTCAATTCTTTGTCCGGAATTTGATAGATAAATAGTTTATCACCAGCCGGAACTGATTTAGGAGTCGTAGCACTATGATTAGTTGCATGTGTTCTGTCTAAATCCTCATTGCGGCGTTTCATGTCAAACAAACGTCTTCCTTCACCCCACATTTCAATACGTTTTTGAATTTCAATTTCTTCTAATAACGCATCTCCAGATTTGCTGCAAGTATATCCAGGTACACGGGTTTGCATAATAGTTTCCAACATCGTTTTTGCTTCAGCTGTTTTCCCTGCACGGTATAAAGCTTCGGCTGCCACGAAATACATTTCACCTGTACGCAAATAGATATAATCAGAGCAGAAGGTGTCTCCTGTTCCTAATGAACCGACATCCACAAATTTGCATTGGATATATTGACGTACATTATAATGAGAATTCGATTCATCTACATCAATACCAAACCATTTTTTACGAATATCATTGTCTGCAATTTTATCATACAAGTCGCTGGCAATCATTTTATAGTTACCTAATGCACCTCCATACCCCGGTCCAAACGGATCCATATTACTCATAAATGAAGCATAAAATGTATTGGTTTCGCTATTGATGTCAGCACCCCAAAGCACTTCACTTAAGTTGATGTCATTGAAACCGGACAACAATTCGTCTTCATTCATCAATGTTCCGCCTTGAATAGCTATTTGGGCATATTCTGCGACTTTATTCCACTGATCAGGATAATCGTTTACGAACGAAAGAATGTTAGCGTAAATAGCAGCTGCAGCATACTCATTCAATTCTGCTTTACTTGAAATTCCTTTGCCTTTCAGGTAATTGTACCCTTTGTCAATATCGCTAAGGATTTGGTCATATACTTCTTTTACAGGAACACGCTCCAATCTTGTTTCAGTTTCTGTATAGATAGGAATACCTGGCTTTCCCTGATTCCATTGATAAGGTTGTTGGTAAAGATTGATTAGCCAAAAATAACAATAAGCACGTATAGTGTAACTTTGCCCCAACATGGTTTCTACGGTTTCGTCCCCGTCTTCCGCTAAACCGATTAGATTGGTAATAACTTCGTTCGCGCCACTAATTACAGCATAAAGCTCTTGCCAACATGTCGTAGGGCGACGGTAATTCGAGCCTCGGTTATCCAACATATAGTCGTAAACGAAGAAGTGCTGAGTCAGATAAGCCATATCATCTCCCATCAAATCCGTAGCTAATTCGAATGCTTTTAGACCAAAATCGTCATGACTTTGCTGAGCTTCTGGAGAAAATAGGTTTTTATAATATCCCGTAATATAGGCTTGTATGGCACTTGGGTCTCTCTCAATCACTTCTTTGATTTGGTCTTCCGAAGCATATTCACTTGGCTCCTTATCCAAAAAGTCATCCGCACAACTTCCTAAGGTGAGGGCAGCGGCACATAATGTAATATATTTAAGAAACTTCATAGTCTATTCTTATTTAAAAGTTTAAGTTAATACCGAATGAAATCGCACGGATAGCTGAATAGTTGGCAGCTGAATATCCGTATTCATATTGGCGTGGATCCAATCCTTTACGTTTTGAGAACATGGCAACATTGTCTGCTGAAACATAAATCCGTGCAGAGTTAGCTTGTATCGCTTTCATCCATTTAGCCGGGAAAGTATATCCCAATGAAATGTTACGGATATTGAAATAAGATGCGCTAATCAAGAAACGTGATGACTGCTGGTTGCTATTTTGCGAACCATCCATAATAGGTACGTCTGTATATTTGTTTTCCGGAGTCCAAGCGTTCAGGATATCTTTGTGCCAGTTCGAGCCCACATTGCTTCCTGCATGCATGAATCCCATGTACATGCTGTCATAGATTTGACCACCCAATTGGAAGTTTGTTCCGATAGTCAAATCAAAGTTTTTATATGAAAAGTCCATTGACAAACCTCCTTGGAAATCAGGCAAAGTCGAGCCTAAATCGTATTTGTCGGCTTGGGTATAATCTTCGGTTACGGTTCTGCCCGTTACATTCCCATTTTCGTCTTCTACATTCATATACCATTGGGCTGCACCTGTTTCCGGATTTACACCTGCATATTCGTATGTATATACATCATAGATAGAACCTCCTTCGGTCAGGCGGAACAAAGAAGATGTTCCATGGATAATACCGTCAGCTCTTTTGTCTTCAGGCAGACTCACGATTTTGTTTTTATAATGTGTCCCATTAATTGAGATGTTCCATACAAAATCATTAGTGCGGAACGGAGTTGCGGTAAGTGTAAATTCAAAACCTTGATTCTTCATATCCAACAGATTCATAGGTATATATGAAATACCAGACGATATAGGATAGGGCATATTATAAAGCATGTCTGAAGTATTCTTCAAGAAATAGTCGAAATCAAATTTCAACCGGTGGTCGAAGAAAGAAGATTCGATACCTACGTTCAAGTTCTTGCTCTTTTCCCATGTCAAGTCTTTGTTTCCGCGATAGCTTTCCACTACAGAGAATGCACCGTTATTATTTGATACGGTATATTGCTTTAAATAGGGTTGATAAACTACATAGCCATATTGATCAAGAATACCGTCATTCCCTTGTGTACCGTAACTTGCCTTTATTTTCAAGTCATTCAGCCATGATACATCTTTCAACCATTCTTCCTGAGTCATACGCCACGAACCGCCTACTGACCAGAAAGTACCCCGTCTGTTATCCGGATGGAATTTAGACGACTCGTCTGTACGGATGCTGGCAGAAAGATAGAAACGGTCTTCATAATCATAATTTACGCGACCGAAGTAACTTTCCATTGAATGTTCTTGTTTATACGAATTCATATCACTCATGGTAATGGCATTGTTGAATTCCGGATTACCAAGCGTATAGAAGTTATATTTATGCGTATATTGATAATTCTGGATATACGAATAAGATTCGTGTCCTACCATTACGTCAAATGAATGTTTTCCTATTGATTTGGCATAGCTGGCAATCTGGTTAGCTGTAAATGTCTGCATGCGGATATTGTATTTATAGGTACGTCCGTTTACATTGGCAGCATCACCATACAATTGATTCATGTGGTCTGTGCGCACTTGGTTCATTAAATCATAACCAATGTTTGCGGTCAACTTAAATCCTTCAAATAAGTTTAAGTTGATAGTTCCACGACCAGAGAAATTGTCATTCAAAGTTTGGTGTACGTCAAGATCAGAATTTGCAGCTACATTCTGGTTGCTGAAACCTGCCATACGTGAACTGTATGTTCCGTCACCATAGTCATAAATAACATTACCGTCTTCATCATACAAACGGTTCCCGTCTGTATCGTAAGCATATACTGGATAAATCGGAGCAATCTGTTGTGTAAACATAAATGCGTTCGAGTAATTTGTTAAACTTGCTCCTTGGGATGTTCCGGCATTCTTTTCCCCACGTGCATACGATAAATTTCCAGTTAAGTCCAAATATTTATTTACAGTATGTGTAATATTGGCACGAGCCGAAATACGCTCAAAGTCTGTGTTCCGCAAGATACCTTCATCTTTCAAATAACCTAAAGACAAGAAATGAGTCGTTTTAGAGTTACCGCCCTGCATACTGATATTATATTCTTGGCGTAATCCATTATGTAAAGTTGCATCCGCCCAATCATCGTGATGACGCAAAGGAGCAGAAGTGACCACACCTTCCGGAGAAACCATTTCATTATTAGCTACTCCGATAAAAGGATTATAACCGATAGAATTAATCAAACCAGCAGACGCTTCTTCACCTCCCACTTGGTTATACAATACATTCCAAGCAGTTTTTACATAAGTGCGTTGGTCTTTCATAATATCATATTCAGGGATTCCACGAGTATTAACACCCCAACGAGCGTCTACACTGATACTACTTTTGTCACTGGAACCTCTTTTGGTAGTAATCATAACAACGCCATTAGCTGCACGAGAACCGTAAAGAGCAGCAGATGCAGCATCCTTTAAGATAGACATACTTTCGATATCAGCCGGATTCAAAGCATTAACAGCTTCTTCATCGTAAGGCATACCGTCTACCACATATAAAGGAGCGGCGGAAGCACTAAACGAACCAATACCACGAATACGGATTTTTGCATTTTCACCGGGTTGTCCGCTCGTGCTGATTACTTGTACGCCTGCTGCAGCCCCTTCAAGTGCTTTGGAAACAGATGATACTTGAAGTTTTGCGATTTTCTCCCCGTCAACTGAAGTTGCAGCTCCTGTAAAAGAAGACTTCTTCGCAGTACCATAAGCCACCACCATCACTTCGTCCAGCTCATGCATGTTAGATTGCATCACCACTTTCATAACCGGCTGAATCTTAACCTCTTGCGTCTCCAGCCCGATGAAAGAAACCACCAAAGTTCCCGCCGAACTAAAGATGACTATTAACGTATTGAGTATGAGGAAACTATAAGGACTTCTTTTAAAATGGTTTCTTTCAAAAAATGGTGTCGTGGTACGTATTAATGCGTTTCAACCGGAAGCTTTCTACCTGCTTTTTACTGAATAGCCATACCTTTTGATATAGAAGGAACGCTTAATACTCCAACTCGAATTGCCACAAAGGAACGACATGCATGAAGCCGGTTTCTAGATGCATATTGTGCTACGGGCCTCTTGCAGGAAAAGATTAAAGTGTTGTTGTAGTTTATCCATAAAGCATTCCTTTTCGGCAAAGATATGAATGTATGCAATAAATAAGCATGGATTAGGCGTATTTGCACTTTCGAAAGTGCAATTTAACGTACAAACTGCACTTCCCGATGAGCAAAATCATCTCCGGGCAAGTCTTCACGCATGGTTCGTCCTGCAGGCAGGGAGACACAGAGTTTTACGTTTCTACAACTTTTGCAATCCGATTCTGCTCCGTGATAAGAATGACGTTTTGTCCATGCACTAGGCTTTTTCAAAACATGCATAAAGTCAGGTAAGCTTATGCAATGCAGTTTTACCGTAGTTTCAATGCGCTGAAACTAGAGTTTCAGTGCATTGAAACTGCTGAAACAGTTAACTGCCTTGGCAAATCATTGCAGCTTTGTAGAAAAGCGACATTAGAACTTACATTTCTTCAGGTCATTTACTAACGTTTGCGAAAACACTTCACCGTAAATTTGCGTGGTTTTGATGCTGCGGTGCCCTAATAGTTTTTGCACCGTAGTCAGTTTTGCTCCATTATATATTAATAAGGTAGCATTGGTGTGCCGCGCCGAGTGGAAAGAGAAATGCTTGTCAATACCAGCCAGCTTGCCCAGCCTGACCAATTCCTTGTTAATGTCAGGGTTCGGGCGAAGACGGAAAAAGCACTCTTTGTCGGGGTATCGCTTTAATATCTTCAGAGCTTTCCCCTGAAACAAAAGATAAAGGGGGACTTGAGTTTCCGTTCCTGTCTTTTGCGACTTGAACGTCAGCCAGGCATGTTGCTTGTCTGGATAAACGATATTTTCCTCACGCAATTCTATAAAATCAGAATAACGGATGCCGGTGTAGCAACAAAACAGAAACGCATCCAGTGTGTGGCGCAATGCTTTTCCTGCCTGTCCGAGCGGCAGTTCTTCCAATTTTCTCAGTTCTTCTGGAAGCAGGAATACATGTTTACTTTCAGTGGTCTTTATCCGGTATTTAATGAAAGGTGAAGCCGATGATAACATTACGCCTTGTCTGATGGCTTCATTGCAAAGCGTGCGTAAATGACGCATGTGTTTGGCAATTGTGTTTATCTTCAGTTTTTTCTTTTCCAGAAAATGTTCGAACTGGAGCAGCAGCGAATAATCCATCTCCGCAAAACATAGTGCCGGGCGGAATTCATGTAAAAGAGCAAATGTAGTGCTCAAGTTGTTTTTTGTACTTTCTTTGCTTTTTGAGTGTTCTACCCATTTTCTACCGAATGCAAAAACATCTGTTCTTTCTTCTGCCTCATTGTCTGTTTTCAGCATTGACAAGGATATTTCTTTTCCTCGCTTCCACCCTTCCAATTCCGCATACTGGAGCTTTAGGAGAAACTCGTCAAGCATCCGGTTCAGCGCCTCTTCCTGCGGATGAAGTACAATCCTTGCTTTTTTGGCATCCCATTCTTCGGGACGTACATAAATGTGAGTGGAAAAATAGGCTTTCTGCTTTGTTAAATAAGCTTCCACTTGTATCAATGCCTTTCCGCTTGCATTGAGACGTTTTTTACGATTATAAACCAATCGGTAACTAATTTTTTTCATTTCACTACACTTTTTATCAGGAGTCTTAAAAACTATCACAAAGATGTCCTATACAAGGTTCTGAGCTTGTTTTTGGCTATTTTTTAAGCAAAGACAACACCGGAAATCCTGCATATTTGTTTGCTTTTTATACAGAATTTCAATCTTGAAGTGTTAAAAAGCGACGTATCTTTTGTATTTTGTTTCCAAAAGTATACAAGTTATTAGATTAATGATTACCTTTGCGCCTAAACTGGATTAGATAAAAGTGTTTATTTAAGGTTAAATTTAAGAGAGAATTTTTATGAAAAGAAAATTGATGCTGTTAATGACCTGCCTGATGATAGGCATAGGTCTGGTAAACGCGCAAGTAAAGAAAGTTACCGGTACGGTTACTTCTGAAGAAGACGGTTTACCTGTAGTGGGAGCATCTGTATTGGTAAAAGGTACCACAGTAGGTACGGTTACTGATATAGATGGTAACTTTACAATTAGTAACGTGCCAAGTTCGGCGGGAACTTTGGTGATTTCTTTCATCGGCTTGCAGACGCAAGAGGTTAAGATTCAACCTGTTATGAAAATTATGATGCAGTCTAATGCACACGAGCTGGATGAGGTAATGGTGGTCGCTTATGGAGGTGCAACCAAACGTTCATTTACTGGTTCAGCAACTGAAATCGATGGGAAACAGATTGCATTGAAAAATCCTACAGAATTATCGAAAGCTTTGGCAGGAGAAGTAGCAGGCGTACAGGTTATGTCAACATCAGGTCAGCCGGGTACTAATGCTAGCATCCGTATCCGCGGTCTTGGTTCTGCTTATTCCAGTCGTTCTCCTTTGTATGTAGTAGATGGCATTCCTTTTGAGGCGGACTTAAGTGGTATTGACCCGAGTGATATTGCTTCCATGACTATATTGAAAGATGCTACGGCAACTGCATTGTATGGTTCTCGCGCTGCTAATGGTGTTGTATTGATTACGACAAAGAAAGGTGAAGCAGGCAAGCCTCGTGTTGATGCGGAAGTAAAATATGGTGCCAATATGCGTCTGATTCCTCAATATGATGTCATTGATAGCCCGGAACGCTTCACGGAGTTGACTTGGGAAAGCATGAAAGGTTACGCTCAAGTGGCTGGAGGGTATGACGCTCAGCAAGCTGCAGCGTGGGCATCACAAAACTTGTTTGGTGGAGGACAAGCCGGAATAGCTCCTATATACAATATGTGGAAAGCAGCCGGCGATCAGCTGATAGACCCTTCTACCGGACGTTTTAATAGCGGAATAACACGCAAATATACACCTGAAAAATGGGATGATTACCTTTTCCGTACAGGACAAAAATTTGATGCAAGTGTGAAGATCTCAGGTGGTACAGACAAAATGACACATTACACCTCTTTCAGCTATTTGAAAGATGAAGGTTATTACATTTCATCTGATTACGAACGTTTCAATGTTCGTAACAACATGAGCAATCAGATTGCTCCATGGCTGAAGGCTACCACTTCGCTTTCATATGCTTATATGATTACAAACCGCCCGGGGCAATCAGATAGCAATATGAATAACGGTTTCCAGTTTGTAAATGGTATGCCTTCAATTTTCCCTGTGTTCGAACGTGATGAAGAAGGCAATATCGTGCAAGACACCAACATTGGCGGCAACAAGTATGATTATGGAATGAACGCAGGCTATCAGCGTCCGTTCGGTGCCGGAATCAACCCTGCAGGAGCCTTGCTGTTGGATGAGGATGAAATCAAATCGCACCAGTTCAATGGAAACGCTTCTTTTGAAGCACGGTTCTTGAAGTATTTCAAATTGACCGCTAATTTGGGTTTGCAATATTTAGGGCAAGCAGAGAATGAATTGACCAATCCGTACTATGGTGACAGTGCGGGAAAGGGACAGATTATCAAATATCAGACCAACTATTTGAACTTCACAGCCAATCAAATTTTGTCGTGGAGCCAAAGCTTCGGAAAAAACAACTTTGATGCATTCGTAGCTCATGAGTCAACGAACAGTACCACAGCCGTTTCTTATGGAAGTAAATCCAAGATTGTACGTCCAGACAATACGGAATGGAGTAACGGAGTCGTAATGGATTACATGGAGTCGTATACATACGGCTACGCTATTGAAAGTTATTTCGGACAATTGCGTTACGACTGGGATAATAAATACTTCCTTCATGGAACTATTCGCGCAGACGGAAGTTCACGCTTCTCAAAAGGAAACAAATGGGGAACTTTTGGTTCTGTAGGAGCTGCCTGGGCCATTACAAACGAAGAGTTTATGAAGAATGTGAAGTGGTTGAAAAATCTGAAATACAAAATAAGCTGGGGTGTATTGGGTAATCAGGATTTCATCACCTCTCCGGTAATCGCCGGTTACTATCCTTATGCCGACCTTTACCAGATCAATAACCTGAATGATAATTATACATTCAGTTTTGTATTTAAGGGTAATCCGAATTTGACTTGGGAAAGAAGTTCGACATTCAATACTGGTATCGAGTTCAACATAGCAGACATTTTGGAAGGTGAAGTGGAATATTTCCATAAGAAAACTACCAATATGTTGTTTATGAAACAAGTGGCTCCTTCACTTGGCTATGCATCGTATCCGGTAAATGATGGTGCGTTGGTCAATCAAGGTGTTGAATTTTCTTTGACTGCTCATTTGTTGAACAAGAAAGATTATAAGTTCGACTTCCGGGTAAACGGTGGATATTACAAGAATGAAATGACGAAGATGCCGATTGACGAAACAACCGGAAAGGAAAAAGCCATTGAATTGTCTACTTATTATGGCTGGGCAAAAGGTCATTCGCTCTATGACTTTTATATGCGTGAATATGCAGGTGTAGACCCACAAACAGGTTATGCATTATACAATCAATATTATAATGTCAAACCGAATGGAGATCGTGAGCTGATTACCGATATGGAAACATACAAATCAACAAACGCTATCAATAAACTGGAAGTTGAACAAACCAGTGATTGGAGCCAAGCGACAAAGAAATTTGTAGGGAAATCAGCTATTCCTGCCCTGCAAGGTGGTTTCGGCTTTGATTTGTATGCGAAAGGATTTACATTGAACGCAACATTCTCTTACGGCATTGGCGGTTATGGGTTCGATTATAACTATTTAGCATTGATGCATAATGGAACTGCAGGTTCATACAACTGGCATAAAGATATCGAAAAGCGTTGGCAGAATCCGGGTGATATCACCGATGTTCCCAGACTGTCAATGGATTATGGTGGTGGTGCTGATGCTACGAACTATGCCAATGCCACATCCACTCGTTTCTTGACAAGCCGTTCATATTTGAATTTGTCGAATATCCGACTTGGATATACATTTCCACGCAGCATAACATCCAAGTTGAAAATCGGTGGGCTGAGCGTGTATGTATCGGGAGATAATCTGTTCTATTTATCTTCACGTAAAGGATATGTGCCAACGGCATCTTCTGGCAACAGCGATACAGTCAACAACGACAACAATAATGACTCCGGTGAATCGGGAAGAAGTCAATATACTCCGCTGAGCACAATCATGGGAGGCATTCAGGTTCAATTCTAAACAAAACATAACAAAGAATTCTTATGAAAATGAAGATACAAAAACACATATCTATTTTGTCAATAGGGCTGATACTGTTAAGTAGCGGATGTAAAGATTCGTTTTTGGAGAAAAGCCCTACTGATTACATAACCTCGGATGATTTGGAAGAGGTTGCCAAATGGAATACAAATATTTTGATGGGACAAGCTCTTGGTACCTATTCTACAACATTTGCTATGAGTACCGGAGGTGTAGGAGGTCATGATGATTTTGGACAAAAAGCTGTAGATATTGCAACCGATTTGATGAGTGGGGATATGGTTATTGCTGCTCAAGGGTATGGCTGGTTTGAATATGCAGGTAATTTAACTTGTTCCACCCGCACGGCTGCAGCATTCTCTTATCAATTTTGGCGGTATTATTATCGCTTGATAAAAGCTGCCAATGAAATCATTGATGCGGCAGGAGGAGATGAAGCTACTCCTTCAGGAGATAATGGAGTGTATTATGCACAAGCCAAAGCATTAAGAGCACATTCTTATTTTAACTTGGTGAATCTTTATGCGCGTCCTTATTTAGAAGACAAGACAGCTTTGTCTATTCCACTTTATCGGACTCAATTGACTGCTGAAGCTGCTCCAAAATCAAGTGTGGAAGATGTTTATAAGCTGATCATAAAAGATTTAACTGATGCCATACCCCTTTTGGAAGGATATGTCCGTCCTTCTGGTCAGAAAGACCAAATTGATGCTAATGTAGCCAAAGGTATTTTGGCGTATGTTTATTTGACTATGGGAGATTATGCCAATGCTGCCAAGATTTCGCAAGAAGTCATAGATTCTGGAGAATATCCTTTAATGTCGAAAAATGAAATCATCAATTCCGGTTTCAATTCTGTCACCATTCCTTCTTGGATGTGGGCCATTGACCTTACTGTAAGCAACTCACCTGCATTGCCTACTTTTTGGGGACACGTAGACTTATTCACTTATAGCTATGCTTATGCTGGCGGTGAAAAACTGATTGACACCAACTTGTATAATTCTATTCCTGAATCAGACGAGCGTAAGAAATGGTTCACTGAATATGATGAGGATGGCAATCAATTGGAATTGACTACATGGTGGAAATTCTATGACAGTAAACGCATCATGGGGAATCGTGAATGGTATGATGACGAAGTTTACATGCGTGTGGAAGAAATGTACTTGATCAATGCAGAAGCCAATACGCGGAATAATAATCTTCCTGCGGCAAAAGCATCATTAAAATCACTCTTGAATGAGCGTGATGTGGAAACGGCTGAGACTTTGACTAATATGAGCCAATCTGAGTTGTTGGATGAAATTTATTTCAATTGGCGTTTGGAATTATGGGCAGAAGGTCGTGGACTGTTGACCTTGAAACGCTTCCAAAAATCAGTCACACGTTGTACCGAAGATGCGATGCTTCCTGGGCAAACTTATGATTATACAGATACGCGTTTGACATTCAGTATTCCAGAAAATGAGATTATCAATAATCCCAATTTGGCTGATTAAATGATTAAGTTAACTTAAATAGCAATTATAAGAAAGAGATAGATAAAACTCAATTCTGAAATAGGAATTTTTAATTTGATATTTAACGCTCTAAAAACAAAAGGTCGTATCATTACTCAGAACAGAGATTGATACGACCTTTCTATATTTCTTACGGCATTTATTGATGCATATCGTGGATGTCATGCCTCTACAGAAACGGTGCAAGATGTATAAATCCATATGTACATTATATATCACGAAATATACGATTCAACGTGACTGCTTACATTCGAGAATGCGTTTTGATGAATATAGTCTTCTTTTTTACTGTAAGTGGAGATAATTTATTTACATCTATCAAAGTGAAAGTAGATTCCTATTTTTTGGTGCAATCTCGTTTTTTACATTAATTAGATGACGCATTGTTAATGCCCATCGGCAGCACCGTCCAATTTCCCCGTCAGAAATTCTCTTTTAAGCCATTCGTATATATATGAAGGGCTTTGACTATATAAGTCTGTTTCTTTGTCAGAAAGTGCTCTGAACGTATCAGAAGTATAAACTATATTCAATGCGGAAGGTATGTCTAATTGAAAATCCTCAATCAAAAAACCTGTTATTTTATCAACTATGTGTGAAATCAAATAGTCTTGTTGAATTGGTCTTATCATATTCTATTCAATAAATTAATACATCGTAAAGTTCCAAAAAAGAATTGCCTGTTCAATTGTTTGTATTCCAATTCCTTTGCCAATTCCTCCAGAGTACAGAAACCTTCTTCGTAACGGCTTAAAAGGTAAGCTACCCCGTCATCAGCTATCGGACCCATCACAATATCGTAATGATGTGAAAAGGCAGGGATACTCCTTGTTCTATTCCGGTAAATGAATTCTGCCCACTCTTTGCTTGGCTTTTCAAAAAGCAGGACGTTCAGAAACGGAGCCGAGAGATACGTTTCATCAAATTGATATTTCTGTACAATCGGACTTCCGCCAAGAATCCGTGCTTTCTTGGCTGCCATATTTTCAGCCTGCACAAGAATATCAGTCAGATAAAAGCCTTGACCAAAATCTTTGTACGGATTGGATTTTCGAATGTCTATTTGCTGAAAATCGGCATTAGTTCCATGATAAAGTGTCATATCAGTTGTCCTCCGTTTTTTTTACAGATGACGATCAAGTCATCTACAGCATCGTCAATGGATTGCAAATGCTCTACTCCATAAAAGTCATTCAGAAAATCCACGCCTTTAAACCGGTAGAGATAGAGAAAAGCATTTTTGACCGAAAGGCTGAAACGCTTGGCAAAAGCACGTATACACGCATTTATGTAAGGTATCTTATACTTATCATCCATAACCAAGGGTGTTTGAGTTCCATACAAAGGTAATCAAAAATTCTATTATCCCGTCATTTTCAGATATATCTCGGGTAGAAAAATTTCAGACGAAACCCTGTTATACTCTATATGAACCAATCATGAGAAAGAACAAAGCATAATTATAAATTCTGTAATTCGTTTATAAACAGTCATTTATAGACATCATCAAGTTCGGCCGGAACTTTGGTGGTTTCTTTCATCGGCTTGCAGACGCAAGAAGTTAAGATTCAGCCTGTTATAAAAGTAGTGCTGAAGTCGGATGCAGAAGTGTTGGATGAGGTTTTGGTGGTGGCTTACGGTACTGCTAAGAAGTCGGCGTTTACGGGGTCGGCATCGACTATCAAGGCTGACAAGATAGAAGCACGTACTGTTTCCAACGTAACTAATGCTTTAGCAGGTCAAGTTGCCGGCGTACAAATTACACAGACCAATGGACAGCCTGGAACTTCAGCTTCTATTCGCATACGTGGTGTAGGCTCTATGTCTGCCAGTAATTCACCGCTGTATGTAGTAGATGGTGTTCCGTATGATGGAGAAATATCTGCGATTAATCCCCAAGACATTGAGTCTATGACCGTACTGAAAGACGCTGCCGCAAACGCTATTTATGGTGCGCGAGGTGCAAACGGTGTGGTTCTTATCACGACAAAACGTGGTGAAAGAGGAGAGGCTAAGGTGACATTTGATGCTAAATGGGGTTCAAACAAGCGTGGTGTGCCCAATTACGATGTGATGACTGACCCTGCCATGTATTATGAGACAGCTTATCGTGCTCTCTATAATTCGCAATTCTATAACGGGAAATCAGCTTCAGAGTCTTATGCCTATGCTGACCGAGTGTTATTGGATGCCAATAACGGTGGTTTAGGCTATTTGGTTTACACGGTACCAGAAGGCCAGAAACTGATAGGTACAAACTTCAAACTGAATCCGAATGCTACGTTAGGCTATTCGGACGGTAGTTATTATTATACACCGGATGACTGGTATGATGAGATTTTTGGAAAAGGGAACCTCCGTCAGGAATACAATGTGACGATTTCGGGTGCTTCGGATAAATTGAGTTATTATGTTTCAGCTGGTTATCTGGATGATAATGGTATCATTGATAATTCAGGGTTCGAACGTTTTTCCGGTCGTGCAAAAGCCGATTATCAGGCCAAACCGTGGCTGAAAGTCGGTACAAATATCGCTTATACTTATTATAATATAAAATCACCTTCAGGGCAGACATCTGATGATTGGGGAAGTACAGGAAACTTGTTTTATATTTCAAACCTGATAGCTCCTATTTATCCGATGTATGTGCGTAATGCAGATGGCAGTATCAAGGTAGATGACCGTGGAATGACTGTCTATGATTTTGGTTCCGGATCGACAAACTTTAATCGTCCAACCTTGATGGGTAACCCCGCCGGCACATTGTCACTGGACGACCAGAATACATACAGCGATATGCTTTCTACAAAATGGTATGCGACGATTACTCCTATTGAGGGATTGAGCATCACAGCGACTTTGGGAGCGAATGTATTAAACCAGCGCGCGAACGCTTTACAGAATCCATTTTATGGAAGTGGCGTAAGTGCTCAAGGTTATGTAAGCGTAGAACATCAACGTATTTTCGACATTAACCAACAGTATATGGCTACGTACAAAACGACATTTAACAATGTACACAATTTAGACCTGTTGGCTGGATTTGAATCTTATTCGCACAAGATCCAATACTTGGGTGGGTCCAATTCTATGCTTTACAATCCGTTTATAGGTGAATTGAATAATGCGATTAACACACCTCCTTCTGTCAGTTCTTATACCAACGAGTATGTGACAATGGGGTATCTGGCTCGTGCCCAATATGATTATGACGGCAAATACTTTGTATCAGCTTCTTATCGTCGTGACGCTTCTTCACGTTTCCATCCAGATCATCGTTGGGGTAACTTTGGAAGTGTGGGATTGGCATGGTTGATGTCAAAGGAAACCTTCATGGAAGATCTTACCTGGATTAATATGTTGAAAGTGAAAGCAAGTTATGGTGTACAGGGAAATGATAACCTCGGAACTGAATCTGCATATTATTATGCATATGCGGATCAGTTTACTGTAAATAACAGTAACGGTGATTATTCTGTCGTATTCGCTTATAAGGGAAACAAGGATTTGACTTGGGAAACATCTCACGCTTTTAATGTAGGTTTTGATTTTGAATTGTTCGGCAGCCGTTTGAACGGTACTGTTGAATACTTCAGCCGTAAGACCTCAGACCTGTTGTACAACCAACCTGTACCCATTTCGTTTGGATATTCTACTGTGCCTAAGAATGTAGGTTCTATTATCAATAAAGGTATTGAACTGGATTTGAATGGCGTGCTCTATAGAAGCAAAAACATAGAATGGGGTGCCAACTTCAACCTGACTCATTATAAAAACAAGATTACCGATCTTGACCCAACAGTCAAGGAAAATGGAATCCGTTATTCCAATGCTATTTACCGCATTGGTGGATCTTTGTACAATGCTTATTTACCGGTATATGCGGGTGTAAATCCTGAGAATGGTTTACCACAATATTATGTAGATCCAGACAATGGTGATTATACGATTACCACAAACTACGAACTGGCGCAACAATCTGATTTGGGAAGTACGCTTGCCAAAGTATACGGTGGTTTCGGCACGACATTGAACGTATATGGATTTGATTTGGGAATTCAGTTGTCATATCAACTTGGAGGTAAGGTATACGATGGTACTTATGAGGCTTTGATGCAGACAGGAGACTTGATGGGTCAGAATTTCCACAAAGATGTATTGAACGCCTGGACTCCGGAAAACCCAAATACTGATATCCCTCGTATGTGTACTTCGGACATTTCCAGCCAGCGTATGTCTTCACGTTTCTTGGTAAGCTCTGATTATCTGAGCTTCAACAATGTAACGATAGGTTATACATTGCCTAAACGTTGGATAGCAAAACTGGGTATTTCAAATCTAAGACTCTATGTAACGGGTGATAATTTAGGTGTAATCACTTGCCGTAAAGGATTTGATCCGCGCCAGTACTTTGGTTTGGGAAGTTCTACAGGTAGTGGTAATTTTAGCTATTCTGCTTTACGTACTATTACAGGCGGTGTCACTCTTAACTTCTAAGTCACATTAAATTAGTACATAAGAATTATGAAAGCATATAACAAAATATTTTCAGCTGTTGCCGTGGGAAGCATGGCATTGGCTTCATGTACCGACCTTGATACAATACCTCAGAATGGTACATTTACAGAAGATCAGAAACAGGAAGTCGTGGAAATGCTTCCCGAACGTTTGGCTGCAGATGTCACTGGTATGTATGCTGCTAACTTGACTCAGTTTACAATATTTGGTTCCTCGCAAGGTCGTGGTGATGACTTCGGCTATCCTGCTGTAGCCCTCTCAAACGACTTGAACGGACCGGACATGGTAGCTCCTAACAATGGATACAACTGGTTCAGTACATGTAGCGAATATTCTGACCGCAGTGACACTTATGCCAATCCCTATATGCGTTGGGCATTGTTTTATAACCAGATAAAGATGGCAAATGACATTATCAATTCTATTCCGTCAGATACGGACGACCCTGTTTTAATTGCTTATCGTGGGCAAGCAAAAGCAGTTCGTGCATTTGACTATCTGAATCTTGCTCCTTATTTTCAGTTCAAATACAAAGGCAATGAAGATAAACCATGTATTCCTATTGTTACAGAACAAATGGATGCAGACCCCAATAATCCACGAGCTACAGTAGAGGAAGTTTATTTACAGATTATAAGCGACTTAGACGCAGCTATTGCCGATTTGGAAGGTTACGTACGCAACAACCACGGAGAAATAGATCAACAAGTAGCTTATGGTCTCCGTGCTCGTGCCAATCTGTACATGGAAAATTGGCAAGCAGCAGCCGATGATGCTGCTAAAGCTATGGCTGGTTACACACCTTATCAACGTACCGAACTGACTCAGCCGATGTTCGTATCTTCTGATGAAAGTGGAAACGGTTGGATTTGGGCTTTAGAGATTACAGAATCAGACTATAATGCCGGCAATAGTTTGATTTCATGGCCTGGTGTCCTTGGTTCATTCTGTGAAGGTTCTTACTCTGCAGGTGTAGGTATGTATAAATCCATCAATGTTTTGTTATTTGACATGATTCCGGATAGTGATGTTCGTAAAGGCTGGTGGGTAGACGAAAATTTGCATTCGTCCAATTTGACAGGACAAAGTTGGAGAGGTTTGGCTACAGGTGATGATATTGCTACATTGATCGTAGAGAATCAAGGAAAAGCCGAATTTTTGCCTTACACAAATGTGAAATTTGGAATGTATGGAGGACTTGGTAACAATGTGGCAGCGAATGATTGGCCATTGATGCGTGCAGAAGAAATGATTCTTATTCAAGCCGAAGCCACCGCCATGGCCGGAGGTGATGGCAAAAGTATTTTGGAGAATTTCATAAGAAACTATCGCGACCCTGAGTATACATGCCCTGTAAATAGCGGTACTGATTTTCAAGATGAAGTATGGTTTCAACGTCGCGTGGAATTGTGGGGTGAAGGTTTTTCGATGGCTGACATCATGCGTTTAGGTAAAAATATTGTTCGTGTAAAATCTGGTGTGACAAGCAATTTCCCTGAAGCCTACCAGTTCAACATTGCGGCTGATGATCCTTGGTTGTTAATGCGTATCCCACAAGACGAAACCAACTCAAATACCGGTATTCCTCCTACAGCGAACAATACCGGCGGTACCATGCCTATACAAGGCGATGGAATGGGATTAACAGATGGTGTAACAGATTAATCATTTAAATGTATAAATTGACTATGAAAGTAATAAATCAATTGTTCTTCTTGTCTTTGTTGATAGGAGCATTGGCATTTACAGCCTGCTCGGAAGATATTGAAAGAGAACCATCACCTGTGCCAACAGAAGGTGTTCAGGCTTATGTTTATGCAGAGTCCACTTCTTTGACTTTCGTGCCGACTGATGCCTTATCATTTACACTAAATGTAGCACGCCAGAACGCACAAGAAGCAGCAACAGTTCATTTACAAGCAGAAGGAGAAGGATTTACACTTCCTGAAACAGTAGATTTTGCTGCTGGAGAGAATGTAAAACAAGTATTGATTACGTTTGACATTCCTATTGGGACAACGAGTACTTTAAAAGTATCAGTACCGGAAGAAGAGTCTTACGTTTATGCAAATTCTGAAATAACATTCACTATTACGTTAGATTACACATGGGAAGATTATGGCACGGGAACTTATACTTCTATGTTGTTTGGACAAAGTTGGCCACAGCCGATTATGAAGGCTAAAGAAGCAAACGCATATAAGTTGCCAGATTGTATAACTGTCGGATATCCTATAACGTTTACGCTAAGTGATGACGGACAAGAGTTGGTAGCTTGGGATATTCAGGCAACCGGATATGAAGATTCAAGCTATGGCATGGTGTATTTCTTGCCTGAAAGTATGCAACGTGATGGCAATGTCCTGATTTTTGCTATGCAGGGTTTAGTTGTTTTGGATGGAGGTTATGGAATCTTATATAATGGCTTCAGTGAAACATTAGAACTTCCTTAACCGCTATAATGGATTATAAATGAATATATTCCTTTTTGTAAACTATACAGAAAATAAATCTTCGTTCAAAATACTTAGAAACTGCTTCGAATTTATCGTGTGCTGATTTGGGATGATTAGTACAACCGGTCGCGATAACGAAAAAGATAGCCGCCCCAAAACAGGACGGCTATTTTTTCATCAGCTTCCAATAGTCTGGAAACTACAAATAAGAAGATTATGATTTGAACATTACCGTTGATTCGTAAGCAAAAGGAGCGTTACAGCGGTAAGAAAAAGAGGCACACGGTCAAGAACGCCGTCATTGTAACGATGGCTTGTCTGGTTATATTTGTCAGTCAGACCGTTTCGGGCAAGACCCACGAC
>ENA-OPIO01000087-OPIO01000087.1-human-gut-metagenome-genome-assembly--contig:-NODE-87-length-33932-cov-3.297636_pt1 | contig 33932 bp, 34 predicted proteins | sample MGYA00241395_ERZ501636 | MGnify/ENA primary metagenome ERZ501636 (study PRJEB25962, sample SAMEA2042198) | human gut metagenome | biome: human gut; feature: human-associated habitat; material: faeces... | reverse complement strand
AACAGTTCCATGATGGATAGTTCGAGGGCGTGTTCGTTGAAGTGTGGCATAATATATACTAAAAAAGAGATTTTCCTTTTTCTGTTAATCTGTAAGTTTGTTTTGCACTGGTTGGTTTATCCGGATAAGTCATTGTAACATACCCCAGTTTGATAAGTGGAAGGATAATCTTTCGTTTCAACTCTTTAGTCGATTCAAAAGAAAGACTTTCACTCAAGACATTGGCTGACAAATCATTTTCCTTTAAAAGACATAATAAATCAATCGTGTTTGATATTAGTTCTTGAACATTATTTCCAGAACGTGACTTCTCCCAGACTTGGACAAACATTTGTCCAAGTATCTGTCCAAGTTCCATTTTCTCTTTAATAATACATTGATTTACTGCTTCTTCAACTTGGACAGAGATTTGTCCAAGTCTGTGTCCAAGTTCGTTGTCAAGCGTATATCTCTGTTCCTTTGAAACAGCTGGCACTTCTTCTTCAAATCCATGTCGGCAAGGAATAGTTAAAAGAAAGTAGGTCCTGTCCTCATCCGTTTCAATGGTTGCTGCCATAGATCCGTTATCTCTCAAGGCTTTTTGAATTGTAGGAATTCCGGTTGCCCTACCTTCTGTCAAATCCAGTTCCTTCAAGAAATCACCTAATCTGCGGTTACGGTATCTTCGTGCCTTCAACTTTCGCGCAGCCTTTATTGCTTCCGAACTAATGGACCTATCAGGTCCGGCATAGCTTAATATATCCACATGGGTAGGTTCTACTGTAATCTCCACCGGTTCACGTTCTTGATAATCGCGATGATACAAGGCATTGACCACAGCTTCTTCAAATGCCTGATAAGGATAATTGAATATCTTATCCGATTTTTCAGTATCCGCTGGTTTGATGATTTTCTTTTTAATAACATGAGTGCGGAGATACGACAGCGTATCATTGATAATTTTAGGAATTGGTCCGACTATTTTTGGTACTTCAATCATCAAATCAGGATTATTGATACTGCCTTCAGGGAACAGCACAATGTCGACCTGCGTAACGGGAAAGAATCGTTCAGGATGTTCACAAAACATCATGATTGCACAATTTTTTATCAGTCTGTCCTCTGTCGGACCTGTCAATAAATCCATCTCATCAAGAATATCAATCAGAGGTTTCGCCATAAAATCTCCCGCCAGCTTACTTCCTACCTGTTTAAGATATTCGTAGACAAGCACACTTGATATATCATCAATTTTTGCTGCCACATTTCCCCGTTCATCAAACGGTACACGATGGGCTAACTCGCGTACTTCGTCTAAAATTTCACCTTTAGCCTCAATCGTAGAAGATTTACTTCGCACATAAAATTTCGGTATTGATTTCTTGGCAACTACACTCTCTGCCACCGAATAAGGTCGGTTTATTCCGGCAGGCACCCAAATGGCAAGGATGATTTTACCGTCCACTTCTTCCGGAGACACTTTAGTGAGATAGGGCGGAGATATTTTAGCATCATAGCCCACCATATCTTTCAGAATACGGTCAATTTCGTTTTCTGCCAAACCCTTTACAGGCCGCTTTGCGATTCCGTTTTCCTCTTCAACACCCACAAGAATATACCCACCACCGATGTTATCCAAGTCTGTAGCAAAGGCACAGATGGTATGATAAATCTTATCCGGATTCCAACCTGCCTTGAACTCTATGCGATTAGATTCAATCTTTCGCTTATTGAGCAAGTCTTCTATATTTATAGGTAGTGCCATGGCATCTAATTTTTATTTATCATGTGTAAAACGCATATCCTCCGAAGCAAGACATCGCTTACCTCCTTATGGATTTCTTCTCCGTTTGTATATGTGTAACCCTCTTGCTGAAACAGTTCCATGATGGATAGTTCGAGGGCGTGTTCGTTGAATGCATTCATAATAATCATTTTTTCAAATACCACATTAAAAGTTTACCAATTGAAACAAGACAACAACTTCCGCTAGCAAAAATTGGAACTAAAATAATTAATATCCAATAAGAATGAGGAAAAAACAAAAATATAAAATACACAATACCAGCTATAATTGAGCTACAAAAACCCATAATTGAAACTGTTGTAATATATTTCATTTTTGCAATATATTCCTGTGCTGAGTTGAACTTATTAGAAAGAGTCAGGGAAATTCCAGTTTCTTGAATTTGTTTCAACAATAGTCGTAAGGTTTCTTTTTTGTTAAGAAGAAATACAATAGTTAATGTAAATATTGAAATATTTGCCGAAAACAGTGTGGTTAAACATGTCAGACACAATGTCTCAAATTCTGTATATGTAAGACCTATTCCCATTATCCTATGGTATATCTGGTTAGCAATCCTTCTATTTTTTCTTTTATAAAGTCTGTTTCGAAAATTTTACCAGAACTTACATCCGAAGCACTTACAGAAACAACATAGTTAAAACTATCTTCAAAAGACTCTTTCATTTTTTTGTGGAATTCTTGAGTTGCTTGATAGACCTGTTGGTTAGAATTGACGAACTTGAGTTGCCTTTTATCATAAGTATCTTTAAATGACGTATCTTCATATGCAGCTACAGCATCATCAACTGACATTCCTGTTAATGTAATGGTTTTATGTTTCTTTACCTTACAATGAATCTTATAATTAGAGAGATATCCGGGTTCCTCTTCATCATCAGAATCTCTGTATGACGATAAAGTAATCTCTACCGATTCTATGATTTTATGTTTCTTTAATTCTTCAATAAATTTGTGGGCTTTAATGTTTTTAATAGGGCGTTTTATAATAGTACTCATAATATATCGAGCTACCATTTTCATATCATTACTTTCTTTGGATGGATCAACATAAAGAAAAACATGCCAATATTCTTGGCATTTTAGCGTCTCCATATTACTTTTTACTATCGGGTATAATATAAAAAAATACGTATCACTACAAATACGGTCATCTATCTTAAATTGGATTTTATCTTTTGTTGACTCATTCTTTTTTATTCGCTGATAATATCCATCAACGAGATTTGTTTTAAATGATGAAACCTTAAGAAGCAATGCCTTGTCTTCATTAAATAGAATATCAATGACCTCAATTTTATTTATTCCCAATTTAGTCGTTTTTTTAGAACGCTTATCCGTAATAATAGGTTGCTGATTTTTATTATTGAATTCTGCGATAAGTACTTTTGCATCTTCAACTAATTCGTCTATATTACGTCTGAAAATAGCACCATCTTCATTTATTTCTTTAAACTCAGAAATAAAAGCTGGAATATTGATTATTAATTCTTTTTCTTGTTGATTCATAGATTACAATTTTTAAAGTTTAAATAGTAACAACATTTTCATTTCTGTCAATTTCGCATTTTCTATATTCAAGACTTTTTGGTGATAAAAAAATGTTTGTATTACTCTTTCAAATTCAAAAAGAATCGCCATTGGAGGGATAAATGTTTTTATCATATGTACATCATTCCTATTCAGTGTAGGAACTGCTGCGAAACCTGCAATAGTTTTTCCTAATTCTAATTCCTTGAGTTTATAATATACAAAAAGTGGAGGTGTGTTCTTGAAATCTTTAACCCATAAGGTTGTATTTAGCGGCCAACATCTTTCATCCACATAGAATACCTCACCTATAGAACCACTGCGTCCTGTAAGAACACAAGGTGGAGTAACTTTGAATTGATTATTATATCCAGTGATACCAGTAGAAGCATAAATAGGAAATTGTCCGGCAATCCTATCTTGACTTGGTAAATCAAACCCTCTCTGTAATTCAAACAATTCACCTATTACCCCCATTCTCCACCCTTCCGGCAGATTCTCCTTATCAATCCCATCCACAAACATCTTGCGATAGAGGGTTTGCGCCGTTTCTTCCAGCTTAGTGATGATTTGCTCATTAAGGCGGATGCGATGGGTAATAGCTTCGTATTCGGATACAATCTTTTGCTGCTGTTCTATGGGAGGAACGGGCAGTTCTACATCACACATTTCTTCCCAACTGAAAATCTCACGAGCACTGCCGTGTGATTTGAAACGGGCATAACGGTCAAACTCCGGGCGACGAAACCACATCATCAGGTATTCGGGGAGGAGTTCTTGTTTGTTCTTAACTTCAAATATCGTATAGGCTTGTGAGACTATTGCTTTTTCATCGTCCTTGTACAAAGCAATAGAAACCTTATCTCCATTACGTGATGTAACCGGACCGTATGCAAATTGCCGAGGTTCAACTATCTTATAAGAAGACATATCTGTTCCAATAGTATTCGCAATGGATGGCATGAACTCTTTGGAAATACTGACGCCTAATAGTTTCGTCACCTCTAAATCCCGATTCCTTACATCCACCTCACGGATGTAATCGCCCAATCGTTTCATTTCTCCCTTATTCATAGTTGTTCTTGTTTATCAGGTTCACAACGACTTTCACCATTACATCTTTTTCCTCCGTGCGGCTTTCGGCAATCATCAGCGTAAGAGCAACAAGAGTGTTGTCGGCTATACGTTTCGAGCCGTCTGTATTATAAAGGATACCGTTGCCTGCCATAAACCATAAGAAGAGCGTGGCAGCAATGCGCTTGTTGCCATCGCTGAACGAATGATTCTTGGTTACGAGGTAAAGCAACATGGCGGCTTTTTCTTCTACTGACGGATAGAGGTCTTGTCCGCCGAATGTCTGGTATATCTGTCCGATGGAACTCTTGAACGAATCATCTTTTTCATGGGCGAACCATTGACTTCCGCCAAACTTGGCTTTCAGTTCTTCGATAGCTTGCATGGCTCCCTCATAGGTAGCGTGGAACTTGGCTTCGTTCGTGGTCTGCTCTACCGCCAACTGCTGATAATCGTACTTATCCAACGTATCGAGGGCATAAGCATAGTCGGAAACCACTTCTACCAGATTGAGGGCATCATCGGAAGTCAATGCCTCTTGTGCCTTGACCGTCCTGCCCAAGACGGCGACTAACTGTTTCAGTTCCGTGTAGCGTTGTTCCGTCAAAGCCTTATTGACGGCATAACCTTTCACCAGATATTCTTTCAGCACTTTGTTAGCCCACCGACGGAATTCAACACCATTTTTAGACTTCACACGATACCCCACGGATATAATTACATCCAGATTATAGAAGTTCACATCATGAGTTTGGCTTTTTCCAGCTATAGCACCGTGTTGAGTGGTTGTCGCAAATTTTGCGACAACCACTTCGTCAGCCAATTCTTCACGAATAGCGTTGTCGATATGTTTTCGAATGGTCTTAGAATCCCTTCCGAATAACTCCGCCATTTGGCTAACATTCAACCAAACCGTTTCTTTGTCTACCTTAACATCTAATCGCGTTTCTCCATCGGCAGAACGATAGATGGCTATTTTATTCTTCAAGTCCATATCCCAACTCTTTAAAGAGGTTCAACAGTTCCTTTTTGCTTTCATCTTCCTTACGAAGCAGTTCTTGCATCTCACTTTGCAGTTGCGTCATCTTCGTATCGAAGTCGATGCCCTCATCCCGGTTCTTGAACTCGATGTATTTGCTGGGCACGAGCGACCACCCTTTTGCTTCGATTTCTTCAAGCGTAGCGGAATAGCAGTATTCGGGTACGTTGCGATAAGTCTGTTCATGACCTTCGCGTTGCCAGTTATGAAAGTTTTCGGCTATTTGCGCAATCTGTTCCCCAGAGAATTGGATGTATTTCTTCTCGAACGGTTCACCCCATTGACGCAGGTCAATAAACAAAACCTCATTCTCCCGGTTGCGGTAGTTCACCAATTCACCGTTCTGTTCTACCGTACGGGCTTTGCGGTTACCCGCCAATATCCAGAGAGTAACGCTGATGTCCGTAGAGTAGAACATATTACGGGGAAGGATTACAATGGCTTCCACCAAATGGTTCTTTAATAGTTGGCGACGTATGTTCAACTCTGTACCATCGCCGCTCAACGCACCGTTGGCAAGCAGAAAGCCCGCCATGCCATTGGCTGACAGTTTGGAAACGATGTTCAGAATCCATCCGTAGTTGGCGTTACTCGTGGGCGGCACGTCATAACCGTGCCAACGCGGGTCGTTGGTCAATTCGTTTTCCGCCCGCCATGCCTTTTGGTTGAAAGGCGGATTTGCCATGATGAAGTCCGCTTTCAAGTCCTTGTGTTGGTCGTCATGGAAAGTGTCGGCAGCCTTTTCGCCCAAGTTGCAGGCTATGCCACGGATGGCAAGATTCATCTTCGCCAACTTATATGTCGTGTTGGTGTATTCCTGTCCATATACGGAAATGTCTTTCTTGTTGCCGTGGTGCGCTTCGATAAATTTCATGCTCTGCACGAACATGCCTCCGGAACCGCAACAAGGGTCATAAATCTTGCCCCGGTAAGGCTGTATCATTTCCGCTATCAGGTTGACTATCGTCTTGGGCGTATAATACTCTCCTTTGCCTTTTCCTTCGGCTATGGCAAACTTGCCCAAGAAATATTCGTAGACACGTCCAATTAAGTCGTGTTCCTTGTCTTTCTGTGTATCAATCTTGCCGATGACGTCCAGCAGGCTTGCCAATTTGGTGCGGTCAAGCCCCAAGCCGGAATAATAATTGCTTGGCAAAGCTCCTTTCAGTGTCGGGTTGTCTTTCTCCACCTGAGCCAAAGCCGCATCTATCTTGATGGCAATGTCGTTCTGTTTGGCATTTTCTATCAAATAGTCCCAGCGGCTTATTTCGTTTAAATAGAAAACATTCTTGGCGTTATAGAATACAGCCTGTTCGACAAATGCTTCTTTGCCGTCTGCTATCAGTTCGTTGCGGCGTTCCACAAAACGGTCGTAGGCATATTTCAGGAATATCAGACTCAATACCACATGCTTGTATTCCGAAGGTTCAACCGACCCACGTAGTTTATTCGCCGAATCCCAAAGGGTTTCTTCTATGCTCTTTTCTTTCAGCTGTTTCTTTGCCATGTTATTATGTCATTATAAATCATTTTTTTATTTGTTTCTTAAATCTACACTTGACACTTAGCTGTGTTCAACAAAAATAAGCATAATAAACGGAAAAATACAACCTTCTTGAAAAAGAAATGCAGTTAATTGTTTTTGGTCATTAAGTTCATCACTGCTTTCATGTCTTTTATATCGTGCGTTGTATCATGTGTTCCATTAAAATGCACAATTTCATACTGTTCAACGTATCGAGGGCATAGGTATAGTCGGAAACCACTTTCACCAGATACTCTTTCAAAATTCGATTCACTCATATACGAAACTGCGTGCCGCGCTGGCTTTTTACACGATAGCCTACGGAAATGATAACATCAAGAGAATAAAAAGCGACCGGCTGCTTCACTCCATCAACATGCAAAAAATGCGTGTTGTTCTTTTTCTCCAACTCATTTTCAGAAAATACATTATTGATGTGCTTTCTTATGGTCTTTTCATCTCTTTCGAATAATGCTGCCATTTGATTGGCAGATAACCATACGGTATCATTTCCCAATTTCACATCAATGGATGTCTTTCCATCTTTCGTCTGGTAAATTACAATTTTATCACTCAAGTTCATAGCTTGATCTTTTTATAGGGGTTAACAATTTTATTTCTTCTTCTTTTTCCGTATTTCTTCCGCCAGCCGGTAATGTATCGCCGCTTCTATCTCTTTGCCGGCTTGCGAAAGGGCATCGGCGAAACATTCTTGAGCACCGGCGTGCTGGGGCTTTAGCGAGGTTGCTTTGTCCAGGTCGGTCATGGCACCCTCGATGTCGCCTGTGTGCAGGCGCAGTTTGCCCCGGTTGTATACGGCTTTGAACTCGTTGGGGCGTAGCTTGACGGCTTGGTTCAGGCATTCGCGTGCTTCACTTATCCGGTTGGCATTGAAAAGCGTGACGCCTTTGCGCACCCAGGCATCGACGTATTCGGGGTACAGTTCGATGGCTTTGTCGTAGTTTGCCAGGGCGGCACGCGTGTCGTGGGCTTGGGTGATGCATTCGTTTCCCATCAGGTAATATTCTTCGGCATATTTCTGCAGGCTTTTCTTCGATTTCCGCATTTCTTCTTTCAGACGGAGATTTTCTGCCTTTAACCGGTTGATGATGCCTAACTTTTTGCGGATAAAGCGTTGTTGCAAGGGCTTTTCGATGTCGTATCGGGCATGGATGGCCTTGAAGAAATGGTCGAGGCAAGTTTCGAAGTCACCTTTGTCGAATGCCTTGACGGCAGCGGTATATTCGATGTCCGCCTGCGCCTGCTTCATGGCACGCTCGATAGCCTGCTGGTCGTTGAAATGGTGGGCGAAGGAAACGATTTCGGGACGTACGAAGATGTCGGCACGACTTATCTCCCGCTTCAGGCAGATGCCGTCCAGTGAGGTACACCGGCTTAATGCCACGTAGGTTTGTCCTCCGGCAAATACTCCTCCGGTAAAGTCTATAATGGCGCGGCTGAAGGTCAGTCCCTGGCTTTTGTGTACCGTTATTGCCCAGGCAAGCCGGATGGGATATTGCGTGAAGGTGCCCAGTTCTTCCTCTTCTATCTTATTCTCTTCTTCGTTATACCGGTAGCGGATGTTGCTCCAGCTTTCGCGGCGCACGTCGAGTTCTTTTCCTTCTTCGGTGGTTACGTAAAGGATACCTTCGGCATCGATGCCTGAAAGGATGCCGATGGTGCCGTTTACCCATCGTTTCTCCGGGTCGTTCTTGATGAAGATGATTTGTGCACCGGGTTTCACGGTCAGTTCCATCAGTGTGGGGAGGCTGCTTTCGGGAAATTCGCCATGGATTTCACCTTTCAGCGTGACAGCATCGCCGGGCAGGGCGGCAAGGCGTTGTTCGTTGATGAAGTCTACGTTGTCGCGCCGGGTAGCCAATGTGATGTAAAGGTCGTTCTCGCCCGAGTCCAGTGGTGCCTGATAACGGGTGTTGAGCAGTTGTAAGTCGGCAGAGCCGACGGTATTGGTGCGGATGTGGTCGAGCACGTTGACAAATACGCGGTCGGTCTGCCTGTAGACCTTGGTCAGCTCTACCGATACCAGTTCCATTTGCTGGAACACCCGTGCCGAGAAGAAATAGGGGTTGGGGTAGAAACGGTTGATGATTTCGCGCTCGTCGTTTTTCACTACCGGTTCCAGCTGATACACATCGCCCACCAGCAGCAGCTGTTTGCCTCCGAAAGGTTCGCGCATGTTTTGTGAGTATACACGCAATACCTTGTCGATGAAGTCGATGATGTCGGCGCGCACCATCGAAATCTCATCGATGATGACCAGTTCGATGTTCTTTATCAGCTTGCGCCGGTCGGCGGTATATTTCAGGAAGCTTTGCAGTTTGTTTCCTCTTAGGCTGAAGTTGGGGTCATCGGGCAACAACGGATGAAAAGGCAGCTTGAAGAAACTGTGCAGGGTGCTGCCTCCGGCATTGATGGCGGCGATGCCCGTAGGAGCCAGCACTACGTATTTCTTTTTGGTGGTCTGGCAGATGTATTTCAGGAAGGTAGACTTACCTGTCCCTGCTTTTCCCGTAAGGAATACGGATTGGCGGGTATACTGGATGAGTTTCAATGCATTTTGGAACTCGGCGTTGGCGGTATCTATTGTGGTGTGTCCGGTCATGGCAGCATTTTCTTGTTCGGGTTTCCTTTTCTGGCAAAGGTACGAAAAGCGGAAGAAATATAAAAGTATACTCAGGAAAGACCTTCTTGAAGTTGGTTGTTTTTTGTCAGTCAATAGGATTGTAAAACGAATATAACTTCGATGGCAGTTTCATATATACTGAAACTGCAGATGAATATATACTTCATCGGCAAAGTAAGTATATATTCGTTTCTCCAGATGCTATATGACTTTTTGTTGACCCTATATTGGCAAGTGGAAGAATATGATTTTTTTGCCGGAGGGCTTGCATGTTTCACGATAAATACATACTTTTGTAGTGTATTAGTTAAGTAGTACACTATGATACACTGATTATCAGGCAAAGATTTCTGTCGAGGGCCCTGACGGGAAATTTGGCTGAAGATAAAAACACTGATAGATTATGTTGGAAATAAAGAATCTTTCGTTTAATTATGGCAGGCGCAAAAAAGAGGTGCTGAGCCATTTTTCTCTTTCGCTTCGGCAAGGGGGAATCTACGGGTTATTAGGGAAGAACGGAACCGGAAAATCTACTTTACTTGCTTTGATAAGCGGGCTGCTTACTCCTTGTCAGGGAGAGATAATATATAAAGGTAAGGATGTGCGCCGCCGTTTACCCGATATGTTGTGCGACTTGTTTTTAGTGCCCGAAGAGTTTGAATTGCCTTCGCTCACATTGGCACGTTACGTAAAGTTGAACAGTTGCTTTTATCCCCGGTTCAGTACAGAAGACATGAGGCGCTATCTCGACCTTTTCGAACTGGATGCCGACCTTAACTTGGGAACCCTTTCGATGGGGCAGAAGAAGAAGGTGTTTATGAGTTTTGCACTGGCGGCAAATACTTCTTTGCTATTGATGGACGAACCTACGAATGGGTTGGATATTCCCGGCAAGAGTCAGTTCCGTAAACTGATAGCTTCGGGAATGAGCGATGAGAAGTGTGTGGTAATTTCTACGCACCAGGTGCGTGATATAGACCGTATGCTCGATCATGTGGTGATTATTGACGGAAGTCGTGTGTTGCTCGACCAGTCGGTGGCGGATATCTGCCGTACTTTGGTTTTCCGGGAGAGCAGTAGCCGCGAACTGGTGGGGCAGGCACTTTATGCTTTGCCTTCGGTAGAGGGAAACAGTCTGATATTGCCTAATGCTGGTGGTGAAGAGACTGAAATCAATTTGGAACTTTTGTTTGGAGCCGTGCTTGCCGAACCCGACAAAATAGCGGCGATGTTTCATGCTTAAAAAGAAAAAGATGAGGACAAATCAGTTTTTTGATGTGCGGCGGTTTGGGATGATGTGCCGCAGGGAGTTACTGGAACCGTGGAAAACACATTTGCTCCGGTTTGTAGCTTGTTATGCCGTATTGGCAGTTATACTGGTAGGATATGGAATGGAGACGTACAACCATTTGTCGCCTGGCACTCCTTTGGAATACAGTCATGCTTTGATGCAGTTTTTTATGGTGATTTTTTATGCGATGGGGATGCTGTTTGCTTCTTCTTTTATGGAGCGGATGAAGACAAAGACAGGCCGTATTGCTTTTCTGATAACTCCGGCTTCGGCTTTCGAGAAGTATCTTTCGCGCTGGTTGCTGGTGACGGTGGTTTTTATCGTTGCATTTGCAATAGCGTTCGGGCTTGCCGACCTGACGAAGATCTTGGTTTGCAGGATGTTGTACAGCAATGTGGCAGAGCAGATAACCTTTGTTCCCTGGAGTGAAGTGTTTACTCATCCTTATGCTGGCTGGAGGCTGGGCGTAGTGGCAAGTAGTTTCTGCTTTTTACAGTCGTTGTTCGTGTTGGGCAGTGTGATTTGGCCCAAGAATGCGTGGATCAAGACATGTGCTGCCTTGATTGTCATCTTGTTGTTGCATGTGCAGGCAGTTATGGTAGTTTATCAGGTAAGAGGCAGTTTTCACCGCGGATTTTATCTGACGGACGAGGATATGAATCGTCTGGTTATCGGAGTAGGGATTGTCTGGGCAGTGTTCAACTGGACGTTGGCTTATTTTCGGTTTAAAGAGTCGGAAATCATTAATCGCTGGTAACTTATGGATTTTAAGGAAAGTAAAGCCATTTATCTGCAGATTGCCGACCGTATTTGTGATGAAATTCTTCTCGGCGTATATCCCGAAGAAGGGCGTATCCCTTCTGTGCGCGAATATGCGGGCATGGTGGAAGTGAATGCCAATACGGTGGTGCGCTCGTTCGACTACCTGCAGCAGCAGGGCATTATCTACAACAAGCGGGGCATCGGTTATTTTGTGGCTGCAGGTGCCCATCGGGTGATATACGACCTGCGCAAAGAACATTTCTTGCAAGAGGAGTGTGGATATTTTTTTAAACAATGTGTCATGTTGCATATTTCGGCGGATGAACTTGCCGGAATGTACCAGGACTTTATAACTGAATCAGAAAAAAACAAAAGTATATGAAACGTACTACCTATATCATGATAGCCTTGTTGGTAGCAGGATTGTTGCTGACAAGTGGGTTTGCCTTTTATTTGACTCTTGAAACTCCTTCTCCCGAACGGACGGAATTGGGCGAATCGGGTATGGAACAAGTCCGTCCTTTGCCGGTTTGTAAATCGGTTAGGCTGGTGCTGGAGGAAATCGGAGAACGTCCTGTTGTTATGCCGTTGGAAATATGTCCGGCCGATTCGGCAGGCGGCAGTCTTTCGTATGTTTCAGGTATGGAAAACTGTATGAAGGTTGAAGCACTGGAAGACAGTACATTGTTGCTCAGTTTCAACTTTTCTGAGGATAGCTTTCCGGCTGCGCTTGCATCTGCGTCTGATGGAAGGGTGTATACGCTTTCTTCCATGCGTCTGAAGCTTCCCGATGCGGTAAAGGCTGTAAGTATCGATATGCCATGTGCAGACGTTTCATTCAGAGGTATCGGGCGGGACACTTTTTCCATCCGGACGCAAAGTCCGACGAAACTGGAAGAGTGTATGTTTGATATGCTTTCGGTATCGGGTAATGGACTGGAACTGAGAAGCGGCCGCGCCGAGCATCTGCATGTAAATTTGGATGAAACTTACAACTGGCAGGTTCATGTAGGGGCATTTCATATCGGTACAGAGCATCTCTTTGGTAGTAACAGTCATGCTTGTGTGTGGCAAAAGGGTGAAAGCAAGGAGCTGTTATGGGAACCGAAGACAGACTATGCCAAGCTGAATGTGATGCTGGAAGAGGCAAGCCGGATTGTGAAAGAAGAGTGAAAGCAGTTGTGTCTTTATACTTCTTCTCTGCTTTCTCCTTCCTGTTGGATGCACCAGAAAGATACCTGCCGTGCATCGGTGAATTCTTTCATCCGCCAGGCGGACTGGAATCCACTGGCAACGAAGTGCATGGGGACAAGCAATCTGACCCGGAAGTGATTGATGAACTGGCGGGCTCCGCGGGTATAGCCGTTGCCGATACGCCCGTCTATAGGGAATAAGGCGATATCGAAATGGTCGGTAAGCTTGCGGATGTCTTTCAGTTCGCCTAAGTATCGTTTTTCTTCTTTCTCCGGGTTGATTTCCATACCAAATTCGGGGCTGTATATGGTTCCGCCTGTATAGTCATCGGTCAGGAAGCGGGCGTACCAGTTATTCAGATCGCCTGCGTGGAAGAGGGTTTTGCCTTCGGTGCGCACTATCCACGACACACCGCTATCGTTGCTTCCGGTAGCGGTGACATGGATATGTCTGTCTTGCCAGCTTCCTCCTTTGGCAAGCCAGGCATCGGCTTCGTCACGTCTGGCTCTACGGTGTTTCAAGATATCTTTCGAAAGGAGATAAGTGATGTCCGGTTTTATTGATTTCCAAGTGAAGATGTCGCGGTTGAAATGGTCTTCGTGGAAATGGCTGGCAAACACGTACATTGGTTTGTTGCATTTCAGCAATCCGTCGATAACATGTGCCGGATCCAGCCAATAGTCGAAGACCAGCATGCAATTTTCGGTTTCTAAGGCAAATCCGCTATGGAAAATGTAGGTTAGTTTCATATATCTTTTGTTATCTTCTATATTTGTTTCGATACTCGGCAGGCGTGATGCCGTATTCTTTCTTGAAACAGCGGTTGAAATAGGGGATGTCGGCAAACCCTACTGAATAAGCTATTTCGGAGATGTTTTGGTCAGTACGGTTGAGCAATGTGGTTGCCATCTGCAGACGGAAATGGTTGAGATATACCGTAAACGGTTCGTTGGTGGACTTTTTGAAGAACAGGCAAAAGGCGTTTTTGTTCATGGCAATGTAGTCTGCTATTTCGTCCAGTGTAATTTTTCGGTGGTAGTTTTCGATGATATATCTGTAGACGGCCTGCAGGCGCTGTTTGTTTTTATGAATGGGCATGCCATTGAAGGCATGATGGCCGATGTATCTGCTGTAGCCTGGGCGGAAAGCAAGTGCAAGGATTTGCAACAATCCTAAAAGTCGTTGTTGTTCGTTGTAATTGTCGAAATCCAGCAGGATGTGACGTATTTCTTTCGCTCCTTCCCCTTGTATCGACAAACATTGTTTCAGATTGGTGTAGAACGAGGCGATATCTTGAAATTCTTTGGCAAAGCTGGCAAGTCGGTTCAGAAAAGCTTGTGGAAACTGGATGAATGCCTCTTCTATCCTTTCGTCTGCCGGACACGCCAGTTTGTCGTATATCCAGCAATGGGGGATGTTGGCAGGTACGATGATGATGTCACCTTCCCGAAAGTTTTCGATGAAATCGTCCGTAATGCGTTGTCCTCCGCCTTTGATGACGAATCCGATTTCCAGTTCCGGATGCTGGTGATAGCCTATCGCACTTTTGTACCACGATGTACAACGGCGGTAGAAGAATGAGTTTTCTGTATTTTGCGCTACTTGTTCGTAAATGACATTGTTCATGGTTTTCTCCCGTTAGCTTTGCGAATATATACAATATTATGGGCAGGTGTATGCTAAAGGGGGAAAAATTTAGATACTTTTGTGAATATACGACAATAGTGCGTGTGTTTTGTTCAATTTTTTTGTAAAAATATCCATTACCTTTGCTATCATAAATTAATAGTTAAGGTTACATTGTCGGTCGGGATGTAGAGAGTACATGTACCGGCCGTTTTTTTACCGCTTTAAAACGGAAAAAAGCGATTGCACAATGGTGTAACCGCTTTTTTGATTATTTACAAAAAGCCTTTCGGCATTTATCAGATTCTTTACTAAAAGCTTCTGCTTTTCGGGCTTTAGCTTAATTTGTTTTTTACTTGCTGAGTTTGTCATTCAGCATTACATAACCCCAGATCATCGGATCTGCATTGGCAATCTTGTGAAAAATGTTTTTTACCTTTTTCATAATTGTTATCCTTTCTTTGTTTAGTTAATAATACCTGAAAACTTAATTACTTGTAATACCTAAATCTTGTTATCCTTTCAATCTCGGGCGAACCTCACGGCTGGCCTTTGATGTTTTTTTCTTTTCCAATCTTTACCTTAAAATTACTAGTTAGTTAAGTTCTAGAACTTGTTGTTCTTTAATTACACTGCAAAGATACGACCTTTTTTGATACAAAATATGTTTTATAGCATATATTTTTAGGTTTTGCTTGTTTTGTTGACCTATATCAAAAAAACGGTATGCCTGTAATATCTTTGTCATGCGATGTGAACAATTGTCAGTCGGAGGCTGACAACACGTCATGCCGTTCATTCTGCAACCGAATACTTGAGAAACTGTTTTGAGAAGCTGTTTTGAATTTCTCCAAAAAGTTTTTCTTGGCTTGATGTGTTCGTTTTCAAAACAGTTTCTTCTTGATGTATTGCATGATTTCTTCTTGTTGGTCGGGATGAAACCATTTGATGTCGGTGTCACGTTTGAACCACGTCATTTGCTTGCGTGAGTAGATACGCGAGTTTTGCTTGATTTTTTCAATAGCAAAAGGCAGTTCCCACTCTCCGTCGAAGTATTTGAAGAGTTCTTTATAGCCTACGGTATTGAGTGAGTTGAGGTGACGGTAAGGATAGACTTTGCGTGCTTCTTCCAATAATCCTTCTTCCATCATCTGGTCTACACGGTGGTTGATGCGTTCGTAAAGTTCTTCCCGGTCACGTGTTAAACCTATTTTCACGATGTTGAAGGGGCGTTTCTTGCACGTCCGGGTGCGAAAAGATGTGTAGGTCTTTCCTGTCATATAGCAGATTTCGAGAGCATGGATGACCCGTTTGGGGTTTTTGCGGTCTACTATTGCATAATATTCGGGGTCTAAGACTTTCAGTTCGGCACACAATTGCTCCAATCCTTCTTGTTCGTATCTTTCTATCATCAGTTGGCGTGTTTCGGCATCTACCGTGGGGATGTCATCGATACCTTTGCATACGGCATCGACATACATCATCGAGCCTCCGGTCAGCACCACCACATCGTGTGCTTTAAAAAGTTCGTCCAGTTTTTTGAGCGCATCTGCTTCGTACTGTGCCGCACTGTAATAATCGGTGAGTTGTAATGTGCCTACAAAATAATGAGGAACCCGTGCCAGTTGGTTGGGGGTAGGAGCTGCCGTACCTATTTTCAAATCGGCATAAAGTTGGCGGGAGTCTGCAGAGAGAATAGAAGTATGATAGGTTTCGGCGATGGACAGGCTTAATTCGGTTTTGCCTACGCCGGTAGGACCAATGAGGACGATAAGGGTCATAAAAATGAAGAATTAAAGAATGAAGAATGAAGAATGAGTAAGGTGTTCAACCGATTCTTCATTCTTATTTCTTCATTCTTCATTAAAAAATTAGTATTTATCTTCGTCGTATGGATTTCCTCCGCTTCCTATGTCATAGCCGTCGGGGTCGAAATCCTCCATGTCGTATTCCTGATCACCATAAAAGTTTTCGTCAAGGTCGAGCGATGAATCTGCTTTCATCTGTTCGTCGAAGTCTACGGTTTGTTTGGGTGGATTTCCTTCCTTGCGCGAACAAACTGCATGTTCCAAGTCCTTGCCGGTGATGATTTCCGACAGTTCGATAAAGAATACTCGTTCGGTCAGCGGGTCAAACACGTAAATCAGTTTTTGTTTTTCGTCTTCCAGCAATTCGCTCAGACGGGTATCTTTCATGACGAAAGTGTCTTCTTCCGAACTTCCTGTTCCCATATCTTCGAGGGTGATTTCGATTTCTTTTTCCCAGTCATCATCGCAGATAAAAAAGGAAGTCATCTGGTCGTTCTTGTAGTTTGTACATTTTAATATCGCTTCATGCAGGTCGTAGAATGAAGCATCTGAGTCAATTTTGATTTCTCTTAAGAAATCATCCACTTCATCTGATATGATTCTAAATTTGTATACCATAATTCTGTCGTTAATCTTAGGTTGATGCGGTAAAGGTACAAAAATTTTTTATCGGATGATGCCTCTTTCCGAATTTTCGATAAAAGAAACGATGTATTCAATTTCGGGACTCATCGGGACTTCCTCTCTTACCTGTTGCAAGGCATCGGTCACGTTCTTTCCGTTATTGTAGATGATGCGGTAGGCGTTGTGGATATTTTCTATCAGTTCGTTCGAGAATCCGCGCCGGCGCAGGCCTACGATGTTGATGCCACTGTAGGCAATGGGTTCGCGTCCTGCGATAATATAAGGAGGGATGTCTTTGCTGAACCGGCATCCGCCCTGTATCATGACGTATCCTCCCACCCGGCAGAACTGGTGCATCAGTACGTTGGCGCTTACAATGGCATTGTCGTCGATGATGACTTCACCTGCCATTTTCGTGGAGTTTCCGATGATGCATCCGCTTCCGACATGGGTGTCGTGTGCCACATGTACGCCTTCCATGAGGAGGTTGTTGTTTCCTACGATGGTTTTCCCTTTGGCTGCGGTGCCCCGGTTGATAGTCACATTCTCGCGTATGGTGTTGTTGTCGCCTATTTCGGCTGTGGTCTCTTCTCCCCGGAATTTCAGGTCTTGCGGAATAGCTCCGATGACGGCTCCCGGAAAGATACGGTTGTTGTTGCCTATGCGTGAACCGTATAAGATGTTCGCATTAGGCATAATGGTATTGTTGTCGCCAATGACCACGTTCTTGTCGATGTAGACAAAGGGGCCGATTTCTACGTTCTCTCCGATGATTGCTTCGGGGTGTATGTATGCTAATGGACTGATCATGTTATTTGTTTTTTACTATTTGTGCCATAAATTCGGCTTCGCAAACGATTTTTTCTCCTACGAAGATATATCCTTTCATGGTAGAGATGCCGCGCCGAATCGGTGCCAGTAGTTCTACACGGAAGACAAGGGTATCGCCTGGCACTACTTTTTGGCGGAACTTCACATTGTCTATCTTCAGGAAGTAAGTGGAATATCTTTCCGGCTCTGCCAATGAATTGAGCACTAACAAGCCTCCCACTTGTGCCATGGCTTCTACTTGAAGCACGCCCGGCATGACCGGCTCTTGCGGGAAATGCCCTTGGAAGAAAGGTTCGTTCGATGTGACATTCTTCACGCCTACGATGTGGTTGGCTCCGATAGCGATGACCTTATCCACCAATTGGAACGGATAGCGGTGAGGAAGGAGCTCGCGGATGCGGTTCACGTCCATCAAAGGCGGTTCGTTGCAATTATAGATAGGAGCCTGAATCTCGTGCAGGCGGATTTCCTTGCGCAATTGGCGTGCGAATTTATTGTTGATGGTATGTCCCGGACGGGTGGCGATGATGCGTCCCTTGATGGGTTTCCCGATTAGGGCAAGGTCGCCGATGATATCGAGCAGCTTATGGCGTGCTGGCTCGTTGGGCCATACCAAAGGGATGTGATTGATATATCCTAAATGGCTTGCGTCCATGTGCGGGACTCCCATGACATCCGCTAATTTATCGAAGTTTTCTTGGGTCATCTGCTTTTCGTAGATAACGATGGCATTGTCCAAATCTCCTCCCTTGATAAGCCCGGCATTCAGCAGAGGTTCGATTTCCCTCACGAATACGAAGGTGCGTGCCGATGCGATTTCGGTAGGGAATTCATCCATGTTCTCCAATGTGGCGTATTGGTTGGTCAGAATCTTGGAATCGTAAGAGATTAATACGTTTAAGCTGAATTTATCATCCGGCAAGACGATGATGGAAGACCCTGTTTCTTCATCGCGCACTTCGATTTTCGATTTGATGATGTAATAATCTTTCGGAGCGGTTTGTTCCTCAATGCCTACCCGCTGGATGCATTCTACGTATGCTTTCGAGCTTCCGTCTAAAATCGGAAGTTCGGGACCGTTTACCTGAATCAGGCAATTATCGATACCGGCTGCATAGAGGGCAGCCATGGCGTGCTCTACGGTACTTACTTTTACCCCGTTCTTAGCCAAAACAGTACCACGTGTGGTGTCTACCACATTATCCGCTATGGCATCGATGATGGGCTGGTCGTCCAGGTCGATGCGTTGGATTTTATATCCGTGGTGTTCGGGGGCAGGATTGAATGTCACGGTCAGCTTGACTCCGGTATGGAGACCCTTACCGTTCAGTGTAAAACTGCCTTTTAATGTTTTTTGTTTCAACATGGGCTTTATTTATTAAGTTGTTTCTTCAATTCTTCCAGTTCTTTTTGCATGCGTCTCATGTCTTCGTACATGTCGGGCAACTTCTTGTATATAACAGCTGAACGCGCAAAAAGTTTCGGGTCGATGGCGGGATATCCCATCAGGGTGCTGCCCGACTTGGTATTGCCCGGTATGCCCGATTGGGCTCCGATAGTCACGCGGTCGCCCACTTTGATATGTCCGGCTACACCTACTTGTCCGGCAAATACGCACCATTCGCCTATCTTGGCGGAACCCGCCACGCCTCCTTGCGAAGCCATCACCGTGTGGCTTCCTATCTCTACATTGTGGGCAATCTGAATCAGGTTGTCCAGCTTTACGCCCTTATGGATGATGGTGGCGCCCATCGTGGCACGGTCTACGCACGTATTGGCACCGATTTCCACATTGTCTTCGATAACGACAATACCGATTTGGGGAATCTTGTCATAGCCTTCGGCGGAGGGGGCAAACCCGAATCCGTCCGCGCCGATGACACATCCGGCATGCAGGATGCAATTGTTTCCCACCCGGCAATCCTGATAAATCGTGACATGGGGATAGAGCGTTGTGTTATTTCCTATTTTGGCATGGCTTCCTACGGTCGCATGCGGGTGGATGCAAGCGTTGTCGCCTATCTCCACACCTTCTTCGATGCAGGCAAAGGGACCGATATAGACATCTTTCCCGATTTTAGCGGTCGGAGCAATGGATGCCAGCGGGTCGATGCCCGTCTTTTTCGGCTTGCTTTGTTCGTATAAAGTCAGGAGTTGAGCCAGGCTTTCGTATGCGTTGTCTACTTTAATCAAGGTTGCACTTACCGGTTGTTCCGGTTCGAAATCTTTATTGACCAGTACAATCGTTGATTGGGTTGTATATATGTAATGTGTATATTTCGGGTTTGAAAGAAAAGAAATGGCACCCGGCACGCCTTCTTCTATCTTGGCGAATGTATGTACGGTTGCATTCTCATTCCCTACTATTTCTCCGTGGATATATTCCGCAATTTGTTTAGCTGAAAACTCCATAACTTATCGTATCTTTTGGTTTTTCTATTAGTGTCTTTTAGTACGCTCCTTGTTTAATTATGCAAATTACGTATTTTTTTTTTATATAACCGTGCAAAATGTCAATTATTTATCTTTTTAGTGGTCTAAAACTGGTTAACCGATGTTTTTTTTGCTTTAGTCCTGCGGAACACGGCAGGTCTCGGAGGCGTATGCAACCGCTTGCGCATGCCGGTGCAAACGCTTGAGTCGGGGGATGCAGACGCTTGAGTGAGCCGATGCAAGTACATGCGTTTCGAGATGCATAAGCCCTCTCATTGTACCGCACGGGGCAGGTGCAATGAGAGGATGCGTGAGCCGGTTTACTCCTTATTATATTATATGGGCGGCTTTCAATTGTTCCGCCATTTGTTTCTGAACCTTTTCGGCTTCATTCTTGGCGGCTTGGGCGAAGGCTTCGCTCTTGTCGGCATAGATGATGGCGCGGCTGGAATTGACAATCAGCCCACACTTGCTGTTCATGCCATATTTACATGCTTCTTCCAGTGAGCCTCCTTGTGCACCGATGCCCGGAACAAGCAGGAAATGGTTGGGTACAATCTTTCGGATGTCTTCGAACATTTTGCCTTGGGTAGCACCTACCACGTACATCATGTTTTGGTCGTTTGCCCATTCTTGTGATTTACGCAATACTTTTTCGAAGAGACGTTCGCCTGCTTTGTCTTCGGTCAGCTGGAAATCGTGCGACCCTTTGTTCGAGTTCAATGCCAGTAGGATGACCCATTTGCCTTCGTAGGTAAGGAAAGGAGTCACGCTGTCTTCTCCCATATAAGGAGCTACGGTCACCGCATCGATGTCCAGTTCTTCGAAAAAGCTACGGGCATACATTGCCGAAGTATTTCCGATGTCTCCGCGCTTGGCATCTGCAATGATGAATTGGTCGGGATAGTTTTTCTTGATATATTCCACGGTTTTTTCGAAAGCTATCCAGCCTTTTACGCCCATGCTTTCGTAGAAAGCCAGGTTGGGTTTATAGGCGATGCAATAGGGGGCGGTAGCATCGATGATGGCTTTGTTGAACGCGAAAATCGGGTCTTCTTCCTTCAACAGGTGTTCAGGGATTTTCTTGATGTCGGTGTCCAGTCCTACGCAGAGGAAGGATTGTTTGCGTTTGATGTTCTCTAAAAGTTGTTGTTTGTTCATGTTGTGATTAAGTTTAGAGTTATTTTATTTTATAAATAAATATCCGTTGAAACTTAGATACGTATCATCAGGCTCTTGCTCGCTGTAGTTCAATGAGAAACGGGTCAGAATGAATGATTTCTCTGGTGAACTGCATCGGAGGACGGTTGGAGGCATTGGCTCTGTTTCGTACTGATTCAGCTCTTTTAGGATACTGAGGTCGAAGTAGAGGGTGTCGTTTGTCCCTTCTATCAATACGGGCAATGTTCCGTTTTTCCACCATGTTTCGGGCAATGCGTTGTCTGTGCCGGAGAATTGTTGTTCGATAGCCGTCAGTTTGTTGTATCCTTGCGGTATATTGACAGAAACTGGCGAAGACGTTTGTCCTCGGTAGGAATGGGATTCCGGTTTGGTTTCGGGTAATGTATAGAGTGAAACGTTTGAGGCAACCAGGTCCTGCAAGCTTTCCCATCCGAACCAGTCGCGCATGTAGCGGATACGGTCGTTCAGGTTTGCTGCCTGCGCATGGGGCATTTCTTTCAGGCAGGTTTCGTAGATGTCTTTCGATAAGGGAAGCGGGTGTGTGGTGGCCTGTTTCAGACTGGTTTCGATGTCCTTGTGTATTTTGTTGCGGGTGATGCTGGCATAATTGACCGGAAGTATCGATACCAGCAAGAAAATGCATGCAAACGATATTGGAATCCAACTGATACGCCGAGCCCGGTTGGTTAGCAGGCCGATGCATACCAGATAGCACCAGAGGTTGAATGTGAGCAGGTAAAGGCGGTTGATGGTGATGCCATAATCCTGCAGGCGGCGTCCGATGCTGACCGTCATCAGTATCAGCAGTGGCAGTGCCAATATGGGTAACCAGCGTGCAATCAGCCGGTCTGTCCGTTTCTCTTTTTCCATGCGTGCAGGATAAAGTCCGAACTCGATGATGATGCATCCTCCCATCATGATGGTCACGAGCCACGACACCCATCCGATAGGCAATTCCCAATTTGCTAGTATGCTGCCTGCATAGATGTACAATACAATCATGTAACCTATTTCCAATGGAAGAAACAGGTAATGGATGATGCTATTGAGGAATGCGTTGGGCAACGGGCGGTCGTTATGTTTTTCTTTCCCTTGGGGTAAAAGTCCCAGGAAGAGGAATAAGGCAAGGCATACGTTGCACAAGGTGAGAATGTAAAGGTAACATTTGTAGCTTACGTCTATGCCGAACAATGTATGAAGGGATAATATCAGCAAGCTGATGCCTCCACTCATGATGCTCCCGATAACCAGCGAAGTGGCTAGTGCGCCAATGCTGGATGTGGCAAAGTTCCAACTGGGAATGTCATTTTTTGCTTGGGTGAATGAGAGAAAAAATACCGATAGTCCCAATGCAAAAAGAGCCGCTGCATGGGCAATGCCGATTTCTGTAAGCGAACGTTCGGGCGAGAGGGAATACAAGAACCATGTGTCAGCAATGAGTAATGCATGCATGGTTATTTGTATCATCCATTTGCGTGAGTTTCGCTTGACCTCTTCACACCACAGATGCAAGGTGAGTGATAAAAGGGTGCCTGTAGAGAGATAATATCCTGTTACCCAAAATAATTTTTCATCACCTTTTGCTTCAATCGAAATAAGATGAAAGAGGTATAAGGTCAGGGCAAGAACAAACACTACCGTGACGGGGAAACGCTTCAAGGTCGTTTGAAACGTTCCGCCCATAGTTTGTAGTGCTTGTCGGAGCCATTGTCGGTTCATTGTTCTGGATAAATATAGATAAAGTTATAGTTCGCTTTCTTTCAGTCTTTCGGCGTTCTCCGCCACTATCAGGTGGTCGATACAATCCTGTATGTCGCCGTCCATAAAGGCGGCAAGGTTGTAGATGGTATAATTGATGCGGTGGTCGGTGATGCGTCCTTGGGGATAATTGTAGGTGCGTATCTTTGCCGACCGGTCTCCGGTGCTCACCATGGTTTTCCGCTTCGAGGCGATATCGTCGATGTACTTCTGGTGTTCCTTATCATATATAAAAGTACGCAGGCGCGCGAGAGCCCGTTCCTTGTTTTTCGGCTGGTCGCGCGTTTCGGTACATTCTATCAGGATTTCTTCTACCACGCCCGTATTGGGGTTTTTCCAGTTATAGCGCAGGCGTACGCCCGATTCCACTTTGTTCACATTCTGACCTCCGGCACCAGAGCTTCGGAACGTATCCCATTTGATTTCTCCTTCGTTGATTTCCACATCGAAGGGTTCGGCTTCGGGCAATACGGCGACAGATGCTGCCGAAGTATGTACACGCCCCTGGGTTTCGGTGGCGGGTACGCGTTGCACCCGGTGCACACCCGATTCGTATTTCAGTGTCCCGTATACCTTATCACCTGTCACGGAACAGATGATTTCCTTGAATCCGCCCGATGCGCCTTCGCTGGCACTCGATACTTCCAGCTTCCAACCTTTGCGCTCGCAATATTTCGAATACATGCGGAAAAGGTCTCCGGCAAAGATAGCCGCTTCGTCCCCTCCGGTTCCCCCTCGGATTTCGAGGATGGCATTACGGTCGTCCTGCGGGTCGGCAGGGATGAGCAGGAGCTTGATTTCCTCTTCCAGTTCCGGTATGCGTGTCTCGCATGCGGCGGCTTCCTCACGTGCCATTTCCTTCATTTCGGGGTCGCTTTCGTTCATCATCGCTTTGGCTTCCTCCAGCCCGGCAAGGCATTGCATGTATTCCTTGCGTGCCTTCATCAGGTCGCCCAGCTCTTTGTATTCCTTGGTGAGCTTCACGTAGCGTTTCTGGTCGGCAATGACGGACGGGTCGGTTATCAGGGTCGATACTTCTTCAAACCGTGCCACCAGTCCGTCTAATTTCTCTAATAATGTATTGTTATTCTCTGACATATAAATTAACCTTCAATCAAATTGATGTATGTTTGTAAAGCTTCTATCTCTTTTTCTTCTACCAGTTGGCGGAAAAGAGCCGGATTCTTGTCTACATGCGATGCTTCAAGCGCCTGATAATATGCCAGTTTGCTTTCGGCATCTCCTTTTAGTAACACAAATACATAGCCGTGGCGCAACAGGTAAAGGTTCATCAGCAAACGCGAAGTCCGTCCGTTTCCGTCTATAAAAGGATGGATGCGTACCAACTCGTCATGCAGATAGGCGGCAATGTCTACCGGATGCACGCCTTGGGCTTCCATTTCATGGAAACGGAGCAGGAAGTCTTCCATTTGCTTTTCTATCAAATAAGGTTGGGGAGGAACGTGCCGGCTTCCTGAAATCAGTACAGGCACTGTGCGGTAACGTCCTGCGTTTTGCCGGTCGATACCTCGCAAGATAAGTGCATGAATCTGGAGGATGACACGTTCGGTCAGAGGTTCTTCTTTTTGCGCCAGTTCTTTGATAAATGCGATGGCTTCTTGATGGTTGATGGCTTCCAAGTGTTCGCGCATACTTTTTCCGCTTATCGTGAGCCCTTCTTCTACCACAAGTGCGGTTTCCTGCAAGGTCAACGTATTGCCTTCTATCCGGTTGCTTTCGTAGGTATATTCTATGTCGAGGGCTTCCCTTATTTTTTCCAATGCTTCTTTGGGAAGGGGGCGCAACGAGCCTAAACGCGATTTCATCGCATCCAGTTTCGCTAATAATGTATTGTTCTCTGACATCATAATAGGATTTTATCTCTGTTTCTTTTTTCGGGTTGGCACGTGTCGTGCATTATTCCCAAAGCTTTCTTGAAAAGTCTATTTGCCGGAAGACGATACCCCAACAGATGAGCCACCATACTATGCAGAACAGCAGCTCTTGGAACATTTTTTCCGAGAACGTGTGGTTCATGATGAGGGCAATGCAGGTCAGGGTAGAATCTATGGCTACGATGACACACGCCACGCTGATTAAAATAAAATATCCTCTCCGCACACATTGGTTTACACTGGCTAAACCTTTCCAACGGCTGACAAGGAATGCGGAGAGTATGATAATCAAACAGACTAACCGGATGTATGCCATATCAATACTTGAACTCCCCGAACTCACTCCGGATAATCAGTTCCTTATGGTCGCTCTCCTCGATGCGTCCTACTACTTGTGCGTCGATGTTGAACGATTTCGAGATGGCGATGACTTCTTCGGCGTGTTCGGGCGAGAGGTAAACCTCCAGACGGTGTCCCATGTTGAATACCTTGTACATTTCGTCCCAATCTGTTCCGCTCTGTTCCTTGATGGTGCGGAAGAGGGGAGGAACGGGGAAGAGGTTGTCTTTGATTACCCGGCAATTGTCGCCTACGAAGTGGAGCACCTTCGTTTGTGCGCCTCCCGAGCAATGCACCATGCCGTGGATGTGCGGACGGAGTGCATCGAGCAGCTTCTTGACCACCGGCGCATACGTGCGGGTAGGAGAGAGCACCAGCTTGCCGGCATCGATGGGCGAGCCTTCTACCGGGTCGGTCAGCTTCAGGTTTCCGCTGTATACCAGGTCTTCGGGCACGGCGTGGTCGTAGCTTTCAGGATATTTCTCCGCCAGGTATTTGGCGAACACATCGTGGCGTGCCGAGGTCAGCCCGTTGCTTCCCATGCCGCCGTTGTATTCTTTTTCATACGTGGCTTGTCCGTAGGAGGCAAGTCCTACGATGACATCGCCCGGACGGATATTGGCATTGTCTATCACGTCGGCACGCTTCATGCGGCAGGTCACGGTAGAGTCTACGATGATGGTGCGCACCAGGTCGCCCACATCGGCGGTTTCGCCTCCTGTGGCATATACGCCTACACCCATGTCACGCAATTCAGCGAGCAATTCATCCGTACCGTTGATGATGGCGGAAATCACTTCGCCCGGTACCAATAGTTTGTTTCGTCCGATGGTGGAAGATACCAGGATATTGTCGACCGCTCCTACGCAAAGCAGGTCGTCGATGTTCATAATCAGCGCGTCTTGCGCGATGCCTTTCCAAACCGAGAGGTCGCCTGTTTCCTTCCAGTATAGGTAAGCCAAAGAAGATTTGGTGCCTGCCCCATCGGCATGCATGATGTTACAATATTCAGGGTCACCGCCCAGGATATCGGGTATGATTTTGCAGAATGCTTTCGGGAAAATACCTTTGTCGATGTTCTTGATGGCGTTGTGTACATCTTCTTTCGATGCCGACACGCCGCGTTGCATATACCGTTGGTTGCTCATAAGAATGATGTTATAAGTTATTGATTGGCAAAGGTAGTGAATATTTCGGAGAATAGGAAACGCAGAAGCGCAAATTGCGTTTGGTTTCAATTAAAAAAACTCCAAGGGTTCGCTTTCGTTCCCGCACCGGTCTACGGCGGTCACTGCCCAGTAGAGGTACTCTTGCCAAGGTACTTCGGGCACGTAGGTATAGTGCGTGGAGTCTGTACGTGCTTCTATCAGGTTGGCTGGGTTATGGGTATCTACCGGATATGTGTCGGAGGCATACACGCGGTAATATACCGGAGAAAGGTTATCGGTTGAAGCAGTCCATTGCAGGTGTACGCCCCGTTCGGGTGAGATGAATACCGGATTGGTTGGGGTAGAAGGGGCAATGCTATCTGTCCAGGTCATGGGAGGTACTACGGCAGGGAGTGGATAGAAGTGTTGTTTTATCTCGTCGAAGATACCTTTTGTATTGTCTGTCAGGAAGCGGGTGCGGAAATAGGCTTGTCCATCCAGTCCGATGGAACGGATGAAATAGATTTGGCGCACCACTTCGTCCAGTTTCCAGTCCAGTTCCGACGGGTGCAGGAAGTAAATGCCTAGTCCCGGTACAATCCAACGTCCGTTTTTGTTCTCTTTCCAGTCGAGGGCAAACGGATAGAAGTGGTTCCCGCGGAAATACATCATCGGGAAAAGTGCGTCGTGGATGCCTTCGCGGAGCCATTGCTGGGCGTCTTGGTACACTTCGTCGTAGGCGTTCCATCCTTGCGAGGAATAGCGTCCTGTATCGCGGTATTTACCTATGGGCGAACTGCTTACCTTTACCCACGGCTTGAGCGATTTGGTTTCGGTATATATCCGGCGCACGATGCGGGTGATGTTGTTCCGTCTCCATTGTTTCAAGTCCTGCTTTTTCCCGTACTTGCGGTAGGTGCTTTGGTCGGGGAAGCGTTCTCCCTGTTCGGGATAGCGGATGTAGTCAAGGTGAATGCCGTCCACATCATATCCCGATACGATTTCGCGTACGATGTTTGCCAGATAATCATCCGTTTCCGGATTGCCCGGGTCCAGGTACCAGCTTCCCTTGAATTGCCTGCAGAGCGAGGGGTGTTTGCGGGTCAGGGCGTTTTTCCCAAGCATCCGTATCTGGCGGGTGTTCCCGATGGGGATAGCCACGAGCCAGGCATGCAGTTCCATGCCCCGCCGGTGGCATTCTTCTATGGCGAATTTCAATGGGTCGTAGCCGGGGTGCTTGCCTTCGGTACCCGTCAGCGATTCGGCGAAAGGCTCGAATGCCGAGGGGTAGATTACGTCTCCCCGCAGGCGGGTTTGGAAAAGTACCGTATTGAAGTTGGCTTGTTTCAGCTGGTCAAGGATATGGCATAGTTCGGCCTTCTGGCGTTCGATGCCTTGGGGAGAGACGGCTTTATGGCTGGGCCAGTCCATACCGCCCAGCGTAGTGAGCCACGTGGCGCGTATCTCGTATTTCGGGGCTGTTTGCGCGAAAGCGGTGAGGAAGGGGAAGAGCAGCAGGGCGAGAATCGTATATCGTAGCTTTTGTCTCATGTCGTGATGTTTTTAGGCGGGCAAAGATACAAACATTTTTCTTTTTTATTACTTTTGCGGGCGATGTTTATAAATGTGTTTTGTTTGAAACGCAGATTAGCGCAGATTAACACAGATTTATATTTATAGTCAATCAGCAATGTATTGCGAAAAATGATTTGTCATGCTGAGTGCCTATTTCCTGCGGAAAACCCATTCGATTATGACAAATTGTAAATTCGTCATTGGTAACGAAGTGAAGCATCTCGGATGCGCCCACGTGGATGTACACGAGATCCTTCACGTTCGTTCAGGATGACAATACATCAAGAATTTTTCGCAAACCAATTTTGTTTTACTATAAGTCAACCTAAACGCACATAGCCCTATGGACAACTATCTGAGCCAAGCATACCTCGAAGTGATAAGAAACAACGTGGAGCGCATTGCCCATCTCGAACAGAAAATAGAAGCGCTGGAGACAAACCTGAAAACGATGGGAGAAAACTTTCAGGCGGAAGTCAGCTCGCTCAAGAAAGAGATTGAGTCGCTCAAAGACGAACTGCGCTCGCGCGGGAGGGTGTACATCGGGGAGATGCACGGCACGGTAGAGGGCGACGCTTACCAGCGGAAAACAAGCTAAAATCACACGGAGGCTCATCATGGAAACGGTACACATCCACACGGTCATCGGCTCGGTATTCGGGAACGTGACCCAGTATATCTCAAACGGCGAACTGAACGCCCAGCAGCAGGAACTGAACGTAGAGGCGGACGGCGCACACACCGCACCTGCCGAGGCGGAAACGGAGGAAATCGCCGCCGACGCGCTCCCCTGCGATGCCGTAGAGCGGAAAATCTCAGCCGCCATCACCACAATGCAGGGAGAAGGCATTTTCAAGCATGCCTACGATTATGTGTGGCTGATGCTCGTCATGAACCAGACGCGCGAACTCCCACATTTCGATTCCACCCCATCGTTCCATGGCTTTCTGGGTCGTATCGGCGTGAAGGAGATGCCCACGCTGGCAAGCCTGAAAAAGAAAGCCGCCACGGCACACCGCCAGCACCCTTCGTGGACATTTACTGACACTATCGATGCCAACGAAACGCGCCGCCGCAACAACGTGGCAAGCCGCTTCCTGAGCCTCGTGCGGAAAGGGTCGTGTTAATGTGACAATGTGATAATTTATTCTTACATTGGCAAATTAGTACATTAAAAAACTTTTTGTAGAAATTCAAAACAGTTTCTGAATCTGAAACATAATTTATAAAACACATAATTATGAGTTCTTATTTTAATCTGAAGAGTTTTCGGCTTGGTATGTTATGCGGAATTGTAACGGCGTTTATTTTTACCCTGTACGCTTGCGGAGGGGAAGATAATGACCCTGTTGCGGAAGAGCCGGAAGAAGAGGAAAAGGTGTTTTTAGACTTGCCCGAAGCGTCAATGTCTCATACGTTTTCGAGCGATGGCGGCGTGTTCTCGGTAGATTTCACTTCCAGCCACGCATGGACGGCAGAGGTTGCTTCCGGGGTTGTTTCGTGGCTGCACGTTTCACCCGAACAGGGCGAAGGCGGGGCATCCACCATCCAGATAACAGCGGACGAAAATACGGGAAACACACCACGCACAGGGACGGTGACTATCCGGAGCGGCGAGCTTAGCCGGACAATCAGCGTGACCCAGCAAGAGCGTGTGATCGTGCCCGGAAGCGATGGTCCCGATGATATGCCGATTGAACCTTGGTGATTTTTTTATTCTGGTATCCATTAATTAAAATAAACAGACTATGAAAAAGCTGATGAATTACATAGGCATCCTGTTGCTGGTGTGGGCGGCATGCGGCTGTACAGACGAACAGATAGCCGGCAATGCCGGAGCGGAACTGCGTGTGACAGGAAAAATAGATACCCCTTCTTCCTCGCGGACATCCTATGCCGTGGGCGAGGACGCAGTGACCGTATCGTGGGCGGCAGGAGACCGTATCGGGCTGTTTTCGGAAAGCCAGCCCGCGGCGATGGCTTATCAGGCGGCTTCGGCCGGAAAGCAAGTTGATTTTATGCCGGAGACCACCCGTTTGAAGCCGGAAGACGGGACGGAGGTTTACGCCTATTATCCGTGCGATTATTATACAAGTACATATCCGTATGCAACGCTTCCTGATTTGTTCGCACAGAATTACAGCGGAGGCTTGCCCGATCCGGACATGGACTTCATGTATGCGAAAGGTGAAATCAAGGACGGCATGCTGAATCTGGATTTTGCCCATTCGTTTGCGTTTCTGAAAGTGAATATCCGGACGGAACTGTTGGAGGATGCCGCAGGATTACTCGTCCGTTCGGAGGAGCCTATCTCGTTTTCCGGACTGGACTATGAAAGGCCTTATTACGATGTGGAAGGAGATAGCCTCGTTGCCATAAGGTATGATCATTTATGGTATTATATCCCCCAAGATATATTGGCTGCGCAAGAGGTGGTTACTTGCTGCATTGCCGTACTTCCGACTTCGGAAAAGAATACCGTCTCCTTTTTCATTAATGCCAACAATGGTTCCATCGACCGCGGCCTGATAGAAAGAAAAGCCCCCGAAGGAGGTTTCCAAGCCGGGCATGTGTACGATTTGTCGGTCGACGAAAACGAGTTCGACAAAATACTCCAGCAAGAGCGGGAAGCCTTGATTGCCTTTTACGAAGCTACAGGCGGGGACAATTGGACGGACAATACGAACTGGTGCAGCGACAAGCCGTTGAGCGAATGGTATGGGGTATACATGTGGGACGGACGTGTCAAAAATATAATTTTAACGGATAATAACCTGACCGGACAAATTCCTGAACAATTTGGAGATCTTACCGGATTGGAATATTTGTATCTTTCATCTAACAAGCTTGAAGGGAATATTCCGGAAAGTTTAGGCAATCTGGCTTATTTGCATGATGTGCAGTTGAACAACAATAATTTGAGCGGAAACCTGCCTGCTTCGATGGCAAATCTGAATGAACTGGAATTTATCAACTTATGCGGAAACAAACTGAACGGCACCATTCCGGATGAAATCATAGCGAGCGATTGGTGGAACCGGATAGGGTATGATGCAATCGTTTACCAGCAGGGAGGAAATAAGCTGACCTTCCCCATGTATGAATCGTCCGATTACTCGATGGATGGGACAACGTTCACTTTACAAGAGCATACAGCAGGCAAAGGACTGAAAGTGGTGATTTTGGGCGAGGCTTATTCCGACCGCCTGATAGCCGACGGGACATACCGGAGGGATGCGGAAATGGCAATGGAAGCTTTCTTCTCGAAAGAACCTTACACTTCTTTCCGCGATTATTTCGATGTATATGCCGTTAATGTGGTTTCCCGCAACGAAGTAATAGGCGAGAATACGGCATTCCAGACTTCTTATGAGTTTGAGCGGAATACGTTCGAAACCGACCCCACAATAGCGATTGACTATATTGGCAAAATGCAGGAAACAAATTATTCGGCGGCACATGTCACATCAATCATTCTGATGAAGACAAAAGCTCCTTTCCGTTCGAATAACTGGTCATATAGTGACGGCTTTTCGGCTGCTTTCTGCCAAAACAATAGCGATGATCCGGAAAGTCTGAAAAGTTTGATACACCACGAAGCCTGCGGACATGGATTCGGAAAACTGGATGATGAATATGTCGAGTTTGAAGGGACTTATCCTTATCCGGAAGCAATACGTTCACTTCATACGATAAACGAGTCGATGAACGTGGATGTAACCAATGACCCGAATGAAATTGTCTGGAGCTATTTCCTGACCGACATGCGTTACGAGAAAGAGAAAATCGGCATTTACGAAGGTGCCATTTACTACCCGAAAGGAGCCTACCGGGCTACGGAAACCAGCATCATGCTTGGCAATACCGGCAGGTTCAACGCTCCGAGCCGGCAGAGCATTTACCGGCGCATCATGGAGGAATCCGGCGGAGTGTATAGTTTTGAAGCTTTCTTGGAATACGATGAAATCAACCGCCGGCGGATAGAGATTGAAGGTGCCAGCCGTGCCGGAGCCGTAGAGAAAGGTCCGGTCGGATTGCCGCCCGTAAGGTTCGATTACCCTTCCAGCGAGGCGAAAACACGTTGGAAGCAAACGGGATCTATAAATGTACCGCTTCGCTGATAGCATATTCTTATAAAATACGTTGACAGGACGGGGAAGAAAATTGTTCTTCTCCGTCTTTTTTTTGCCCTTTCTTCTCCGGAAATTTCCCCGAAACCGTCCATTCTTCCCCGCCGGAATCCCCGAAGCCCGAAAGCTATTCCACAGGTCAGGGGCATGGCTTACCTTTGCTCACGTAATCAAGGCGCCCGTGGTTTTTCACCACAGATTACACGGTTTTAAAAATTAATTACACCTACAGAAATTAGCAAAGCATTATGAACATTACATTACAATTAAGTGATACCGCATACCAGCGGCTGGTTTCCACGGGAAGCCGAATCCAAGGGACTATCGGGCTGATTAACCCGATGGAAGGTAATTTTTCGGAACATCGCAAGGGACAGGCGAAGCCGGGCACACGGAGTATCAAGTTGCGCCACGGAAGGGCTTCGGTGGGCGACACGCAGGTACGCCTGACGCTCCGCATCGGGCTGGACGAAGTGGACGTAATCCCCTCGCAGGTGATTGAGAACGAAAGCAAGGAGGCGAGCGCGTTCATCGAAGGGATGTATGACGATGTTTTCGGATACTGATTCACTCACCACAGATTACACAGATTAAATAATTTATTATTGACAAAATTCACCACAGAGGACACAGAAGAAATAAATTAATTTTATTAATCTGTGTAATCTGTGGTGAAAAAAGCATACACTATGAGTTTCGGAATATCAAATAACATCAGAAGCCGGGAGGTGCGCGAGTGCACGCCGGAACTGTTTTGGAAAGCGGTACGCTCGCCGCTGGTCGCTGATATCTGTGCGCAGATAGCGGACGGACTGGAGAAAGTAAAGCGTGGTGAAATGGTAAAAGAAGATTACGAGACCTTGAAGGCTGGATTGAAGAAAAGGCTTCCGATTTTTACGCCACACGCCACGTTTAGGAACGGAAGGAGGCTGAATGCGGATGCGGTGCCTTCGGGGCTTTCGATGTACGACATCGACCATTTGCCCAATCCGCGCGAGTATTGGGTGGAGAAAAGTCAGGAACTTGCCGTAAAGGATGTGCTTCGGTTTGTGGTCTTGGCGCACATCACGCCCAGCACCGAGGGGCTGCGGTTGTTTTTCATTATCCCCGATGGGATGGACTTGGCAGGGGCGCAAAAGTGGATGTCGGAGCAGCTGGGGGACGCGAATTATGACCAGAGCGTGAAAGACTTGGCACGGTCTTCGTTCGTGGTGCCGGAGGATTATATTATCTATGTGGATGAGGAAAGACTTTTTAAGAATGAAGAATTAAAAATGAAGAATGAAGAATCTCCTTGTCACGCTGGATTGTCCGATGATAATCGTAGGGGCGTATCGCATACGCCCGAATGCGTCAACGAAAACGCCAGCGGTGATGCGCATGTGGATGATAAAGCGGATGTTTCCGGGCGTATGCAATACGCCCCTACGGAGATGGCTTTCAAGGGGATTCCATACTCCGACATCATTGCCCGTTGGTTTACGCTTACGGGCGGCGAACCGGTGCAGGGAGAGCGCAACGACAAGCTGCATCGGCTGGCTTCGCATTTACGCTACATTACGGATAATAACGAGGAAATTCTTTTACAGATTATGCCACGTTACGGGCTTTCGGAGGAAGAAATGAAGGGGCTGATTCATTCGGCGTGTTCGGCGAAATGGTACAGTATGCCGAAGCTGATGAAAGAAGCTTGTAGGGGCGTATCGCATACGCCCGAATGCACCAACGAGAACGCCAA
>ENA-OPIO01000086-OPIO01000086.1-human-gut-metagenome-genome-assembly--contig:-NODE-86-length-33989-cov-4.347852_pt1 | contig 33989 bp, 21 predicted proteins | sample MGYA00241395_ERZ501636 | MGnify/ENA primary metagenome ERZ501636 (study PRJEB25962, sample SAMEA2042198) | human gut metagenome | biome: human gut; feature: human-associated habitat; material: faeces... | reverse complement strand
GAAAAGCTGCACCAGCGGACTTAACAGATTTTAGTACATTTATCACCACACGGAGAAAAATTATTCCTCAGATATGAGATATTGAGGTGGATAAAAGTGGTGTCTGGAAAATGTTGATATGTAAAAAAGATTCTTATCTTTTTTATTTGGTTTCTAATTTTTTTTTACTTACTTTGCTAACAGGTTGTAAGACCAGAATCAATATCACTTAGTAATAAGAAATTCAAATGGATTTTGACAAATAACTTCTTTTTTGTCTGTTTTTATTGCTAAAATGATGATATACAGAAATGAACACATTGTCTAATGTGAACACTCGACGAGGCGAGCCCCATCCTCCTACGCCGGATTTATCTTCGGTGTCTTCTCCTGAAAATCAAAGCTTATTGGCAGGGGTGTCGGTAAAGTATGCTTTGCATCCAGACAAATATTGGTATGTATTACGTGTTACTTACAATCGGGTAAGTAGAGCCTACGATATTTTGCGAAAAGCTGGGTTAGAAGTATATCTTCCCATGCATTATGTACAAAAGATAATACAAGATAAGAAAAAACGAGTGCTTGAACCGCTTTTGCCTAATATTATTTTTGTTTATGCCACTCCTGAATCCATAACTTCTGTTGTTAAAAAACCATCTCACCACTCTTTCATTAATTTTTATTTGAATCACTTTAAACAAGATGAATATGGTAAAAATCCTCCTCTTACGGTGGGTTACAATGACATGATGAATTTCATAAACTTAACGAGTGTGGACAGCGAACATATCCGTGTTGTAGAACCCGAGCGGTGTCATTATAAAAGTGGTGATGTAGTACGGGTAACTGATGGTGATTTCAAAGGAGTGACAGGGCGTGTAGCAAGAGTGTCCGGTCAACAACGTGTAGTGGTAGAATTAGAAGGGCTTTGCTTAGTGGCTACAGCGTATGTGCCAAGCGGATTTTTGATGAAAATAGAGTGAAAATATAGAATCCAGTAATCTTAATTATAACGCTTATGAGAACAATAAAAATCGGAAGATCTAGTACGAATGATTGTGTGTTTACCAATCCAAGCGTTTCCAAGCTACATGCCGTACTGACAGTAGACACCGACGGGCAGCATGGAACACTGAAAGACCTTGCTTCAACCAATGGAACCTTTGTCAACGGCTATCGGATACAGGCGGATACGAAGGTTTCGTATACGGACAAAATCCGTTTCGGTTCCGAAGAGACAACGCTTGGAGGAATCCTTGAAAAGGTCAATAAAACCGTAATCAAAGAAACTCCGCGGCTGAACCAGCGTTCCATCGGGAAGAGTCCAGACAATCAAATCGTGCTGAATTATAACGATGTGTCGAGAAAGCATGCCATATTATATAAGGATAGCAATGGCAACATCGTTATCGAAGATACCAACTCCACCAATGGTACTTACGTGAATGGGGTGAGAATCACCAGCAAGGTCTTGCAACGTGGCGATAAAGTCACCATTACGCGCAATTATCCGCTGAATTGGGAAAATGTATTTTCTCCCGGAGGTGGGCATAGACGTAATTCTAACTTCCAATGGGCTAAACCTGCCATCGCCCTCCTCTCGGTTTTGGTACTCTGTGTAGCCGGATATTTCGTTTGGAAAAATATGTCGTCATGGGACAAAGAAAAAATTTATGATGAATATAATTCGGCGGTTTGCTATGTATATTTTGAATATGGTTATCGTGTGTTGATTGATGGAATAGATTATACATCGAAACTATTTAATGGTGCTAATCTTGTATTTGCAAACGGCAATCAGATAGCAGGTGGTGTAAAACAGAGGGAAGGAACTGGATTTTTTATTAGTAAAGACGGGAAAATAGCGACTAATCTTCATATTGCACGTCATTGGCTGTTTGAATCAGACTCGGAAATTATCAAACAAAATATAAATGAGCGGTTAGCTAATTTGGGAGTTATATTACCGATATTAAATAGAAGTACTGTTGAAGTTGAAGGAGTTATGGTTTCTATGGGTATTATTCCGAATGGCCTGCCTGTAACACCGAGCAACTTAATCGAATGCCGGGAAATCAAAGGGCATAACGATACGAATATAGACGTGGCTGTAATACAAACCATAAGTTTAAAACTTCCTGACCAGGTAACAAACATCATTGATATTAATAATGCCGATGCATCGGAAGAAGCAATTAAGGTGGGTAAAACTGTATTTACTATCGGATTTCCTTATGGGCTTGATATAGGAATGAATAGTAATCAAGAATTGGCAAATCAAGCTCAAGAGGGTTCTGTTACGCAAGACCAGGGGGAATATGCTTTTGGGCATAATGCCGCAACTGCAGGTGGTGCCAGTGGGTCTCCGATGCTGAATGATAAAGGAAGATTGGTTGGCGTTCATAGTGCAGGTATGACAGGGAGCACTGGTGCCCAAGGCTTTAACAGTGCCATTAAAGTAAAACACCTTCTTGAATTATTAGGCAAATAAATGGAAGTTCTATTTTCAAATTACAGAATTAAAGAATTAAAGTATTAACCAATAAACAATAAATTACTATGGCAACAAAAAAATGTCCCAACGGCCACCAATACGATTCCAGTATTTATGGCGATAATTGTCCGTTTTGTCCGGACAGCAGTCACACCCATGTAAACGAAGAGCATACGCATGTGAACGATATGGGTGGAGAAACCCAAAAGACGTATGCGGATAATTTGGGCGGAGGACAGGCTACAGGTGGAACCATTCCTCTACAAGAAAATATAGGCGGTGGTGGAGGTCACACCGTTATCCGCAACCTGAACGGTGATACCGGCATGTCGAATCCCGACGGGGGCAGGAAAGTGGTGGGCGTGCTTGTCTCTTATAGCGCCAATCCGGCCGGAGAGGTGTTTAAAATCTATGAAGGGCGCAATCTGATAGGGCGGGCACCTTCTTCCGACATCGTATTTAGCAAGGACGACAAGATGTCGGGCACCCATTTGCTGATTCTTTACCGGGAAGCAGAAGGTATATTTTGGGCGGTAGACCAAAACTCTTCGAACGGTACGTATATCAACGGAAAGTTCGCTTCCGACAGAGTAGAACTGCATGCGAATGATGTTATTGTGCTGGGAGCGACAAAAATGATATTCCTTAGTATCCCTTCATTTTAAACTAAAGCCAGACGGATATGAGTAAAACAAGGCCATACTACTATTGCAATGTAGTAGGAAACACGAATATTGGTTGTAAACGTCAGACGAATGAAGACTGGCTGGATTCCTTCGAATGCGAGAATGGGCTTGTGGCGGTTGTATGCGATGGCATGGGCGGACATGTGGGAGGCCAGATAGCTTCCCATACTGCCGTAGATGCCATAAAGAATTTCTTGCTTTCGCGTTATTTCGACAACCCGCAGGAGGCGATTGTCGCCGCTTGTGATGCTGCCAATCAGGCCATTTTGCAAAAAACAAGAGAAAGACCCGAGCTGAACGGTATGGGATCTACTTGTGTAATGCTTATCGTGCGCAACGGGAAAGTGTACATCGGTTCGGTAGGCGATAGCCGGGTCTATCTGATCCGCAGCAAGAAAATACATCAGCTGACCAAAGACCAAAGTTATGTGCAGATGCTTGTTGACCTAGGCGAAATCAGCAAGGAACAGGCAGAGCACCATCCCCGTAAGAATGAGATAACCAATGCGTTGGGCTTGCCCTCCATGCAGCCTGCAACGGTGCTCGAAACCCCTATCAATCCAGAAGCGGGCGATTGCTTCTTGCTTTGTTCCGATGGTTTAAGCGGCATGGTGAGCGACGAGGAAATAGCCCGGGTGGTGAGTAGCCAATCGACGATGAGCCAAAAGATGCGCGTGGATGCGCTTATCGAAAGGGCGCGCAAGCATGGAGGATTGGATAATATCACCTGTCAGATTGTGGAGTTTGCCATAACTCCCCCTACTGAAATGAATAAGCGTGACACGGCGAAAAAGATGCTGAAGTATGTTCTCCCAGCAGTTGCAGCCGTGATATTGCTTAGCTGGGGAGGGTATTCGTTATGGAAATATATCCATCGGGACGATTCAGACTCTGAGCTTGTCTCGACAAACAATGAGACAAACGTATTGGATGAGGTCCCGAATGCCAAAGTCATCCGTTATGATACCTTGTTTTATGGAATCGGAAAGAAAGTTTTGGAAATAGAGGAAAACAAGGGATACGATGCCCTGACGATACATGCCCATTTGAAAGATAAAGACACGTCGCATATCATCAAAATGCCGTTGACTTTGTCTTCCATGCGCATAATGCCTGCCGATACAAGTTTCCTTTCGGTTCAACAAGATAGCCTCAATGTGAATAAGTGTTTTCTTGTCTTTGGGAAAGAATGCAAAGGAAAGGAAATTTCTTTGAGGTTTGATTACAAAGATTCTACTTATATCTATGTTTTCCCTGTAGCAAATCCGGGCGCAGATAATGGGAATACGTTTAAAAACGCTCCTATCGGCAGGAGAAAACGTGTCGGCAAAGGCTCGCTGGAGGTGATGCTGGACGATACGGTGGCTACAATTCAGTTGGGGAAAGGCGTGAAAGAACAAAAGGTCTTGTTGACCAATAATAGTAAATATGAAGACGCAAACAACTTTTCCGCCGATACCATTTACATAAGATATGCCATAAAAGCCGTAGCGAAACGGGAGTCTTGGTATTCTTATGAAAAAAGCGATGGGAGAGATTGTCATATCACGATTATCACCGGCAAAGTCCCAGCCCAAAATCCTGAGATTAAAATCCCATTGGACAATACGGATAAAGAATATTTTGTAATAAAGATCAAAAAATAATCACAAGCAATGGAACGGTACACGCTGTTAGAAGAAATCGGACATGGCGGAATGGGGTGCGTATATAAGGGACGTGACAATTTTACCGGGAATATGGTCGCTATCAAAATGATGAGCAACAAGGTGACTTGTTATCCTGAATACCGGCAATTGTTTCAATCGGAAGTGGATACATTGAAAAGAATGGACCATCCTTCGGTGGTGCATATTGTCGGCGATCCTTATCAGGAAGAAGGTAATTTGTATCTTCCTATGGAGTATGTCACAGGAGAAACCATAGAGCAACACGTAAGCAGGTCGGGCGTGTTTCCTGTAGACGAGGCGGTACGCATTATGCTGAAGGTTCTTGAAGCCATCCAATATGTGCACGACCGTGGGAAAATACACCGGGACATAAAGCCATCGAATATTATGATTCGTCCGGATAGAAGCGTCTGTATCATAGATTTCGGCATCGCAAAAGATGCCAGAGTGGGTACAGGACAGACTGTAGGGCGCATCATTGGGACGGACGGGTATATGAGTCCGGAGCAAGCGAAAGGCTTGAACATAGACAAGCGGACGGATATTTATGCTTTAGGGTGCGTGTTCTATTTTTTATTGACAGGCAAACATGCCATTCCTAAAGGCAACAACGATTATGAAACCGTTTGCAATATCCTTCAGAGCATCCCGGCTTTACCGTCCGAAGCGGCACCCGGCATCCCGGTACAGTTTGACGCGATTTTCTTGAAAGCTGTTGACAAGAATATGACTATGCGCTACCAAAGTGCCGCAGATTTTAAAGAAGCGATTGAGGGGATAAACGGGAATGTCGTTCCTAAAGTTACGGTGGGCAGATTGGCGGACAATGATATTCAGATTGCCGACAATCAGGATGTAAGCCGTCATCACTTGATCATAAGAGGCATTGACCAGCCGGTTACTGGAGGAAGGACTAAGTATCTGATAGAAATAACTGACGACAGTACGAATGGCACCGGCATAAATGGCAAGTTGTTAAAGCATCAGTCTACCATCATCGAGTATAATGGAACAGTCAATCTCCCGGAAGTCTTGCTTGCTGGCAGACCGGAACTGGTATTGAACTGGAATCAAGTCATATCGTTGCTCAAAAGCAAAGGCTGGAAACCTTTCGTTTCGAGAGGAGGTGATGGCGGAGACGATTTGCCATCCGTTTCTGAAAAGTTGGATTTGTTTCTTTGCATCGTCAGCTTTTTAATTCCTCTTGTAGGCTTGATTTTGTGGGGAGTGTATCGTAAAGAGCATCCTCAAAAAGCAGAATGGGCGGCAAAACTGGCTTTAGGAGGTTTCGTAATAGGATTTATTATTAATATAATAGTAGGGGCACTATAAAGCTTATGAAATCGGCTATGGATAACATCCACTGCGATAGTATTCTCGAATTTTATAGGCTTTTATTAGCTTCAATGTAACCTGAAATTTACACCATTATGATAGGGAACACGATATTAAATTATAAGATTATTTCCTTGATAGGAAAAGGTGGCATGGGCTCTGTGTATCTGGCAGAACATACACTTATAAGCAACGAGAAAGTGGCAATCAAGGTCATCAATGCCAATATGGTAAACGACTTTACCCGTCATTTGTTGCATGATGAGGCTGTACACCTGGCAAGTTTGCATCATCCCAATATTGTGGCATTCAAGAATTATCATGTAGACCATGAAGGTAATATTTATCTTATCATGGAATATGCAGAAGGCATAACCTTGGATAACTATATTAATAAGGTCAATGGTCTGATTGTGGAAGACCGTATATATCCGATGTTCGCACCTATTTTGGATGCTATAGGAGCGGCGCATAACAAGAAAGACGACCAGCATAAAAACGGTATCTTGCACTGCGACATCAAGCCTGCCAACATCATTATTACCAAGGAAGGTGTTCCCAAAGTGTTGGATTTTGGCATTGCACGGATTATTAAGGAGAAAGAAGAAGGCGAAGAAGATAGCGATAATCTCATTATGGGGACTCCTTCTTACATGAGTCCGGAACAGGTGAAAGGGGAACAGCTGGATGCCCGTTCTGATATCTATGCTTTGGGAGTGTTGCTTTATCAGATGCTGACCGGCAATGCGCCTTACGACACAACAACGCTGACCGAGCAGGAAATAAACATGAAGGTGGTGGAAGAACCTCTTCCTCGAATGCGCACCTATTATAAATATATATCAGACAAAATTCAAAAGATTGTAGACAAGGCTACGGCAAAAAACCCTGCCGACCGTTATCAGACTTGTGAAGAGTTTAAGAAAGAGCTTTACCGCGCCCTCTATCCTTGGAAACCTTCCAAGTGGACAAAGATAGGTGTTGCGGCGGCAGTGATTTTACTCATAGGAGCAGGAGTCTATATATGGGATTATAATCGGATAAAAACTTATTATTATAAGGACTATACGGAGAGATGGGGAGTGCCGGAAGGCATCGGCGAGCTCAGTGCGGACGAGCACAACCATTCTGCCCGGTCTTACCGGTTTATTTATCAGAAAAGAAAATTGTTACGGGTTTCTCATGTGAACAGCTTGGGAAACCTGATTGATGATGGCGAAAGCGAACGCAATGAGCGCCCTGTCGACCAGACTTTTGCTTACACGGCAGATGGTAACATTGACCACGTTACGGTAAAAGACCGCAGCGGAAAGATTTTGTACCTGCAAAGTTATAATGCGAAACTGAACACCATGGCATTTCAATACAACGACGAACATGGAACGGAACGTGTCGTTTCCAATCAGACAGTAGGCTATGGACGGTTACTCGAACAAAATACAGATACCAAAGGTCGGATTTCGCGCTGGTGGCTGGACTATGATGAAAACGGATATGTTACGACTATCCGGTATGCAGGGATAGACAACTCTCCTGTGGGAGATGCGAATGGTATTTACGGCCGTAAGTATGTACGCGATGATAAAGGCAGGCCGGTGGAAATCCATTATATAGATGTGGAAGGCAACCCTCAGCCTACTAAATGGGGGCTTGGAATCAAAAGATTTTATTATGACGAAGAAGATAATTGGATAAAAGCTGTCTATCAGACAGTCGATGGCAAGCCAGCTTTTGATGATGTGGATGGCATTTCTGTATATGAAATGCAATATGACCAATATGGCAACCTCGTGTATGCTTTTCATAGAGATGCCAATGGAAAAGCAATGTATCCTAAAAAGCATAATATAGCCGGAGTTCATCATATTTATGATGAACGTGGGTTCGAGATACAGGTAGAATACCTTGACACAGAAGGGAAACCGATGTTTGTAAAAGAATTAGGGTATGCTATTATTAAAAAGGAATATGATGAGCGAGGGTATATAAACAAACAGACCAGTTGTGCTGTAGACGGAAATCCGGTAAATTCAAAAGACGGAAACGCTTCTACAGAATCCATTAACGATAATCATGGGAATCCGATAGAGGTATGGTATTACAACCGTAATGGTTCGCTTTGCGAAATAATGTCCTTAGATAATGCCGGTTTCAAGGCGGAATATGATTCTGTAGGAAACCAAATAAAATTTGTCAATTTTGATGTAAGCAAAAAACCATGTAAAGGCAAATCGGGAGCGTATGGCGAATTGTATTCTTACAACGACCGTAACCTTTGCACCCAAATAACATACCTTGGTGTGGATCTGACTCCAGCTCCCGACAACAACAATGTCATCATTATGAAGTTGGATTATGACAAAAGAGGCAATAACACACGAGGAGCATTTTATGATGCAGACGGGACGACGTTGCGGTTGAGCGGGGAAGGATGTGCCGGATGGAACGATATTTATGATGATAATGGTTATCACTTGGAAAGAAATTTCTTTGATGTGGAAGGTCGCCTTTCGTTGCCTTCGGGCATTCAGTATGCTAAAGTGAAATATGGGTACGACGACAATGGATATTTAAACTCGATCCGTTATTATAATTTATATGGAGGACTGACCCCGGTGAAAGGCATTGCCGGTTATGACTACATCAATGACAAGCGGGGCAATACGTTAGAGGAAAGGCGAATTGGGACTAACGAGGCACTGACCACAAACGAACCTATCATCAGATATAAATACGATGAATCTGACAATTGTACGGAAATGGCATATTATGATGAGATAAGCCCGATAAAAGATTCGGACGGCATTCATAAATACATTTTTGCTTATGATAGCCGGAATCAACTAGTTGAAGCACGTTATTACGATACGATGGATAACCTGACTTTGTCGTTGGGATATAAATATGCAGTAGTAAGAAACGAATACGATGAAAAAGGCTATTGCGTTAAACGATCTTACTACGGCACTGATGAGCTTCCATGCGTTTGTACGGAAGGATGGAGCAGTGCCACATACGAATATAATCAATTCGGCAATATTACAAAGCAATGCTTTTTCGATGTAACCGGCGCTCCGACCGACCCGAGTGTCATGGTGCCTGTCGGCATAGCCCAATATGACACAAGAGGAAATTGCACCTATCTTGCCGCTCAAGACGGGCATGGAAACCTCATAAACCGGCCGGATGGATGGGCTGCCATGCGTGGGCAATATGACGACAATAATAACATGGTGATGCAGGCATATTTTAATGCTCAAGACAAGCCAACATTATATAATGGTTATCATAAAATTACATGGAAATATGACAAGCAAAACAGATGTACCGAAATGGCATATTATGGAACGGACAATCAACCGGTCCTGACTAACAACGTTCACAAAGTAACTTACAAATATGCCGAAAACTCCACGCACTTGATAGAAGAGGCAGTGTTCGATGGTGAAGGAAAAGCGGTAAACTATGCAGCAGGTTGGCATAAAGTGATTACCACGTATGACAAAAGTGGCGTAACGCCTGAGACCAAAAAGTTTTATACGAAAACAGGTCTGATTCTTATGATACAACAATGGAATGGCAAAGAATGGATTGAGGTTGCAGAGGAATATACATGGCAAGACGATGCCCGGAAATTGGCGAAGAGTTTTCCGAAAACCGAACCTAATGTGTACGATTTGTGCATAGCCTCTCTCACGATCATCGATGATATAAGCTGTGAAGTCCGCTTTACGATACCTTATGATTCCAATGAACTCAAGCCTGAAGCTATTTCGAGGGTTAAAGACCGCATCAGAGAATGGATACGGAAAATAGGAGATGATTTGCGGAATAAAACATACGTCATCGGGAATTTGTATGACAAGAATAATGTGAAAATGTATTCGGTGCAGTATTAATATTTGCAATGATAATTCGTCATCTTTAGGATTACATTATTTTTCAGTAAGCATTTGAACAAATACACCTTTTAAACCTTGAGGTTTGATTGTAGCTTTGCGATAACGAATACAATCAAACCTCAATTATTATGAACAGACTGGAATTTGAAGAACGTAAGCATTCGGTCAAAAACAAAAATACACTTACTTTGCCGTTTCCAGTTATCTTCGTGAACTGTACTAGCTAGCAGGAATTGACTATAAAATATATTTTCGTTTTTGAGAGATATAGCTTTATTCCACAAAATGATTAATATTTAAATATTTAACCTATATGCTATTGACACTCATCTCCATAAACCTCCAGTTCATTTATTCGTAAGATATCTCCTCCAAGACTTTGCATAGGCTGAGTAACTACAAGTCTGATATAACGCACTTTCAAAGGTGATTTTAAATCACGGTAAATGATATTCCGTTGGTTTCCTATGACCTTATCAAGAGGTTCCCATTTATCCGTCAATTGATTTTTTCCCTGTAAAATACAATCTGATGTAATCAGCCCTTTTCCCTCATTTCCCGCATTGACGAGTTTCCATTTATTAACAAAATAAGAATTGCCTAAATCAAAATCAACATAACTCAGTTGGCTATTAACCTCACACCATTTGCTATTCAAATTGCCATCAATAAGTGCTTTGGGTGTTTCACGGTCATTAAAAGCACCGGAATAGGCTATAACTTTAGCTTTTCTCAGCAGATTATTCGGACAAGTATCTGTTTTTTCCGTTTCATTCTCTTTTATTGATGTGTAAAACAAAGCAGAAGCCGGACGAATCCGTTCAGGTTCATTAACTAATGTAGCTGCAAAAAGAATGATATTACGATTTTTGGGAAGTACAATGTAAGTTGCTTTCTCGGGAATGTCAATACCAAACTTGAACATATAGGTAAATTCATAAGCCTCATCTCCTGAAGGAGAATGCCGGTGAGTACCAACATAAGCAATATCTGCATCTTTCAGATAACCCTTGCTATAACCGTTCCAGCCCCATTGCCCGATAAATCCGGTATAAGAAGGTACGGTAAGTTCGCATTTATTTCCCCCACATTCAAATAACTCTGTACAATCCTGTCCGGCAGATGCTGCCAGAAAATACAGTTTATTATATTTTTCTTTTTGAGGAATAAACAATATATCTCCATTACATTCCATGCCGTTTCGAATTTCTTTATTACCCAACTTGAAAGGTATTTGGTCTGTAACCAAAGAGTCCGGCCATAATTCTGCTGCATACGAATAACCCGATTCAAAGTTGGCTTCTTTACGGAGCGCATTGAAAGACGAGCATTTTCTGTTATACGGCAATGATATTATGGCATATTCCATTGGAACTGAATTATAATCAGACGGCTTCATCCGTACTTTATATGTCTTTACGGAATAAGGCTTGATATCTACAAACAGTTGGTCCTTGTTTGTACGTGCCGGTTTAAGTGTTTTTTCAGTACCGTCTGCTTCGTATGCCTTTAGAATCTCACCGGCAAAAGCAAGCGTTGCCTTTTGTTCGTGCTGACCTCCTGTTTCATAAACACGAACAACATATTCATCTGAATTTTCAGCTTTTTTCAAAGCCTTAATAATGACATGTCGGTTATCGGAAGAAACAAAAGAGAATAATTTACCTAATTCTCCTTGATGTTTATCCGTTGAAAATGCTTTCAATTTCTGATTTAGTATTTCGGCTTTCTGAACCATTCCTGATTTATCCAAATCTCCGGCATGCCCTATCAGGCTATAAGTAAAGCAATGATGCCCATAATCCTGACTATCCTGATATGTATAGCGTTTATCGGTCTTTGGAGTATGGAACAAAGTTAATCGTAAGGTATGGTCATTAGGTTTATCCCAACCATATTTACAATCATTCAATACAGAAACTCCATAACTTCCGTCTTGAGCCGTCAAATCCGCCCAATATTGAGCATATACTTCATAAGCTGTTAAAGTATTATTTTTACGTTTAATACTGCCTAGACCTAAGTCATAGGTGGCTTCTGAATTTGATACATTCAAAGGAAATTCTGCTTTCAACAGGGCATTGGAAGATTGCCAATCCACTTCATTATAGAAATCAATACGTTCAGCCCGTGTTCCTTCATATAAGCGGATATATTGCTTGAATCGAGACTTTCCATAACATTTTTCTACACAAAGTGTTTTGCGCAACAATCCGTTTTCCACCAATGAGATTTGTACATCATCGGTTATGGATACAGGTTCACGGTCAATCGTTTCTTTCGAGATTTCCCAAGCGGGCCAAGTATATGACTTATTTTCCGTAAACAACGCCAGACGGATAGACTTGCCCGGCTTTACCAATTCCTTCTGATTTTTCTTATCGAATAAAGAAACTATATCACCTTTTTCATCCAACTGCATCTTATAAATAGAATTTTCCAACATCCGAATATCATTTGTTGACACAGAAGTTGGAAGTTTTCCTTTAGACAGGCGGACATCATATACAGCATAACCGACCGCAGGTACGGTTGCCTCCACCAAAATCTTAGCTTTCTGATGATTACAAGACACTAACTGGGAGGAAACCTTTTTTCCCGTAGCATCATATACGGAAACATTCCCAATCGGTTTATCTACATTCACTTCCAGTTCTACCACATCTGTAACAGGAAATCCTAACGCATTATAAACGATTACGGGAATCCCCTTTACATTCGTATTCATTTTCTTACCCACCGCATTGACAGAAGAGGTAATGATAGAAGAAAATTGTTTGAGCGCAATCAACTCATCATTCCATGAAAAAGTATAAGCCCGTGGAATACTTGTTCCTGTAAGGTCATCGTGAAACTGATGAAATATAAAACGTTTCCAGTTCTCTGTAAGTACCTCACGAGGATATACAGCTTGATTCAGCCATTCAGACACGACTGAAGTTCGTTCTGCCGCATCTCCCAGTAGCTCATTCTGTCGGTTATAGAGTTTCATAGCCGCCTGTGCAGTATAACACCCTGTACCATGAACGTCCATTAAAAGTTCGCCGTTATAAGTCGGCAATCCAGACATTTCATTCTGGGATAAAATATCTTTATATACCTGGTCGCTGGTACTGCTGATGATTTCCACATCACCCTTCCCCATTATTCCTTGTTCTACGGCACGGACAGATTCCAATGTCGGCGAACCTCCAGTATCTCCTGTACCATAGTAATGATAAATCGTATGAAATGGACTATCGGCCGTCAAATCCTTTAAATCTTTGTTTTGAGACAAATCCTGTTCCGACCAGCGATGATTGTAAGCGAATCCATGGGTCATGATAAGCGTAGAACCATCTATGCCTTGCCACAATCCGAGATTGAAAGGATACTTTTTCTTTCCGTAAAACGGATTCTTTCTCCACGCCAGTTTCTGCGTGGAAAATCCGATAAGCCCGCAATGTGATGCTATAGTAGGAAGCGTCCAACCGAATCCGAAACAATCTGGTAAAAAAATATCTGTACTTTCTATCCCAAATTCTTTCCGATAGAAATTTTGTCCGAGCATAATATTACGGATTGCAGATTCCGGTGAAGATACCAATACATCATTGGCATCCCAGCTGGCTCCACTTACATGCCAACGCCCTTCCTTGATAAACCGCTTTACCTCTGGATAGTAGTCCGGATAATATTCTTTCATCCAGGCATATTTCACACCGCCCTCAAAATTGAATACATAGTGAGGAAAATGTTCCAATAAAAACAAGTTTTGGTGGAGTGTATGCCATACATAATCTTTTATAGTAGTCTGGATATCCCAGTTCCATTGGGTATCCAAATGTGCATCTGCTACGGCATAGACTTTGGGGTTATGCTGAGAAGATGTATGCTGTGCGTAAAGGCAGGCAACCGAACATAAGGCGGTGGCCAAAACAAATGTATATTTCTTCATGGGTTAGAATTTATGCAGTTGAAAATAAAGATTGTTATAACTATATGCATAATCAAGTCTTATTTAGTTTCATTCCCCCACAGAGTCGGATCATTTCCTTTAGACTTTCTCCAGGCATCGCGCCAGCGGTGCATATCCTTGTAGTTGATAAAAGGTTTCAAAGCGCGCTGTTCTTTGGTCGGTGCCGGAGGAAGTGCAACGGCAGAATCCTGATACCAATATGCTACAGTAGCTATGTCCAACGTCAAATTGTTGTTTGAACCATGTTCTATGGTACCTTTCAGACTTTTTTCGAAAAAGACAGGATCGGTGATAAAGAAACGGTATACATGCGTACGTCCCAACCAGCCGATGTCATTATTGACTCTCGGAGCTCCGAAATAAGGAAAAGAGAATTGCTCTTTGGGACACCACGAGGTATTGAACAAATCTTCAGTACCTGTTCCTATCAGTGAGGGACGTTCTTCACCATCGATAAACCACATGTCATCTCCTTCTCCATACCACATGGGAGTGGGACAATGTACATAATAGTTTATTCCTACAAAGTGTCCTTTTCCTGTTGTTTCAACAAAAACATAATTCCGCTCACCAGTCTGGTTAGGGTATTGTTTGCCGGTCAATCCCCATTCGGTTTCTCCTTCGGGAAGTGCCTCTGTCAGGTTATGGTTGTACCATGCATGGAATCTTCCTAAATCTTTCGGGAATTTTTCCATTTCCACGTAGTCGATATAAAAATAGAAAGCCTTAATCGTCTTGCCACTCTGATTCTCAATCTCGATGCGTGCCCCTTTTTCAAAGGGCATGGTAAAATAGCATGTCATACCTGTCCCGTTCTTCGGACTTGCCGAAAGAAGCAACGAAGAATAATTGTATGATTCGTTCCAACCCTGACCGAAGAAAGGTCCGATAGGAGATTCTACAGACGGATATTCATTGCCGTCCCAATACATACGGATAATAACATCATTCCGGCTCAGCTGGTCTGGAGTAGGAGACATCGTAATCCAAATATGATTAATGATGCCTGCTCCCTCTATCGTAGCAATAGTTCTCTTTTCGCCCGGTTGAAATGGTTCCAAATGATCTCGGTTTCCCCCGGTTGAGTCTGTACTTGAAATTCTTTTGTTTTTTACTCCCGATTTTATTTTTGCCAGGTTGAACAAATCATTGTCCATACCAGATTGTGCAAATAGAGCTGTAAATGATATTCCCCAAACGAGGCACAGCAACAGACTGATAATTTTTCTCATAAATCTTTTATTATTACGTAAAACATGTTTCTATAAAGTTCCTAATTCTATCTTCATGAGGTAAACATTGTACGGCATCCACATAGACATTGTGAAATACAACGACTCGCCATAAGCAGACAAAGGATGAAAATACGAACCATACAATTGAGGATAGTCTTTACCCGATACCAGCTCATAAGGTTCGCTCCACGGCCCTGTGATAAAGTCTGCCGTACGCATGGTGATATTGTATCTGTCAGCACTGAAGTAGGCAATGAACCATTTCTGATAGGTTTCATTATAGATAAAAGACAGTTCCCCTACCTTATCTTCTATGATAACGGTAGCTTTGGATTCATCTCCTTTTATCCATCTTTGCTCTGTTCCGTTCCAATATTCGTACTTTTCCAGATTCTCAATATCGGCTTCCTTTACCCGGGCAAGACGTGCAGGACTGTTACGTCCGGTTTCGGTTCCAATCACGTACACATAACGGTCTTTCTTAAAATAACCGACCTGTCCGAAATAACTGTCGGCTCCCCAACGGATATGCTCACATTTCGTCCATGTTTGTCCTCCATCGACCGACTTATACATGCCGGAATAATTGGTAATCCACCCTTTCCAGTTTTTCATATTGAAATAGTGTACATAATCAATGCCATTGGCTCTTATGGCAGCAGTAGGAATAGAAGTCCAGTCACCATTCCCAGACTTGTCCTTTCCACCATAAATAATTTCCCGTGCATGGCCAAGCGTATCTGTACACATATCATCAATCGATAGTCCGTCTTCCAATGCAGTGTCCTTAGAAAAAGCAAGTACATTGCATCTCCAATGACTTTCTGCGGTATTCGGTTTGGCCTGATAAGGTTTAAATGCTTTCCCGTAAGTATCTCCTAAAAAGATTCCATACATACCGGGCTGCATTTCCCAAATAATTCCTAAGTCCGTTCCTCCTACATCCCATTTCTCTGTAGTATGGTTAGGGGAAGGAAGATCTTCTCCTTGAACGGGAGAGCCCGTCACCCGAGAGACTCGCGTAACCTGCTTTATGAACGGTTCATTTCCTTCGGCATATACACACAACAGAAAGGCTAATCCCAAGCAACTCCACTTTTTCATCAACTGTATCTTTTATCATTTCACAAGTGTCACATCAGGTCCCAGATAAGAACGTTTCATTCCACCAAAGTCAATCACTACTTTTTGGATAATCATACCGGGATCTCCGCATATCAGCTTGAATACATGCTTGCCTGGTTTCCCGATATTGATATTTATAGTAGCAATGGAACTATTGCGGAATACATTTCTTCTCCATTCACCAGAATATTCCTTCGATGAGACCGTTGCCCAATGTACCATACCATCGTCAACCATAATTCCATAACGTGTGTCATGCTTGGTATCTATCGGGAATAAGGGTAAGGCATAAACATAGACCGTTGCATTTCCACCATTAAATGCATAAAAGTCATATTCCACTTGTGGACTTTTGTTAGTAAACCACATGCTGGGACGAGGCTGTGTGGCTTCTCCTAATTGAACGCAATCATTCTCATATCCCAATCCCTTGACAGAACGTATCTTTACTTGGTCTGTTTCTTTTTTGCGATGAAATTTTCCTGCATTTATCGAAATGCATCCATTGTCTTCCACATACATGCCCTGCAGGTCTTTTACCGTCGGATATTCAGGATTAAACAAAGGAAGATAAACGGTTTCCGTCTTATTACCTGTTTCAATCTGAATTTCCCCTACGACATCATTGCTCACAGGTGCTTTACTCCAATCAACAGAAACATAAATGCGCTCTTGTAGCAAGGTTTCTCCTGTTTTTTTACTCAATTTAATCCAGTTATTGGGGGTTACAGCTTTCCACTTAAAGGCTTTATCTCCCTTATTATACAATTCGATGAAAAGCTCTTTCTTTACATACGGATTCACCGTTGGAAGCACATTCAATGTCGACATTCCATATGTGCAGTCTTGACCGGGAATAAAGATGTGCATATCCTCACCCGATGAGGTCTGACAAGTTTCTACCGGAGGCATATTTTGATAACGCCCTTTCCAACCGGGCGACACAGACATCATGTGATTCCATTTTCCGTTCAACAAGTTATTATATTGTTTCGTATAATACCCCAAGCTATCTTGATAAGCTTGTGCCTTTTGCGCATACAAATTGGTTGCAGCACGTCCCTGACGGGCATACCAACGGTTTTTCTGAGCGGTCAGCATCTTTTTATTCATCAAGGCCGCTCCTTTTACCGGATAAAATACCAGTTCGTAGAAAGCTGCATAATATGCTTTCGGAAGAGAGTTCAGTATTTTTTCGCTTTTGTCTGCTATACGGTCGTATTCTCTCATCCGTTTTTCCGCCTCATTATAATTGATGAAGGAAAAGTCCGTATCAATCACACGTTCTATATGCTGATAGTTATTCCACAAATATCCCCAGCCCATCGATTCCGGCTTATGCTGAAAGCCCAAGAGAAAATATGTGTCCATAATGTCTTTCAGGTCTGCTTTGTATTTCTCGCCAAATATGGAAGTCAGAAAGTCAGTATTAAAATCATAAGCACTTTCAAAATCAAACTGGTCAATATCCCAAGCCATATCGAAAAAGAATTTCAATCCTAATTCTCCCGGCTTGATATCACCGACATTGAGCAACCAATATCGGGTAGCGCCTGTATCATAAGCCTTACGCATTTCCTCATAAATCAGAGTAGAAGGTGTCGTATTGAGCCAAAGATAATCATGAGGTTCCCCACAATAAGAGATGTGATAGTAAACACCTGCCCCGCCCTTACGTTTTTGCTCGTCGGCATTGCTCAAACGTTTCATGTAGCCGAAATTATCATCGGGCCAGACCAATGTAACATCTTCCGGCACTTTCAGTCCTTTTTCATAAATATCCAGAACCTCCTTGTAAGGCATAAAAAGCTGAGGTATAGAATCAATAGGCTGATGAATATGTTTGGCCAATATGTTCCGCTGGTCTGCAATCACTTCTTCTATCAGACTGACTTCCCTGTCTTTCGGCACGCCAATCAATCCGGAATCATGTATGCCACGCATTGCTAATGTATAAAAATTTTCATAAGCACCGTTTTCCGAGACACGTTTATCCAACACCTTATTAATATTAGCCTTGTTGGTCAGATAATTCCAATCACCCATCGTCTTTTTATCCCACTCAGTCACATTATTGAACAACAAAGGCTCACAATGGGCAGAAGTCATGACAATCGCATACTTGTCTGCTACCACTTTGTTTTCCGGATATTTGTTAAAGGCACCAGAACCCGGATGCATGGCAGGAGAAAGCATATTGCCCTTCATTCTTAAAATCAATTCACACACTTTGGCATAAGTTTTCGGACCTATATCTCCCAGTTCAGGATCAAATGTTTTAGCAGCCCAAGGAGTTATTCCCCAACCTTCATCATTAATGAAAAGTCCCCGATATTTCACACTTGGAGCTTTAGATACATACTCTGCTGTTTCCAAGAACAAATCCTTTTGCTTTTTCACCGGAATATCAGCCCACCAATATAAAGGTGAAACCCCCATTGCTTCCGATAAGGCAAAAACTCCGTATGCCGTACCTCTACGGTCACATCCTGTTATCACCAAAGCTTTGTCAATTCCCCGTTGAGGCTTATCAATGACCTTTATCATATATTGTTCCCAGCCATTGCGGATGCCGGACACATCTATCCGATTAGAAGCAACCTGCTTGTCTATAAATGCATTCTTACCTAATGTGCCTATTACGACAACATTTTTTCCTTTGACTGATTTCGATGTTGACACAATGCTTTTTACTCCCGTCACCATTTGTATATCTTCGGTAAAGATATCCGATACAATCTTTACTACTTCATAATCATTCTCGGATATATAAATAGGACTGGCTTGTCCGTCAGCACATAACGGAAAATCAGACAATGTCCCTGATGTTCCATTAACCTTGAGTTGGGCGAAAGCCAATGTCCCGCACAAGACAAAAATGACAAAAAGGAATGTTCTCATAATCACTGTTATTTATACGTTTTTGATTAGATGAAAAAGAAACTGTTTTATCTGTTAAATTAGTCAGGCATGCTTTGCAAGGCATTTTTGACCATTTCAGAATCTGTTTCAGGCAGGCTTCTTTTTATGGTTTCCATATGAAAACCGTATGTTCTCCAATTGGAAACCATACGTTCTCGATATGAAAACCGTACGGTTTTGATAAGAAAACCATAAAAGGAAGCTGTCTGCAAACAGGATATAACCCAGATGCGGAATCAAAGGTTGCAGACCTGATTAGAAAAGTCTGCAATATTCTTCTCCGATTGATTAATTATTCATACCCTGGGTTCTGTTCCAATACAGCATCGCTATTAGCTTCAATGGCAGATTCTGGAATTGGCCATAAGTTGTAATGTTTCTGCATACCAACACCATCTCCATTAGTTTCCGAATTAGCATAATAAGGGTTGCATTTCATAACACGGTCATATAAAAGCTGTGTCCGCATTAAAGTCAACCGACGTTTTTCTTCAATTCCTAATTCCCGCATACGCTCATCAAGAATATAATCCATATCCACTTGAGATGCCGTTACAGGTTTTGCATGTACACGATTCCGGACTTCATTGATATCATTAGCCGCCAAATCCAACTGATTCAAATTCAAATATGCTTCTGCCCTTAACAGATAGGTTTCCGCAAGGCGGAACATGTATTGATCAGTATATGTCGTTCCTGCAATACCTTTCAATTTGTAAGTTGCTTTATTTTCATAAAGCTGGTCTGGATGATTATAAGGAGTTGTACATTTACTTTGATAAGCATATAAATAACGTCCGGGTATCGTCGTGCTATTACTCGGTCCGACAATTAATTGTACACCTTCGGGTAATAACTCAGGATGGTCCACATCAATTTCCTTTATACCAAAATACTCATTATGAACTTTAAATTTCCGTACAAAATTATGATTGGCGTTCCGCATATCCCCTGTGAAGTCATCCTCCCAAATCGTATTGGAGAAATAGTGGGTAGAAATCGCCCAACCAATACCACGTCCTCCTGTGTAATCACTTGTCGGCCAATTAAAAGGAGAATACCTTTTGCCATCTTTTACTAATTTTACATCACGAACCATAGGAGCACACTGTCTCTCCCACATGTAGTTGCCTGAGATATTCAGTCCGGCTGTACTACTTCCTCCTCCCGGTACATCTGTTTCAAACTGTATGACCCAAATGCCTTCCGTATTTCCTGCACCTCTGTTCTGATTATTGCGACGAAATAAATCCCAATATACATCTTTATCAGCATCATCTCCGGTAGTTCTTGACCCAAAGCGATTTCTCATCAAATCCAGTGCCGGATTATCTATTACACGGGTTGCTGCATCTTTTGCTTCTTCATTCAAACCTAATGCCAAGCAAATTTCTGCCAGCAAATGATAAGCTGCAGGTGAAGATATTTCTCCATCTCTAACCTCGGTGATATCAGGCAAATGTTCTGCTGCAAATGTTATATCTTCTTTGGCTTGATTCAAGGTTTCTTCCCGTGTAGCCCGCACATAATCAGTTTTAGGTGCAGTCACTTCATGCAATTCCAATGGCACTCCTCCATACAAATAACCTAAAGTCCGATAAGCGAATCCTCTAAAAAAACGTCCTTTTGCCGTAAAAGATGTTTTCAGTTCTTCCGTCAAAGAAGAAGATGCAGCACGATCGATCAATGTATTTGCCTCAGCTACAAGTTTATACAAATTATTCCAATGTATTCGAGGTATATTTGAAGTAGGATTATAAGCCGCAAGCATATTGGAATGACGAGTCGGTACTCCCGGTTCACCGTCAAAAGTTAAGTCTGTGCCACAAATATAATCGAATACTTTGTTTTCATCATAACCATAAAATTCTGTACGTACCAAATTATACAATCCATTTACACTCATATCAAAGTCTGCTTCTGAGCGAAATGAATTTGTAGAACTCATAAAATCTTCTGGATCTTCTCTCAAGAACTTACTTTCATTACAACTTCCCAAGCATAATCCAACTATAATTGTTACAGATAAAAATAGATATTTATTCATAATTAAAGCTTTTAAAGTGAAACATTTAGTCCGACAGTGAAACTCTTCAATACGGGACGTCCGTAATAATCGCTTCCCGATTCTGGATCCCATCCATCCCATTTGGTAAATGTCAATAAGTTCTTACCTGATATATACAGGTTAATATTGTCTATTCCTAAACGGTTCAACCATGACTTCGGGAAATTATATCCTAAAGAAATATCTTGCAACCGAACAAAATTGCGTTGTTGGTACCGTGTACCTCCAATAGACGGTGCATTGATAGAACGAGCATATTCAGCATTCGGATTATTTGGCGACCAATAATTTGCCCCCATTTCACTTATACGATTATACAAACGATGATTTTCATCTCCTCGATTTAATGTATCAGAATTTCGTTGCATATATCCATTCTTACCACCTTGAACTGAATTGATAAAGAAGCTAAACGTGAAATCTTTATAACGGAATGTATTCAATATACCGAATCTATAAGCCGGATCTCCTTTCCCTATAATCATACGATCATCCGTTGTGATATCTCCACTATTATCTATATCTACAACTCGATAATTGCCTGGATGATAACCTGTAGGTATATCATCATTCAATTGCCAAATGCCATCAATTTTATATGTATAAATAGCAGAAGTTGATTCACCTATAAACAGATTGCTGCTTGTCAAATCATCCTCCAATCCATCACCATCATTATCCTTTCCCAAAAGAGTAAGAATTTTATTGTTATTGGCAGATATATTAAAAGTGGTATTCCATTCAAAATCAGAAGTCGCGAAATTATGTGATGTAATGGTTAGTTCGATACCTTTATTACGAATTTTACCAATATTAGAATAAACCGAAGCAAAACCGGTTATAGTCGGTATTGTTACAGAATACAACAAATCACGTGTTGTCGTGGAATAAAGCTCTAACGAACCAGTTAACCGACTCTTAAATAAAGCAAAATCAAGTCCCAAATTAAAACCTGTTGTTTTTTCCCACTTCAAATCATTATTTCCCATAGAACTGACTTGCTGATACATTTCTGTTGACCCTCCATCTCCAAATACATAACCGGGATCATTCTGCATTCTCGGTAATGAAGTATATCGTGAAGTTTGATTACCACTGATTCCCCAACCACCACGCAATTTTAATTGATCAATCCATGAAACCTTAAACCATTTTTCTTCAGACATCGTCCATCCTAATGCTACGGAAGGAAAAATTGCAGTCTTATTATTCTCTGCAAAACCAGAAAAGCCGTCACGACGTACTGTTGCCGTAAGTAAATAACGGTCTTTGAACTTATAATTCAAACGAAACATCTGATAAAGTAAAGCTTCACTCCAAGCATTAGATTCCACAAACTGATTGGTTCCCAATTCCAACGCATTATAACCTAATGCGAGCCTAGAAAATTGTTGAGCATCTGCACCTGTATAATTTTCCTTACGTTCACTTGCACCATATAGAAAAGTTGCAGAAATATCATGGTCTCCAAACTCTCCATTATAGTTCACAATATTATCAAATGTCCAATCATAATACGAAGTATGGTGTTTATATGCTTCGCCCTCCAAGCTAGCACCATATTTATTAGATTGAAAATGTTCATCTATACGATAATTATTGCCAAAATTAAAACGATAAGTTAACCCCTTAACCGGCAACTGGATTTCGGCATAAACATTCGCAAAGAAATAATTATGCCTTTCCTTATCATCTATCTCTAATGCCATAAAAGGATTGGTCGCAACAGAATTAAAAGGATACGGCTTCAATACGCCTTCTTCATCGTAAGGTTCAATCATCTGACTTTGCTGTATCAAACTTTTCACATCTGGTGATACACCATCCTGATTCACAAACGAACCAAACGCCTGCACTCCTGTTTTCAACCAACGGAATGGTCTAACATCTAAATTCACACGAATGCTGTTTCTCCTAAAATTATCATTGACAATATACCCTTTTTGATCCGTATTTGAAAAAGATATCAGATAAGACATGGCCTCATTACCTCCGGATAAACTCAATCTGTTTTCCCACATCGAACCGGTACGAGTCCCAGCATCCCACCAACTATAATCATAAGAAGATATACCATCAGGTTGTGATGAATCCAACATGGCTGGACTTGGTAAATAATCAGCAACATTAAACTCTGGATTTGGAGTTGTATAATCTGGTCCTGTATAAGCTTTATCATACCAAAACTCCTTCGTAAAATCCAAAAATTCCTGACGGTTCATCGGACGCAAATCCTTAGTCGGTGTAGAAGTTGTATAAGCTGATGAAAACTCTACCTTTGTACGTCCTTGCTTCCCTTTCTTAGTAGTAATCAACAATACACCATTTGCCGCCTGAGCACCATAAACAGCCGTGGCACTAGCATCTTTCAACACATCTATTGATTCAATATCATTGGGATTGATAGAAGAAAGCGAACTGGTGTAAATAATGCCATCCAAAACAATCAATACACTTTTATTGCCTGATAATGTATTAGTTCCACGAATCTGGATATCAGGAGTTCCTCCTGCAGACGTAACCTGACCAATGTTCAACCCTGGAACAGTTCCTTGCAAAGATTGAAGGATATTGCTATTAGGAGCTTTCTCGAAATCCTTCAGATTAGCACTTGCCACAGCCCCTGTCAAGTCTGACTTTTTCATGCTCCCATACCCAATCACTACTACTTCATCCAATGCTTGAGCATCTTCTTCCAGACGAATACTGATGTCTTGCTTTGAACCTACTTTCACATTCTGACTTACATAACCAATGTAGGATACCTGAAGGACAGCATTCGTGGGGACATCAAGAGTAAAACGACCATCAAGATCAGTAATTGTACCTATTGAGGTTCCTTCTACCTTAATATTAGCTCCGATAACAGGTTCACCGTTCGCATCGGTCACGATACCTTGCAAAGATTTTAAAGAGGTTTGTTGCCGGGAGACTGATTTTTCCTTCTCAGGCTTCTTCATCAGCATAATATTTTTTCCTTCCATAGCATACGTGATACCAGTACCTTCGAATATCTCGTCCAAGACTTCAGATACGGGACGATTTTCAGCACGGACATAAACCTTGCGATCAAGGTTCACTTCATTCACATCATACACAAACAGGTAATCAGTCTGATTTTCTATTTCACTAAGTACTTGACCGGCGGTAATATTGCTAGAAACAATAGTCACATGCATATTCTGTGCATATACGCCGGTAGTATATGCTACTCCTGCAAACAGGAGAAATGCCAAAACGATATTTCTTTTAATTCGGAATGAATGTTTAAATGACACAATAAATTCCTGGTACAAATTATTTTTCATAAATTTGCAGCATTAAATTTTAGGTTTTTACTTAAAGTTTAGATTCTCTTCTCATAAGGACGGTGTGGCAGCACCGTCCCTTTTCTGTTCGATACGTGTTATTCCATAGGCAAATTCATTAAAGGTTGATATTAGGGTTAGGTTAATTTATCGTAATCACATTCGTTTCATCGTCTTTTATGTAAGTGAAACGATTGTTCAACTTCAACACACGGAGTACATGTTCGATGCCATCGCCCGTACGGAATTTTCCAGTATATCGGTTACGGAGAATTGTACGGTTGTTCACCACTATTTCCACTCCGTAATACAATTCAAGCTTTTTCATCATTTCGTCCAACGAAATGTTATGGAAGCATATCAATCCTTCCCTCCACCGGAAATAATCTTTCTCCTTTATCTCACTCTTCACCAGCTTGCCCCCCAGCAGATTTACTTTTGTATCAGGTTCTAATTTCAAACCAATACCCTGCATCAGTATCTCTACCTTGCCTTTCAAAAGTGACGTTTCCCAAATACTGTCGGAATCATAGGCAATGACATTAAATTCTGTACCCATTACCCGTATGTCGCCCTTGCTAGTATTTACAATAAAAGGATGTGCAACATCAGCTTTTACTTTGAAATAGCCTTCACCATCCAGCTTTACATTACGAATTTCCGGATCAAATGTACCAGGAAAAGTAAGCCGACTTCGTGAGTTAAGCCACACCTTTGTGCCATCTGCTAACAGCAATTCAGCCCGTTGGCCAGCAGGAACATAAACCGACTGAAAAGTTTCTTGAACTGTTTTATCTGGCCACCAAAAATGTCCAGCCAAAAGAACTACAACCACCACCGCTGCCACTTTCAGTAGTTCACGGACAGATTTTCTCCATGAGATTCGCTTACGAGATGTTTTTTCTTTCACTCCAGCATCCGTACGCCAAAGCGTGATGTCATACAAACGGCGACAAGCCATATATTCATGCAGGTGTTCTGGACTTTCATCTATCCACTCTATCACCTGTTTCCGTTCAGCTTCTGTAGTATTCCCAGCAATGTATCGTTGTAATAATTCTGTATTCATAATTCGAGGCGTTTATTAGTATAACGACCGAAAGAATGATTACCCTAAACAAAAACCTAAAAATTTTTCAAACTGCAACTGGATACAAAGAAAGGAACACAGGGAAAGTCTCAACGCAGATAAGGATAAAAGAAACACAGAAAGGGCAAATAGTCTTTCAATGCCACACGAAGCACCTTCAAGGCTTTCGAGATGTGATATTCCACGCCCTTGACCGAGATGCCCAATGCTTCGGCTATCTCGCGATTTGACTTATCTTCGTAACGGCTCAAGATAAAGGCACGTCGAGTGGGTTCGGGCAATTGGGAAAGTGTATGATGCAGGATATGACCGATTTCCGCCGAAAAAATATCAACAGGCGAACAGGCTTCAAGAGCAGATATACGAAGTGAAAGTTCACGACCTTGCCAATCGGCAAGCGAATCAAAAGCGGCCTGCTTCACTTGTTCATGCTTCAGCCAGTCGAGTGCCTTATTTTTCAGAATAGTCAGCAAAAGAGGTGCCACCTGCTCGGCAGACTCTACCTTTGTTTTCTCCCACAAAGCTATCAGCGCTTCCGAAGCAATATCTTCTGCCACCGCCTCATCGTGGACATACGACTTGGCAAAGCTAAACGCTTTCTTATAATAGGAGGTATAGATAAACGAAAATGATAGGTCCGGCATGTCGGAGATAATTAAGAGTGAATAATTAATAATGAACAATGAATAGTTAATAACGGTGGATGTCTCTGATTGCCGTTATTAACTATTCACTTTTAATTGTTAATTAACTATGTTTATTCCTTATCTTGTTTCAAAGGCGCAGGAGTATCCAAGCCACGCTTCTCGAGCAACCACTTGATATCGGGACCTTTTCCGCGGAAATTGACGTACATATCCATCGCGTCATCAATGCCGCCCGGCGTGAGGACATACTTGCGGAACTTGCTTGCCACTTCGGGGTCGAACAGGTTTCCGCTCTCTACGTATGCTCCGAACGCATCACAGTCGAGCACTTCCGCCCAGATGTAGCTATAATATCCGGCGGTATAACCCCCGCCCATGGTATGCGCGAAATACGTAGTGCGGTAACGCGACGGTATCTGCTTCAGCAAACCACGGTCGCCCAAAGTCTTGGCTTCAAACTCCATCACGTCCATATCGGCAGGCACCGACTTCAGCGTGTGGAAATCCATATCCAGAAGCGATGCGGCAAGGTATTCCACCGTAGCGAAACCTTGTCCGTACTTGCTGCTCTTGTCGTATTTTTCTACCAGTTCGGTCGGCATGACCTCGCCTGTCTTGTAATGTTTCGCATATACCTGCAACATTTCCGGCTCGAAGGTGAAATGCTCGTCGATTTGAGAAGGAAGCTCCACGAAATCGCGGGGCACACCGCTCACGCCTGTATAGTGCACATCGCAAAAGAGCGAATGCAGCCCGTGCCCGAACTCATGGAAAAGCGTAGTCGCTTCATCCGGGCTCAAAAGGGCAGGCTCACCTGCCGATGGCTTGGTGAAGTTGCATACAATCGTAACTACAGGCACCACCTTGTTGCCGTTCTCATCATACGACTGGGGACGGTATTCGCCGCACCATGCGCCTCCGCTCTTGCTGGCACGTGGGAAGAAATCGAAATAAAGGATGCCCAAGGGCTTTCCGTCCTTGTCGATACACTCGAATACTTGCGCTTCGGGGTGCGGTTTCGGCATGTATTCCAAGGGACGGAACGTAATGCCATACAAGCGTTTTGCCATATAGAAAGCACCGTCGCGCACGTTGTTCAATTCCAAATACGGACGGATTTCGTTCTCGTCCATGTCGTATTTATGCTTTTTCGCTTTTTCGAAGTAATAACGCCAGTCCCAGCCTTCCGGCTCAAAATCGTTGCCCTCGCGCTTGATTTCCGCCTTAATATCAGCCAACTCTTCCTTCGCCTTGGCAAGAGCAGGTGTCCAAAGCTGGTTAAGCAAGTCGTACACGTTCTTTTCGTTCTTCGCCATACGGTCTTCCAACACCATCGAGGCATAGTCTTCATAGCCCATCAGCTTGGCTTTTTCCAGACGTGCCGTAATCAGGTCGCGCACCACTTGCTTGTTGTCGGCATCGTTCCCGTTATTTCCCCGATTGATATAAGCCTTATAAATACGCTCGCGCAACACACGGTTATCGGCATATTGCAAGAAAGGCATGATGCTGGGGTTATGCAAGGTAAACACCCATTTGCCTTCTTCACCCATACCCTTAGCGGTCTCGGCGGCCTGTGCTATCAGGCTGGCTGGCAGCCCGCTCAAGTCTTTCTCGTCCGTAATGACCAGCTTGAAAGCGTTAGTTTCTTTCAGCATGTTTTGCTCGAACGTAATCTGAAGCGTTGAAATCTTCTCGTTCAACGCCCGAAGCTTCTGCTGGTCGTCATCGCTCAGGTTGGCTCCGCTCCGTACAAAGCTTTTATACGTTTCCTCTAACAACTTAGCCTGTTCCTTATCGAGATTGAATTTCGTACGGTTCTCATATACTTCCTTCACCCGCTGGAACAAGCGTTTGTTCAGCGAAATGTCATCGCTATGAGCCGAAAGCAACGGAGCCATTTCCTGCTCCAACGCCTGCATCTCTGCATTCGTATTGCATCCGCTCTGCCCAAAGAATACATACGCCACCCGGTTCAGCATCGCTCCGCTACGGTCGAGCACCACAATGGTATTTTCGAAATCGGGCATCGAGCGCTGGTTTACTATGGCATCGATTTCCTGTTTCTGCTCTTCCATCCCTTTCAGGAACCCTTCACGGTAATCCGCAACCGTAATCTGTTCGAACGGCGGAACCCCGTAAGGCGTATTGAATTCGCTCAAGAACGGATTGACATGTCCCGTTGCGTCTTGTCCGTAAACCGCCACGCCTGCAGCAAAGCATACGGCAAACATCAGTCTTTTACAAACATTTATCTTCATAATTCCTTTATTTTTCATTTCGCGCGCTAAATTACGGAATTTTTCAAGAAAAGGAAACCAAAACACGCTATCTTTGTAAAAACAATAGCCAAACCCAACTGATTATGAATAGAATTAAACACGGAGACACAAAGGCACAGAGTTTTTTATTGTCAATTTCTCCGTGTCTCTGCGTCTCTGTGTTCAATATAAAAGATTAACGGATTTTTCGCTCATTTCTGATTGACTATAACTTTAAAATCCGTGTAATCTATGGTGAATAGCTTTATACTTACTTCGCGATAATCAAATAATAATTCTTCTTGCCGCGCTGAACGAGCAAGTATTTCTCATCCAGCAAGTCATTAGCGGTAATTACCTGGTCGAATGCGGTAAGCTTTTCCTTGTTCAGCGATACGCCTCCGCCTTGCGTCATCTTACGCATCTCGCCTTTCGAGGGGAAAATAGCGGCTTTCTCCACAAACAAGTCTACAGCCTTGATGCCGGCTTCTATTTCGCTCTTAGCCACCTCAAACTGAGGCACACCTTCGAATACGGAAAGCAACGTGTCTTCGTCCAGACGCTTCAAGGCATCAGAAGTGGCGTTTCCGAAAAGAATGCCCGATGCTTCTACCGCTGCATTATAGTCTTCTTCAGAATGTACCATGACGGTAACTTCTCGTGCCAGACGTTTCTGGAGCACACGCAAGTGTGGAGCTTCCTTATGCTCGGCAATCAGCGCATCGATTTCTTCTTTCGTAAGCGAAGTGAATATCTTGATGTAGCGTTCGGCATCTTCATCGCTCACGTTCAGCCAGAACTGGTAGAATTTATAAGGAGAGGTATAACGTGCATCCAACCATACGTTTCCGCTTTCGGTCTTGCCGAACTTCGTGCCGTCGGCTTTCGTCACCAGCGGACAGGTAAGGGCGAACACTTCTCCCCCATTGGTACGGCGAATCAATTCGGCACCCGTAGTGATGTTCCCCCACTGGTCGCTTCCGCCTAATTGGAGCTTGCATCCGCGGGTTTCATATAAATGCAAAAAGTCATATCCCTGGAGCAGCTGATACGTGAACTCGGTGAATGAAAGTCCGTCGCGTGCCTCGCCGTTCAAGCGTTTCTGCACCGAGTCCTTCGCCATCATATAGTTGACGGTGATGTGCTTGCCTACGGTTCGGGCAAAATCGAGGAAGGTGAAGTCTTTCATCCAATCGTAATTGTTCACCAGTTCTGCACGGTTCGGGGCATCCGACTCGAAGTCGAGGAACTTGCCCAACTGTTTCTTGATGCACTCTTGGTTATGGCGCAGGGTTTCTTCGTCCAGCAGATTCCGCTCCTGCGATTTGCCGGAAGGGTCGCCAATCATACCCGTAGCTCCGCCCACCAAAGCCAAAGGCTTGTGTCCGCAACGCTGGAAATGCCGCAACATCATTACACCACACAAGTGTCCGATATGCAAGGAATCGGCAGTAGGGTCGATACCCAAGTAAGCCGTTACCATTTCTTTTTCCAACAATTCTTCTGTGCCCGGCATCATGTTATGCACCATTCCGCGCCATTTTAATTCTTCTACAAAATTCATCGAATGAGATTCTTAGTTTAACATTATATTAAAGTCAACGGCAAAAGTACGACACTTTATCTGAATAACCAATTTTTACCGGTTAAAAAAGAGCGAGTTAACCGTCCGGCTGACATTATCCGCCAATAATTCCGGATGGATTCCGCGTATCTCTGCCGCCCTATGGTATAAGGTATGGATAGGCACACGGCTCTCATCGGTTTCCAGCAAGAAGGTTCCTTCAGGCATATACCGCAATGCATCCGCGTGATAATGTTCGCCGAAAGAGAGGTAAAACCCTTGCCTTACGAGACTCTGCGCCAGTTCCTTCTTTCCCCGAAAGCCGTGGACAATCCAAGGCTGTGAAGGATGAATTTCTTTTTTCAAGGCAATCAATTCATTATAAACCTTTACGGCATGAATAATCAGAGGAAGGCAATGCTGTTCGGAAAAAGAACCCATCATACGGAAAGCTTCCTCCTGCAAGGCAAAAGGCACATGACAACACTTATCAAGCCCCGCTTCTCCCAAAGCAATCACCCGCTTGTCTTTTCCCAACACAGATTCTATCCACCGGAGCTGCATCGGATAATTCTCGGAAGTAAGATACCACGGATGTATCCCCACCGAAAGCCACATAGCTTCATCGGGTAAGGGAATATACTTGCTATCGGCATTGAATATAGCTTCGGAAGGACATGCAGATAAGTGATGAGTATGGACATCAAAACACATCATAATAAATGAAGAATGAAGAATTAAGAATCCTCTGTAGTGAATAACTAAAGAACAGGGTCGTATCCCGAACCTCCCCACGGATGGCACCGCAACAGGCGGCGTATGGCAAGGTAAAGCCCTTTGAACGGACCGTGTTTCTTTATTGCCTGAACGGCATATTCCGAACATGTGGGTGTAAACCGGCACGATGGAGGCGTAAAGGGAGAAATGCAGTTCCGATAAAAATAAATGGGAAGTAAAAGCAAAAACGAAAGTATCTTTTTCATGCTTCATCCGACACGCTCCGCTATCAGCTGGAGCAACTTTTTCACCTTTTCATCTACTTCCGGAGAAGCATGAAGCTCATCATCGAGCCAAATGAAAGCGACCGCAAGTTTCTTGCCTTTCGCTTCTAAAGCATCTGTCAGCAGAGACTTGTTTTTACGGTAGGCTTCCCTGATTTGCCGTTTCACCCGATTGCGCTTTACCGCACGCTTGAAACGCTTTTTAGAGACACTAATCAAGACAGAGACCTCAGAAAGACCTGCATTTTCCACCGGCATATAAACAGCACGCAAAGGAAAAACAGCCAATGACTTGCTGCCTCCTGCAAACAATTTGTCAATCACCAGCAAGCTGCTTAAATGTTCCTTTTTCGGAAAAGTTTTTTTTACCGGTTCTGTCATAATTTGAATATTAAAGAAACGCAGGTTAACGCAGATTTTCACAGATTTATATTATACTATCCGCGCCAACCTGCGTTAATCTGCGTTTCAAATATACCGATGAATCTTATTTATTATGTTCGCGGATAAACATATCCAATGCGGCAGGCATCGAAGGAGCAGCTACCGTAGGAGCTTCCAAATCCAGACGCAATCCTGCATCTTTTACCGCCTTTGCCGTAGTCGGTCCGAAACTTCCGATGGCGATATCCTTCTGCTCGAACTTAGGGAAGTTCTTCATCAATGATTGGATTCCAGCCGGACTGAAGAAAATCAGCATATCATAATCAAAATCTTCTTCCGGTGTGAAATCATTACTTACGGTACGGTACATCACCGCTTCAGTATGTTGAATGTGATGTTTATCCAACAAGTCTTTCACTTCATCGTTATGCACGTCCGACATCGGAATCAGATACTTCTCCGTACTGTGCTTCACAATTACAGGCACTAAATCGACAAACTTGCCCGTAGCGCCGAAGAATACTTTTCTTTTACGGTATTGAACATATTTCTGAATATACAAAGCTATAGCTTCCGAAGTACAGAAATACTTCATCGTCTCAGGGACAGTTACACGCAACTCCGCACAAAGGTTGAAAAAATGGTCTATGGCGTGACGCGAAGTAAATACGACAGCAGTATGATCCAATATGGAAATCTTCTGTTGTCTAAATTCCTTTGCCGACAAACTCTCAACTTTTATAAACGGGCGAAAATCTATTTTCACTCCGTACTTCTCAGCAATGTCAAAATAAGGTGACTTTTCTGATGTAGGTTCAGGCTGAGAAACGAGGACTTTTTTAATCTTCAAGGCACTAAAAATTTAAAATCACAATCTGGTTCATATAGAGGATACCTTTCGCCAACAGCAAAAGGGGTACCATTTCGAGGGCACAAAAGTACAGAATAAAATGTAGAAAACCATAACTTTGGTTGAAAAAGTTCCTAAATCCCCTATAAAATAACAATATTTTAGCGGAAATCAACGTAAAAGCTATCAATATATTACTAATAATGACATCGGGACGAAAGTAAATAATGAACAAGATAATAGGCAACAACAGGAAACATTGGGCACTAAGAAGGTCGAAGTATGTCTGAATCCACGCCTTGCTTTGCTCCTTCTCAAAGAAAACCCAGTTGACAAAATTATAACTTCCCCACTTGAACAACATATAAAAAATCGACAACAAAATGTACCCACCAATCAATGCCTCGTGAGGAGTAATATAAACCAATGCCGGAAATGACTCCACCGAATAATAATAGAAAAACAGACCGTAACAAATACAAGTCAAGAGTGGAAATACCATCGTATACCCATTGTCCGTACCTTGCACCTCATCGAACAGGCTACTGCGGTCCTTGCGCTGAAACAGGCTTCTGATATGCTGGATGATATATTTCTTTCCATTCTTCACAATATGCGAAAACACAAGGAAACAAAACAAAAGCAGGCACGTAACCGACCATTCGGAACGAATCTGGTAAGGTAAGACCTCACCCGGCATACCAGAAACAGTCTGCATACTTCTCACCAAGGCACTATCGAGTTGCAAGGACTCTTCGTGTACCTTTTCGACAATGTATTCGAATCCGACGGAGCATGTATCGTTCATACAGCTGCAAATTTACAGATTTTCTTGTCCCATGCCGGAAGAGAAACACATAGCTCCACAGCTTCCTCGGGAGTAAAGGCCACTTGCCAAAGCGATTCGTGTTCGCGACGCATAAATTGCTGGCCGATGGCTTTCTCTAACATTTCTATCAACGGATTATAAAACCCTTGGATATTCAAGACAACAATCGGTTTAAGGTAAAGTCCCAGTTGCTTCCACGTGATGACTTCCAACAATTCTTCCATCGTGCCACATCCTCCAGGAAGCGCAATGACAGCATCCGACATACGCGCCATCAAGCTTTTACGCTCGTGCATCGTTTCTGTCTCCATCAACTGTGTCAAGCCGGAATGATGCCAGTCCCGCTCTACCATAAACCGGGGAATAACACCCGTTACCGTACCGCCTGCAGCAAGGACTGTATTGTTAAGGCATCCCATCAACCCTACCTTACCTGCCCCATCAATCAAGTTTATCCCTTTTTCCGCCAAAAGATATCCCAGCCTTTCGGCTGCTTTAAAATAAACCGGAGCAATTTGCGGGCTGGATGCACAATATACACAGATATTCTTTATTTCACTCATAATGTCAAGTGATTCATGAAACGCAGATTAACACAGATTTTCACAGATAAATTAAAAAATTCTTTCTGCGTTAGAAGCTGTTTTGAATTTATCGTGCGATGATTTGGGATGAGTTTTT
>ENA-OPIO01000085-OPIO01000085.1-human-gut-metagenome-genome-assembly--contig:-NODE-85-length-34069-cov-7.514259_pt1 | contig 34069 bp, 19 predicted proteins | sample MGYA00241395_ERZ501636 | MGnify/ENA primary metagenome ERZ501636 (study PRJEB25962, sample SAMEA2042198) | human gut metagenome | biome: human gut; feature: human-associated habitat; material: faeces... | reverse complement strand
ACCGGCAGGGCAAACCCTACTCCTCCCCTCGGGGAGGCCGGGAGGGGGCTTCCTTCCTCTTCACCGGCACGGTAAGCTACGTTGACGGCGACCGCATGGTTGTCACTGTGCCCGACAACGCGCCGCTTACGCGCCTGCAAACGGCGGAGAACGTGGGCGTACAACTGTTCTTCGACGAGACCACATACCGGCTGATGTTCGAGGCATTGGACCGCGTCATCGGCGCGAAGGGCAACCGGCTGGCCTACCTGCGCGACCTCTTCGCGTCGCGGCAGAAGGCCGAGACGTTCTCATTCGCCCCCATCCGCTTCCCTTGGCTCAACCCCGCGCAAGAGCAGGCGGTGAACAGCGTGCTCCGCGCCAAGGACGTTGCCATTGTACACGGGCCGCCGGGCACGGGCAAGACCACGACCCTCGTAGAGGCAATATACGAGACGCTGCGCCGCGAAAACCAGGTGCTCGTATGCGCACAGAGCAACATGGCCGTCGACTGGATTAGCGAACGGCTCGTTGACCGGGGCGTCAACGTGCTGCGCATAGGCAACCCCGTGAAGGTGAACGACAAGATGCTGTCGTTCACTTACGAACGGCGCTTCGCCGACCATCCCGACTATCCGCAGCTGTGGAGCATACGCGAGGCCATACGCAAGCTGCGCCAAGGCCGCAAAAGGCGGCGCGACGACGGCTACCACCAGAAGCTCGACCGCCTGAAAAGCCGCGCCACGGAGCTTGAAATACGCATAAACGCCCAGCTCTTCGGCGAGGCGCGCGTCATAGCCTCGACCCTTACGGGCAGCGCGAGCCGCGTGCTCATCGGCCAGAAGTTCGGAACGCTCTTCATTGACGAGGCCGCCCAGGCTCTCGAAGCAGCCTGCTGGATAGCCATAAGGCGTGCGTCGAGGGTAATACTGGCCGGAGACCACTGCCAGTTGCCGCCCACGGTGAAGAGCATCGCGGCACTGCGCGGCGGCCTGGGCACTACGCTCATGGAGCGCATCGTGCGCCAGAAGCCCGAAGTTGTGACGCTGCTGAAGACGCAGTACCGCATGAACGAGCACATAATGCGCTTCTCGAGCGACTGGTTCTACGGCGGAATGGTAGAGGCGGCACCGCAAATCAGGTACCGCGGAATACTCGACTTGGACAACCCGATGACGTGGATTGACACGGCAGAAGTGGAAGGCAAGGAGGAGTTTGTTGGCGACAGCTTCGGCCGAATAAACCGAGCCGAAGCCGAACTGACGCTCGACACGCTCGAGAAATACTTTTCCAAAATCGGCAAGCAGCGCATCCTCGACGAGCGCATCGACGTTGGCGTAATATCGCCTTACCGCGCCCAGGTGCAGCTCTTGCGGCGGCTTGTCCGCAAAAAGGAGTTCTTTAAGCCTTACCGCAGCCTCATATCGGTGAACACTGTGGACGGTTTCCAGGGACAGGAACGCGACATCATCGTAATATCCCTTGTCCGGGCGAACGCCGACGGGCAAATAGGCTTCCTCTCGGATTTGCGTCGAATGAACGTGGCCATTACCCGGGCACGCATGAAACTCATAATACTCGGCGACGTGCAGACCATGACTCGCCACCCGTTTTATAAGAAACTGTGGGAATACACAAATGGAAAAGCCCCCTCCCAACCTCCCCGAGGGGAGGAGGGTGGACGCCGAAGCCCCCTCCTAACCTCCCCGAGGGGAGGAAAGCTAACGCCATTGTGATATAGATTAATAATTAAAAAAATTAATAATTAACAACAACCTGCAAGGGTAATTACAATCTCCTCCCCTCGGGGAGGTTGGGAGGGGGCTTATAATTAACAACAACCTGCAAGGGTAATTACAATCTCCTCCCCTCGGGGAGGCCGGGAGGGGGCTTATTATATGCTACAACGAGACTACATACAGCGGCTTATCCGCGAGTTCATGGCCGCCTTGCAGCGGCTAATCGAGAAGAAAGAAGTAGGCCAGAGGCAGGAGGAAGTGCGCCGCCTGTTCACGCAATACATGGGCGACTACGCCTTTTTCCACATAGGGTCGATAGACGACGTGATGCAGTGGTTCGAGCGTTACCACGAGGAAGAACGGCTTGACCGCATGTCGATGCTGGCCGAACTGTACTACGCCGAGGCCGACACGATGAGCGAACCGGTGCGCACGGAGGTGCTCGACAGGGCCTTCATGCTGTTCGACTTCGTTGACCGGCACAGCCGCACGTACTCGCCGGAGAGGCTGAAGAAGATGAATGAAATAACTGAGAAGGTGAGAAGGTGAGAGGGTAGGAAGGTAAGACATGAAGCATAAAATGCCTTTCACACCTTCCTACCCTCTCACCTTCTCACCTTTATAAAACCTTTTACCCACATGACGACACACCCATTATGGACGGATGACTGCTGGCTGCCGCTGCTCAAGCTGTATTTCAGGCGGCCGGAGGGCGTAAAGCCCATGTTCTCGCGCGGCATGGTTGAGCTTGCACTCGGGCTGCACATACCGCCGCAAACGCTCTACGCGCAGATGTTCCGCCTGCGCAGGCCCGACACGCCGAGCCTCGTGCGCCTGAAGGAACGCTACGCCGCCAACCCGAAACGCCTCGCGCGCGACATCAAGACGCTGCGGCGCATGAGCGGACTGGGCAGCGGCGGCGTGTTCTACGACGGCGTGGAAGTGAACGAGACGTTTGAAAAAGACTTCCGGCCAATCGCCTCCCACCCTTCAATACTGCCGATAACGCTCGTCATAGTGCTCGACCTGTACTTCCGCCTCACGCCAGCCACGATGGTGAAAGAGACGCCCGAAGTGGCCGAGACGGCGCGGCTGGTGCGCCTGAAGGCGGCCGATGTGGTTGGCATCCTCGACTGCTTCCAGGCCTGCGACCCTTACCTGAAGCGCGCCACGCCGACCGACAGCCCACTCTACGCCGCCTGCCGCGACGTGTGGCAACGCTATGGCAACGGCGACCCGCAGGCTCTCGCCGCCACGGCGGCACAGCTGAAAGAATACTATTGACAACTTGGTATGCCTTGCGGGCAGCCTTGGCGCATCAGGCTTATTGGGCTTATCAGGCCAATTCGGCCTATAATTATGATTAGCCCGATAAGCCTTATTAGCCTAATACGCCGTTAATGGGACACTGCTAATCAAGCTCCCTCCCTTCGGGATGGCTGGAGTGGGTGGCTTGGTGAATTAAAAATTAACAATTAACAATTAAAAATAATGCCTGCCTTCAAGACTGTTTGCTGACAAAACTAATCATAATTGTCAATTATCAATTATCCATTCTCATTTCAAAAGACCGTCTTTCGCCCTGCGAAAGGCCATCTTTTGTCTCCTCAAAGGCCGTCTTTCAGCGTGTAAAAGGCGGCCTTTTGCACAGCCATTGATTATCAGCCACTTACACACTCGCCATCGACGGACTCCAAAGCCGCCGCAACACGCACGACAGCAGGCGGCGCACAGACAAAAAATTTACATAAATCAATAAAACTAACGTTTGCGCAAGAAAGTCAGGCCTATGGCCTGCCGTGAGCAGGGAAATATGTATTTTTGCAGCAGTCTTAGTCAATGTAACATTTTCTTAACCAAAAAACCAAAACAGCACAGCATGAGTCTGAACATCGAAAAGGGCGACAAGAAGCGCGTCGTCATCGTGGGAGGAGGCTTCGCCGGGCTTAAAGTGGCCAACAGGTTGAAGCACAAGGGTATGCAAATAGTTTTAATCGACCGGAACAACTACCACCAGTTTCCGCCTATGATTTACCAGGTGGCGTCGGCAGGCATGGAGCCAAGCTCCATATCGTTCCCCTTCCGAAAAATCTTCCAGCACAGCCGCGACGTCTACTTCCGCATGGCCGAACTGCGCTCCGTGCACCCCGAGAAGAAGCTCATACAGACATCCATCGGCAAGGTGGACTACGACTACCTCGTGCTCGCAGCCGGGACGACTACCAACTTCTACGGCAACAAGAACGTGGAGGCCGAGGCCATGCCGATGAAGACGGTCTCGGAGGCCATGGGATTGCAAAACGCCATACTGGCGAACATCGAACGAGCCATAACCTGCGCCACCAAACAGGAGCAGCAGGAACTGCTCAACGTCGTAATAGTGGGCGGCGGAGCCACGGGCGTTGAGGTGGCCGGAGTGCTTTCCGAGATGAAGCGCACCGTGCTGCCGCACGACTATCCCGACCTCGACCCCAGCCTCATGAACATCTACCTCATAGAAGGCGGCAACCGCCTGCTCGCCGGAATGTCGCCCGAATCGTCCGCCGCGGTGGAGCGTTTCCTGCGCCGCATGGGCGTGAACGTGCTGCTCAACAAGATGGTGACCGACTACCAGGACCACAAGGTCATCCTGGCCGACGGCAGCTCAATAGCCACAAAGACGTTCATCTGGGTGAGCGGCGTGGCCGGAAGCCCCGTGGGCAACATCGGCCGCGAGCACCTTGGCCGCGGACAGCGCATCAAGGTTGACCGCTTCAACCAGGTAGAAGGCATGGACTCGGTGTTCTGCATCGGCGACCAGTGCATAGTCTGCGGCGACGAAGACTATCCCAACGGCCACCCGCAGCTGGCGCAGGTAGCCATACAGCAGGGCAAGAACCTGGCGCGCAACATCCGCCGGCTGGAGAAAGGCAAGGAGATGCGCCCCTTCAAGTACAAGAACCTCGGCTCGATGGCTACCGTAGGAAGGAACAAGGCCGTAGCTGAGTTCTCCACGGTGAAGACCAGCGGCTTCATAGCATGGCTGATGTGGCTCGTCGTACACCTGCGCTCCATCCTCGGAGTGAGGAACAAGGTGGTGGTGATGCTCAACTGGATGTGGAACTACTTTAACTACAACCAGTCGCTCCGAATGATATTCTACCCCAAGAAGGCGCACGAAATACAGGAGCGCGAGGCGCGCGAGGCCGTAACACACTGGGGCGAAGACCTCAAGGACGGCGCCGCGCCGGACGGCAACAGCTGACAGCCACGTAACAACCTGACAATCAGGCACTTTGCAAAAGGCCGTGTTCCGCAGTGCGGAACACGGCCTTTTGGCGTATAAAAGACGGCCTTTCACACTCCGAAAGGCCGTCTTTCACAAAACCGGCAGCCAACCGTACAACCGTATAACCGCAAAACCGCACGACCGTAAAACCCCATAACCGCACAACCTTATAACCGTAAACAAACACTGCGCCGCCCTGACATCACGTCAGGGCGGCGCACCATCTGTTTAACTTCTAATTGCTTACTATACCAATCTTTACCTAAATCATTTAAACTTTTTACGTACTAACCTTCCGCCTTGCACACACGGCGGCACAAAGACTATCAATAATTATCCGAATGCAAAGTTACGGCACAATGATTAATAAGTGATTAATCATGCGTTAACCTGCATATTAAAATATGATTAATCTTGCTTTTCCCGACATTTTTCAGCATTATTCACGGCGCATAACGGCAAGTTCCTATATGCCTGACGGCCAGCGGTTTACGCGTTCGACTTACAACGGCTTGCAAAAGGCCGTCTTTCGGCGTGCGAAAGACGGCAAAACGCAACGCAAAAGGCGGCCTTTCACGATGCGAAAGGCCGCCTTTTGGAAACGGGAGGGCTGCTATTCGGCCAGACAGCGGAGCATGTTGGCAAGCAGGCGGGCGGCAACGGGGTCGGTCGGAGCTTTCTCCGTGCACATCGTGGAGACGATGGCGCAGCCGCGGCCGTCGGCTATCTGCAGCATCGTAAGCCCGCGCATCGACTCTATTTTGGCTATGCGGTCCTCGGGTTTGCCGCCGTCTATGTATGCGTGTATCTTCATCTGGCCGGCCAGTTCGGTGACGCTGGCGTGGCGCACGGCCTTGAGCGTGGCGGCGCAGGCACGCGGCATTTCGCGCCGGTTGTTGTTGAAGTAGCGCAGGTCGAGCGGACCGAGGCCGCTGAACACGGGCGCGTCGCTGCGCTCCATGACGACGATGTCGCCCTCGGTGGGGTTAATCCAGCCCGTGATGTACTCGGGGAAGACGGCCTTGGCGGCCTCCTTGCACGAGAGCATGAGCACCCGTCCGCCCTTGGCGATGTAGCTGCGCAGGGCTTTGCAATCATCTTCTGGGAGTTCTGGGAGGGCTGAGAGCACTGCGATGCCGGTGCTTCCGGCTTTCTTTATAAGGTCGCTGACGCTGGCGGCAGCCTCGGCCTCAACGCCGATGGCGGCGAGCGAGGCCGTCGTCTGTGCGTCGCCGAGCACTGCTATGCGCTTGCCCTTGGGCGCATCGGCCGCGCTCCACTGGCGCGTTGCCAGCAAGAGGTCGTACTCGTTGGCGGATATTTCACGGCCATTCTCCATGAGTTGCAGGCGCAGTTTGCCGTCCACGCGCGGCGACGGCAACGTCTCGGGTACCGTTATGGCAGGCTCTATGTACTTGCGGCCGTAGTATTCCACCGCCGGGACGGCCTCCTCGCCACGCGAAAGGACGTTGCCCCGGGCGTCGGTGAAGCTCCACCGCAGGGTCATCGGCCCGAGGTCGCGGCCCTGTTCGTCGTCATTCACCACGTAGACGCGCGTCTGCAAACGCTCGCCTGCGTAGAGGTTGCGCCCCCACAGCTCGGCACTTACGAGCACGGGCTGCAACGCGCGCTGCAAGGCGAAGTACGTAGGATAGGGCTGTATGCCGTCCTTGTCGTAGCATTGGCGGAACCACGTCATGTAGGCGAAGTGCATTATGCCCGACGCCTCGGGGCATGTGCGGCGCAGAGTCTCGGCCAACTCTCCCGTGATGAACGCCTGCACCTTGAGGAACGAGCGTGGGTCGGCCCAGTCGTAAGCCTCGTAGCCTATGAGCGAATACGGGTTTTGGTGGATTAGCTGGTACGAGCGCGTGGGGTGTCCGGTCTCGGCGTTGGGGTAGCCGGTGCTCATCTCCTGGCTGATTAGCGGTCGGCCGGGTGTCTTGAAGTCGCGCTGGAACTCGCCGTTGAAGAAGCGGAACACAGAGTAGTCGTACCAGTTGTAGTAAGCGTGGTTGTCGTCTATGTCGCCGTCGTCAACCGTCGCGATGAAGTCCGCGCCGAAACGCCTCACACCGCTGCGCCGCATGTAGTTCGAGTCGAAGCTAACGGGGCGCGTGGGGTCCACCTGGCGCATGTCCTTCACGGTGTTGGAGATGATGCGGAACTTCTCTTTGGCGCGCTCCTTATCGGCGTCAAGGTCGTAGAACTTCATCTCGTTGTTGACCGTCCAGAACACAAGCGAGGGATGGTTGCGGAACTTCTTGATGACTTGCAGCCACTCGTCGTGCCACAGCTTGAGCGTTGACGCGTTGGGAATGGGCGTGGAGTGTATCATCAGCCACGACCATGTGCCCTCGAAGCTGACGGCGATGCCGTTGCGGTCGGCGGCGTCCATCCACAGCTGGTTCCACGGAGTAGTGTGCGTTCGGGTGGCGTTTACGTTGCCCTGGCGCATCAGCTGCATGAACTTGTCGGCCAGTTCGCGGTCGTTCGGGCGGAGTGCGAATGGTATGTGGTTGCCTCCCCGCAGCCAGAACTTGCGCCCGTTGAGGTAGAGGTAGCCGTCAGGGCGTGCCTCGAACGTGCGGAAACCCGAGGTGATAGTTGTATTGTCTATTACGTCCTTGCCGTCTGCAAGGCTGAAAGTGAAGTCGTACAGGTTGGGCGACGACGGTTCCCAGAGTTTCGGTTTCAGTCCGTCTACGGCGCAGGTCAGCGTCTGATGCGCGCCCTTGCCGAGCTTCTGCTTGGCGAGGAGAGTGCCTTCGTAGAGCAGGCTGCCGTCCTGCTTGTCGGTGATGCGCACGCTGACGTCGAGCTTGCGGTTCTTCTTCGACGCGTTGCTTACCGTCACGTCGAACTCAGCTCCCTGCAACGTGGGCTTTATGAACACGTCCTCCACCTTGACGGGGGCGGTCACCACGAGCTTCACCGGCTGCCAGATGCCGGCCGGATTGTCGCCGTAAAAGCCGTGGGGAATGTCCGTCAAGACCTCTTGGTTGGCCTGCTTGTCGTCCTTGTTGGCGGCTATGTCCTTGCGCACGGACGAATAGTAGTTCTCCATGGCGTCGCTGGTCTGGGCGGCTGCGCCCTTTATGTCGCGCACCACTTTCAGCGCGACGAGGTTGCGTCCGGGCCTTACGAGGGCGGTAACGTCAACCTCGAACGCGCCGAACATGCCTATGTGCGAGCCTGCCTTCTGTCCGTTTACGTAGACGTCGCACATCTTCGACACGGCGTCGAAGCTAAGGACGAACTTCTTGCCCTCGATGTCGCGGGGCAGCTCAAGCCACTGGCGGTACCACGCCGCGCCGGTCCTGCGGTAGTCGAACGTATAGTTCTCGCAGCGGTCCGTCTCCTGTTGATAGTACGTATCAGACACTCCCTTCGGCTCGTGTCCGTTCGGAGTGCCCATCGTTTCGCCGTGAAGCCAGATGCGTATGGGCGTCCAGAAGTCGGGCACGGTCATCACGTGCCAGTCATCGTCGGGCGTCGCCGCGCTCACGGCCACGGCCTCGTCCTTCATCTGGTACTCGGGCATGAAGAGCCACCTGCCGTCGAGCGACAGCTCCGTGCGTCCATCGGCCAGCTCCGTGAGCCGCTTCGGGGCGTACAGAGCGCGCTCCTTCACGCGCTTTTCCTCCTTCTGCCGGGCGTTCATGCGGCCGTCATACTCGGCGCGCTTCACACCTTTGAAGAAGTCGGAGGGCAGCGGGCGCACCTGAAGGTCGTCATACTCTGTGTCAATCCAGCCGCCGCCGAGAGCCACGCCGCCCGCAGGCGCGAGGCCGGAGTTCTTGTCCTCAACGTCGATTAGCGGCTCGTCGCCGTCGCCAACGAACACGCGGATGCGGCCGCCGCACACCTGCACGCGCAGCCTGTACCACTCGCCGGGCACGGGATGGAAGCTAAGCTTGCGCACGCCAAGGAACTCGTCAAGCCCCATGTAGCCCGTGCGCATGAGGTAAAGGTCGTCCTGAAGGCCGCCCTTGATGCCCACCACGTAGCGGTCGAAGCGGTTATACGTGCGGAAGCCCGCCCAAATCTGCACCTGCTCCGCCGTCTTCGGGGCGCGTGCGCGGAAGGAGAACTCGTAGTCCTTCCATCCGTCCTCGCCGAACACGGCATACGCATCGCGGGCGCGGAGCACGCCGTCGGCCACGGCGCACGCGCCCGTACCCGTTACGGCAAGCCGCGCCGCCGGGTCTGAAAAGTCGTTCTGGTAAGCGTCCTGCGCCGACGAGGCGGCAGGCGTAAGCCATGCCGCCATGGCGAGGAGCGCCGTAAGTTGGAGTTTCATAAATCGGTATGTTTTATGTATTTTACTGTTATATAAAAAGGTAACGGCGGCACGTCTGCAACTGCCTGATAATCAGCGGTGTTGCGAAAGACCACCTTTTAGCGTGCAAAAGGCCGTCTTTTGGCCTGTAAAATACGGCCTTTCGCAATGCGGTTTGCCGCCTTTCGCCAGCCGCCCGGCTGCAAGGCCGCCGCTGAAAGGCCGTCAGGGCTTGTCTGCCTCGATGACGATGCGGTCAACATCAACGGTGCCGCGCGCGCCGCGCCACTCAAAGTAATGCTCTCCCGGGGTAAGACGGATGCCGACGACGACGGTCTCGCCCCACTCTCCGGCAGGCGAGCCTACGGGCAGTTCGTCACGGCCTGTCCACACGCCGTCAACCCCGAAGCGGAACTTTGAGTCTCCACCTGACGACGGGCGCATACGGAGCGTGACGCGGTACGTGCCCTCGCAGGCAACAAACAGTGAATAGCGCGCCCACTCGCCGCGCTCCATCGAGGCGATGTAGCCCGTGCCGCCGTCAGCCTTGACGCTCATTTGGCCGAACTTCGCGTCGCCGAGGGTGAACGTCTGGTTGTCTGGCCGCTTGAACCAGGCGGTCTGCAATCCTCCGTCATTATAGTCTTCGGCCTCTATGACGAGCCTTCCGCCCGGCATGAGCATGGGCAGGCGTCCGCCCTTGGGCGTGCCCCAGGTGCGCACGGTGTTGATGCGGCCGTCGGGGGTGAAGGTCAGTTCGTCGAAGCATACGGAGCGCAGGTTGCCCTGTCCGCTGTAATCGGCGGTGTGGTAGAACTGGTACCACTTGCCCTTGAACTGCACCACGCTGCCGTGAGCCGTCTCGTGTCCGTGCGGATTCATGTAGAAGCCCATGTCTTTCCACGGCCCGAGGGGCGAGTCTGACACGGCGTAGACGAGATGGTTGCCGCCAAGGTCGTTGGGATTGTTGTCCGAATGGGTAAGGTAATACCGCCCGTCCTTCTTGAAAACGAACGGAGCCTCGTGGAAATCGCGGCTGACGCCCTCCATGGGCACCATAGGCGCGGCCAGCTCAAGCCAGTTGTCGTCCTTCAGGCGGCCGCCCCAGCAGCCCTTGCCGCCTCCTCCGGCGTAGACGTAGGCCGTGCCGTCGTCATCGACGAATATGCAGGGGTCGATTGTGCTGGGCACTCCGGGTATGTAGCCCTGCACCTTGAACGGCCCGGCGGGGCTCTCGCTCGTAGCCATGAACATGCGCCACAGGTCTTCGTCGTCGCCCAGCTGGGTGGCCTTCACCGTGTGGGGAAAGAGGAAGTAGTACAGTCCCTCCTTCTCATTGTAGGCCGCGTCGGGCGCCCACATAAAGCCTTCTGTGCCTACGCCAGTCTGTCGGCGCACGTCGGCAGCGTTCAGTATTTCGCCGTGGTCGGTCCAGTTAACCATGTCTTCGGTAGAAAACACGTGGTAACGGTCCATGCGGTCGCAGCCGCGTGCAGGCTCCATGTCGTGCGACGCGTAGACGTAGAGCACGTCGCGGCCGTCGATGTGCCACACACGCGCCGTGGGGTCGGCCGTGTAAAGGTTGCCCGTGAAGGGGCTGCCGTACATCTGCGAGGGGAAGGAGACGAACAAGGGGTTGTGGTCGAAACGCTGGGTCATGGGGTAGTCGTAGTCGAAACGCCCCGGAAGAGCGCCTTTCACATAGTCGCCGGTACGAGTGAACACGAACTTGTCAACATTCATTCCGCCATATGTGTACCACTGGAACACGTGCCGTCCCTTCTTCAACGGTATGTCGCCGACGGTAACCGTGGAGTAAGACTCCCATCCGCGGCCCGGCACACGCTGCACACGGCACGCCTGGCGGCCGTCAACGCGCAGCTCGAAGCGGCCGTTGTCAACGCCAGACGAGCACACCACGCCTACCGAATACATGCCGCTCTCGGCGGCATAGAGCGTGTAGCACGTCCAGTTGCCGTCATCGTTGCCGCCCAATACGAGGCCGCTGCCGCCCGAAGCGATGTTTACTGGGTCGATGCGGTAGGCACGCCGGTCGCCCGAAAAATTGTTCTTGCAACGGAAAGCCGTGCCTTCGCCGCCGCGGTCGTAGTCTTCCGCCTCGACGGTACACGGCACACGGTGCTGCTTGAAGGGTTTTCCCCTATACCCGCCGGCCACGGCAAAAGTCGGGACAAGCAGCAGGGAAAGGGCCAGGAATACGTGTTTCATGTCTTAAATGTCAAAATATGGTTAATACTGATTATGCCAAAAGCCGCACGGACTGGCGGCGTACGGCGTGCGTAAGGACAAGAGAGGCGGTTCAATAGCCCGTCACGGGCTTACGCCCGCCTCTCCATCACCAACACTTGTCCATACATTCATGTCCGTATCGGCAAACCGCCGACGTGCGATGAGCTCCATCCGGCCACGCCGCGGATTGACTACTGCAAAATTATAACCATGCGGATAAAAATGCGTAAAATCACGATTAAACGTACAATTAAAATCAACATAAACGCACAATTAATCTTATTTCTGCATGATTTTGCCGTTTCCTTTCGCACCGATGGTAACAGGCCGCAGTGCAAAAGGCGGCAAACGGCGTTGCAAAAGGCCGTCTTTGACAAGATGAAAGGCCGCCTTTCGCAGGACGAAAGACGGCCTTTTGCAAGTCATTGATTGTCTGATATTTATGAAGATGGTTTATTTTACGTTCAGTCCCGACGGCGGAGCGTCTTCCGGGCGCGCGCCCCACTGGCGGTTGGCGGTGTCGCCCATCTGCAAGACGAGGCGGCCGCCGCGCGCCACGTCGTCGTGGGTGAGCCAGGGTTTGGCCCACTCGCGGCCGTTGAGCGTGGCCGACTGTATATACTTGTTGTCGCGCGAGGCTCCGCGGGCATCAATCTCGAAGACGCGGCCGCCGTCGAGATGGATTCTAACCAGCGGGAAGACGGGGCTGCCGATGTTGTATATGGGCAGGCCGGGGGTGACGGGGTAGATGCCCATCATGGAGAACACCACGAAGGCCGACATGCCTCCGCCGTCCTCGTCGCCGGGCAGGCCCATGAGGTCGGAGCGGAACCACTCGTCGAGCAGCTTCCTTACGCGCTTCTGCGTCATCCACGGGCGGCCTGAATAGTTATACAGATAAGGTATGTGTAGCGACGGCTCGTTGGCCATGGAGAACTGGCCTACGTTGCCGGTATGGTCGGGCAGCATGGCGTAGAACTCGAACTTGCTGCGCCCGAGGGGCTGGCGGAACGTCTGGTCGAGGTCGGCGTTGAACCGGTCGGCGCCGCCGTGCAGGCTGATGAGGTCGGCTATGCTGTGCGGCACGTCCCAGCGGTACACCCATCCGTTGTTCTCGCCGTAGTAGTCGCGCGCCCCCATGCCGCCGTCGAAGGCGTAGTCGAGCGGACTGATGAACCGGCCCGACGAGTCCTTCGGGTGGAAGAAGCGCGTCTCCGGGTTGTACACGTTGCGGTAGTTGAGGGCGCGGCGTTCGTACTTCAGCCTGTCACCGTCGAGCCCGAGATAGGCCGCTATGCGCGAGAGGCACCACTCGTCGTAGGCCGTTCCCAGCGTTACGGCGATGGGCTGGCGGCGTTCGCCGGGGTTGACGTCGGGCAGCCACTCCTTCTCTCCGGGCCGCAGCGAGGGTATGTAGCCGTGCTTTATATAAAAACGGTTGAGCCATCCGCCGGGATTGGTGCCCGACCAGGGGGCGAGCGACTTGTAGTAGATGCCGCCTATGCAGGCGCGGTAGGCCGCATCTACGTCGAACGCGGTGATGCCCTTGCACAGGGCGTCGGCCACTACGGCCGTGCCGTGGTTGGAGTTCATGCGCCGCGAGTCGCCCGTAGACTCGGGGAAGGTGGGCATCCAGAGGCTGTCGCCCTGCACGGCCATGGTTACGAGAGAGTTGACTATGTCGGCTTCCTTGCCCGGTTCGAGCAGCGCGCGCAGCGGATGAGCCGCCCGGTAAGTGTCCCATACCCAGTCGTCGGTATAGTAGGGACGGCCTCCGTCATCGTGTATTTTGCCGTCGGTAGCGCTGTAATAGCGGCCGTCCTCGCTCATGCAAATCTGCCGTTCGTAGTAGCGGTACATAGATGTGTAAAACACTTCCTTGTCCTTCTCTTCGCCGCCTACTACCTCGATGCGCCCCAGGGCCTCGTTCCAAGCGCGGCGGCCTGCGGCCTTCAGGGCGTCAAGGTCGTACGACGGCGCGTCGCGCCGCATGTTCCTGGCGGCCTGCTCCGCGCTGATGAACGACACGCCGTAGCGCATTCTGACCTGCGCCGTGCCGTCGGGCATCCCGATGGCGAGGCACGCCCCGCGCCCTTCGGCAGCCGTGCCGGGCACGGCCTTGCCGCCCTTCACCACGTAAGTGCGCACGGGAGCCTGCTCGAACTCGGCGTGGATGTACACCCGTGTGCGCCCGTCAAGGCTCTGCCAGCCGCTCACGGCGTTGCCGCTTACGGCCAGGCGGCCGTCGGCGGAGCTTAACATTATGTATGAAGGCTTGTCCTTGCGCCGCAATCCGAGGCGGTATGCCGCGGCCTGCGGGGCCACGGCGTAGTCTACATCCACACAGGCGCTGTCAAGATAAACGTAAAACGAGTATGGCGTAAGCCGCTCGTTGTCGTAAGTATAGCCGGCAGGGCGCGCGCCGATGGCGGCCACGTCGCCCTGGTACACGGCCAGGTTGAAGGCCGAACGCTCGCGGTGGTGGGTGACGATGAGCGGCAGTCCGCCAAGCTGGTCGGCCGTATAGTCGGCCCTTACGGGGTAAACGCGCAACATGCTGTTGGGCAGCTGCACCGTGGGGAACGTCGGCACAAGCAGATGGCTGATGTTGCCCATGTAGGGGTTGACATAGTCCACCGGCTCCTTTTCAGCCGCAAAGGCCGCCACCGAAACGGCGAGCGCCAGCGCGGCGGCGGCCTGTCTAACGAAGAGATTATGAAAATGTATCATTTATGATAAGTGTATGGTTAGCTGCATGATTGTTGCTGCAAAATTATTTCACGGTGCATAATATTCACGGTATTAACTGATTAAAAGGCGGTTAAAAATCGGTTAAGCCGTCAACAAGAGCTCTTTTTCCACCCAAAAAGACGCTTTTCATAACTTTTTTACTTACCTTTGCATGTATGGAAACTATAACCTGCGAAAACAAAGCCTTTACACTTGACATGAGACACATCATATATAAGGTGGCAGCCTGCCTGCTGCTGTGCGTTGCCTTTGCGGCCGGCGCATACGCCGCCAACGACGGCCTGTATTTCCATTCACACTCTTACCCGGCGGCGAAGCGCACAAGCCTCGCCCTGAACGGCGGCAAGCCAATCGGTGTAGACGGGCAGCTGAGGGTGGAGTTCAGCATGGACTTGCGCGTGGGCGAGCCGTTCTTCGGCAACGTGGTGTGCGTAAAGACCGACGACGGCAAGCACATCGACGCCATATTCTCCATGCCAAAGCTCAACGACAACCGCCCCGCGCTCGTGGTGGACAGGAAGTTGCACTACATCAACTACAAGGTAACGGGCGGCAACGGCATAAAAGCCGCGCTGACACTGGATAAGGACAACAACCGCATAACTTACGAATACCGGGGCAAGAAGACCACGGTGAACGCCGACCTAAGCAAAACCACCAAGGCTACGGTGACATTCGGCGTGCATCCTAACGACGACAACATGGTTGACGTGGCACCAATCAACGTGCGCGACATCAGCATAAGCTCCGGCGGAAAGACGAAATACCACTGGGACTTGCGGCGGCACGACGGCGGCACGAGCCTCGACGAGCTGCAAGGCGCGCCGGCCACGGCCACCAACGGGCATTGGATAATGGACGACCACGTGAAGTGGAAGACCGTGCTTACATACAAGTCGAAGGACAAAGTGCAGGTAACGTTCAGCCAGGCCGACAACATGTTCTACATAGTTGACGGCAAGGCGGTGCGCCGCTTCGACCCCGTGACGCGCAAGACCACCGTCACCGCCGTGCGCGGAGGCCACCGGGCTATGGAATACTCCAACTACCTTGCCTACGACAACGCACGAGGCAGCCTCTACACTTACAGCACGGAGCACGCCACCGTGTCACACTTCGACTTCGCCACAGGCACCTGGAGCAAGGCCGAACCTACCAAGGACGAGCCAATGTACTTCAACCACACATGGGCGGTAGCCGGCGACACGGCCGCATACGCCTTCGGCGGATACGGCTATTACAGGTATCACAACAACCTGTTCCGCATCAACCCCGCCACGGGTGACATCAGAGAGCTGGCCTATTCGCCGAAAATCAACCCGCGCACCGGCGCTGCCGCAGCCGTCGTAGGCCAATACCTGTACGTGTTCGGAGGCTTCGGCAACGCCACCGGAGAACAGGAACTGCCATACACTTACTACTACGACCTGACGCGGATTGACCTGAACACGATGCGCGCCGAGCAGCTATGGCAGATGGACGGAGAGCAACAGACCAGCTTCCTCATGGCCAGCGAGATGCTGTACAACCCCGAGGACAGCACCTTCTACGCGGCAACCACCAACAAGGGCGGCCGCATGATAAAGATATGGACCAACCAGCCGAAATGGGAAATCGTTACCGACGAGATGGGACGCATCGGCGATTACAGGGACATGGCCTTCGACATGTACCACAGCACGAAGGAAAACAAGGCGTACGTGGTGATGAACTTCCGCCTGAACTCGCTCGAACACAACATCAGGATAGTGTCAATCAACCTGCCGTTGCAGGACGACTACGAGGAGGCGGCAGCCGCACCGGCCGGCGACGGAGGCAAGTCGGGCACATACATTGCACTGATAGCGGCACTGGCGGCGGTAATGCTGGCGGCACTTGCCATACACCGCAAGCGCGCCAAGAGCGTGAATGCCGTGCAAAAGGCAGAGGCTACTGCCGCGGAAGAAGGTACGAAAGAGACCGAACCGAAGGAGAAGAAAAGATATTACGAGCCCAAGGGCGGCAGCATAAGCATTCTGGGCAAGTTCGTCGTGCGCGACAAGGACGGGCAAGACATAACCGCAAGCTTCACCAAACGCACGCGCAACCTGCTGCTGATACTGCTGCTGTACAGCGAGAAGAGCGACAAGGGAATAGAAATCCACACGCTCGACGAGGCCCTGTGGCAGGAAATGAACGAAAACTCGGCGCGCAACAACCGCAACGTGTACATGCGCAAGCTGCGCATGTTGCTCGAAAGCGTCGGCGACATAGAGGTAGTCAACGACAAGATTTACTACCGCCTGGAGGCCGGCCAGGGCGTCTTCTTCGACTACCGCGAGGCCCGCGCCCTGATAAGGCGCATGGAGGAAGGCTGCGACGACGAGGAAACGACGGCGCGGACGCTCGAGCTTCTGTTCGAGGGGCCGGTACTGCCCAACTACTCGTTCGAATGGCTTGACGACTTCAAGGCCGACTACTCCAACGCCGCCATATCGCTGCTTACACGCCTGCTGAGGCACAAGATGCAACAAGGCGACGACGACACCGCGCTCGACATAGCCAAGACCATCATGGCGCACGACCCCTTCAGCGACTACGCCCTCGCCGTGCAGTGCCAGATATTGTGCCGCAAGCACAAGCGCGGAATAGCCAAAAGCGTGTACGACAACTTCTGCAAGAACTACGAGGCCAGCCTCGGCGAACGGTACGGCGTAAGCTTCGCCGACGCCTGCAAGGCCTGACGGCGCAACTGCCTGACAGCAAGCACATTACGTAAGGCCGCCTTTTGCATCGCAAAAGGCGGCCTTTTATTGTCTCAAAGGCGGCATATCGCAGCCTTAAAGACGGCAAACTAAAACCAAACTATTATGTCATCTCTTCACCGACGGTCTCTGCTTCACCACACGGATGCTGCCGTCGGGCTTGTAATAGAGCTTGTCCACGCAGATAGAACGCAGGTTGCCGCGCCCGGACATTGAACAATTGTGGTAGAAAGCGTACCACTGGCCCTTGTATTCTACGATGGAACCGTGGCTCGTGTCGCACCCCGTAGGCTCAAGGTAAACGCCCATCGAACGCCACGGACCGAGCGGACTGTCGCTGATTGCATAGCACAGGCGGTTGGCTCCGCGGCCGTTCTCAGTGTGGTTGTCGGCGTATGAGAGGTAGTAACGCCCTTTGTACTTGTGCACCCAGGCAGCTTCGTGGAAGTCGTCAAGTCCCTCCATCGGGCGCAGGGGCCCGTCTATCTCGGTCATGTTGTCCTTAAGCGGCGCGCCGACGCAACGGCCTCCTCCGCCGTAATAGAAGTAAGCGCGGCCGTCGTCGTCGATGAACACGCAGGGGTCAATCATCGCGAACACGTCGTCGCCAAGCCCCTTGAGCTGGCCTATTGACTTGAAGCCGCCGTCGGGGCGGTCGCTTACGGCTACGCCAACGCGCCAGGTGTTGTTCCAGTCAGCGCCGCTGGGATGGGGAAAGTAGAAGTAATACTTGCCGTCGCGGTAAGCGCAGTCGGGTGCCCACATGAAGCCGCCCTCCTCGCGCCCCCACTCCACATGCGACGAATTGAGTATCTCGCCGTGGTCAGTCCAGTGAACCATGTCGTCAGTGGAAAACACATGATACCTGTCCATCAAATCGCAGCCGCGCGGCGGGTCGATGTCGTGCGACGGATATACGTACAGACGCCCGTCCTTCCACACATGAGCCGACGGGTCGGCGCAGTACATGTGGGTGACGAAGGGGTTGGGCGCCATGCTCTCCTGCTGCTGTGCGGAGACAGACATGGCGCAAAACATACTTATTACAACTAAATGTTTTTTCATTTTCACCGTTTATTTTTTTACCTTTTTCCTTTTAATTCCAGTCTTATCACTTTTCCCTTACAGGCATCTGCCGGCTAAGGGGTATTTCGCCGCGCAGCATACGTCCGGCCTGGCCGGCCAGCCACAGGTAATTGTCGCTGCTGTCGCCGGGCGCAATGGGCACGAACGTGCTGCCGGGCGAAGGCACGGGCACCGTCTTGGCGCACTTGAATATGGCCGTGCCCTCGTCTATCTCGTCGAACATGGCAATGTAAAGCATCTCCGCGCCCATGGCTATCGACGCTGACAGCTGCTGCCAGAAGAAGCGCCCGCCGTCGCGGCCTATGCTTCCGCTGGCGTCGCCTTTCATGTTGACCCACGAGAAGCCGGGATAACACAGCGGCGCATAATCGATGCCGGCGGCCTCGGCCCAGCGCATGTCGTCGCCGATGCGGCTCTCGAAGGCAGGGTAAGACTCCTGGTTGTAACGCCCTACGAACCACGGCATCACCACGTCGCACGCCTTGATTAAGCTGTGCAGACGCGGGTCTTGCTGAGTGTCGCGCCCCAAGTCGCGCCAATACGCAGGCACGCCGAGCATCACGCTGAAGCCCATGCGCTTGAGGCCGGCCACAAGATATTCGGCATCGGCCGTTGTGTATTTGCGGTTGTCGTTGAAGCCCACGCCCCACAGCGTCACCAGCGGCCGACCGTTATGGTAGAGGTAAGAGGGGTTTTCACCATGGTCGAACAGCCTGAACTTGGCAGCTATGCGGCCGATGTCAACGAGAACGGTGTCGCGCCCGGCCGACTTCATACCGCTCAGGTCGTACATCACGCATATTGCGCGCCCGTACCTGTTGGCCGCCGTCATGGCGTTCTCAAGCACCTTGTTGAAGTGGTGCAGGCCGCTCCGCGTGCTAATCTCCGACACGAAGCGCTGCATGAACACCCCGTCGATGCCGTACTCGCGCATCCAACGGAAGTGGGTGTCAACCGTGCTGTAGTCGTATGACGAGAAAGTGTAGGCCGGAGAGCCGTCGGCAAACCTGAACTCGGTCTTGTACAGCTTCTCGTACTCGCCCACCTCAGGCCAGAAGTCGATGCTTGCCGAGCCCGGACGGAAGCCGTCGCGCCCCTTGTAGTGGTACCATCCGCGGCCCGCGCCGTCGTCGGGAGCATTGAACCAGCCCTGGTATCCGGCCATCACAAGCCCCTTGTAAGAGTCATACGCCTTGCGCACGGCGATGCCGCCCTCCGCTTTCCACGCCAACGCGCGGAAAGGGAGAAGCGCCGCTGCTGCGAAGAGCATGGCAAAACACAATAAGAACAGTTTTTTCATAATTCACTAAGATATGGGTGTCATTGTTTATCGTCCCAAAATATTTTCCTCACTACGATGCCCTCCGGCTTCCTTACGGCAATGACATATACGCCCTTGGACAACCCTCCGAGTGGCACGTCTTCCTTGCCACGGATTTCAAACACCTTAACGCCGTCGGTCGAGAACACGGCAACGCCGCCGTTCTGCCCGGCATGTAGCACTCCGCCGCTTACCGACATGGCGCAATCCTCTTGCGAAGATACATCCTCGATGCCCGAGAATATGTCATCGCCGTCAATCCAGCGCACCTCGTGTATTGACCAGTAATTGCCCTTCGTACCGGTCTGAGTCACCCTTATATGGTTCACATTGTCCACTTCTTCATTGAATTTCACGATGAGCATACTGCCTCCTTCAGTACCTTCGGCCACTTTGGCAAGCATGTCGCCATTGCCCACTTCCACAACGTAGCCGGCAGGCCCGTCATTTGGCGAGGCCGAAGTGTCGAGCAGCAAGCCGCCAATGGAAATGGTCTCGCTGTCATTTTTCAGGTCAAACCATTGCCCCGGCGTCTGCGAACCGCACTCCCAGCGCGACGCTGCGTCGCCGTCGATAGCCATGTAAGCCTTGTCGCTGTTGCTGCTACCGGTAGCCTTCCAGCCTTTGAAATCCTTGAACACGTCAGCATTGCCAACCCATTCAGCGGTAAGGTTGCCGTCGTATGCTGCAAAGTCGGCCTCGCTCGAGCCTTTGGGTGTTATCACCGAAGCGGCTACAGACATCCTCTGCTCATCTTCTCCGGGCTTTTCCGCCATTTGCGTCACCGACTTGAAGAAGGCATTGGCTATATTCAACCGTGCGTCATCGGCTACGTTGCCCGTATATTTCGCGCCGGCTGCAGCCATGTTGGCAAGCACAAGGTTTACCGTTCCGCCTTTGACATCGGCGAAATAGTCGCCTCCACCCCAGTTGTTCGACGACAAGAGAGAAGCCTCGCCCTTAAACATCTCGCCCGTGGTGATGAAACGTGCTGACAGTTCCGTATGCCCCGGAGTAACCTTCGAGTCAGCCCCGTCGGTATGGTTGAGAGCCACTATCTGCGAATTTATCAACGGGAAGGCGCCATGCAAGCCGTTGAAAACAACCGTGTTTACCGCTCCGTCCACGGCATTGCCAAGCCCTATGCCGGAAGCTCCGCCCTGACCGTCGCTCTGGAAGAGCAGCCCCTTGTTGCATCCGAAGAGGAAGTTGTTGTAAAGCACCTGGTCTGTACAGTCGCCTACAACGAGGAAGTCAAGGCTCTCCTTGTTCTGTCCGTAGGCATAAGGGCGACTGTCGTCTTCATGGTTGACCGGACTGTTCGGCCACCATCCGTACTTCGTCTCATACCCGTTGGAGTAAGCTATCGTGTTGCATTGTATGTTGGAAATCAGTCCTCCGCGGCTTCCTCCGCCCACACGGATTACATTTCTGAAACAATGTCCTGATATATAGTCTACATAGTGGTTGTCACACTGGTTCGTAAACAGGTCAACACCTTTATCCGTGGCACGCAAGGCGAGGTTTACTATGTACACCCCGGCGTTGCCGCGCACGGCATAAGGATAATCCTTTACATTGGCCGGGTCGTCCTGTTCAGGGTAATTTATAGTCACTCCGCGCAGTCCGCTGTTCTTCTCCATGGTGATGAACGGCGTGTCTCCGCCTCCTTTGCCGGCAAAAACTTCAAGCACCGCACCCTGACCACGCGGCACCGACGCCATGTCGGCCGAGCCCTTAAGCTCCACACCTTCGGGTATTGTAATGTTGCCGTCCATGCGGTAGTGGCCGGAAGGCAAATAGACAACGCCTCCTCCATTGGCCTTTGCCGCGTCGAGTGCCTTCTGTATGGCTGCTGTATTGTCTTGGGCTGAGAGCAAATTGCCTGACAAATCGACCGCACCGCCCTCCGACCTGTACACTACGACCGGCTTTGCGCCGTAAGAAGCGTCGGTAACGACGAAGAGGCTCGCCTCTGCCGGCCTCGTGACAGGCACTTCCATCCACTCCTGCTTAAACTCCGGGAGGGGCTGCGGGTACGCAATATTATCATTTACGGCGCACTCATAAAACGACTTGTTGTCAAGTTCTCCGTTGAAGGTGTTGCCCGTAAGGATGGCACGCGCCCACGAACCTACGTACACATCGCCGTCAAACGTAGTGCCGTCGGCCATGAGTTGCCCTCCGAGAGCAGTCACGTTGCCGTCAACCGTGCAGTCTTTCAGCATGACTGGAGCATTCGCTCCCTCGACCATTTCAACCGCCGTACCTGTCTTTGCCATGCCGCAGCCATACAGCTGGATGGCTCCTTCTGCTCCGGCACCAAGCCTTACGGCCTCAACACAATCATCAACATTGACGCGGGTGAACATTATTCCGCTGCCCGAAGACGCTGTTATGTCGAGCGCATACTGGCAACCGCTGATGTTGAAGCCGTAGTTATGGCCGTTGGGACGACCACGGTCGCCGCTGTTTATTGCCTCTCCGTCAGGCCGGGTGGCAGGAGTCCACTCCGTGCGGAACGCCGTATGGTAACCGTCGCATGAGTAGTTGCATGTGTACGACCAGTCGTTGCGGCGCATGACAAAGCCCGTAGCATTGTTGTACGTATGGCTCTTTATTGCGCTTTCGCCGTATTCCGCGCCCAGTCCGGAGCCAGCCCAATATGAAGGCGAGAAATAAATATGGTCGAAACGGCCCACGTCGGCGATGCGGTCCATGACTACTCCCTGATGGAGAGGCGTACCGTATATGCCGAATATATTGGGACATCCGCCGCCGTTGTACGAGCTGAACATTATGGCTATGTACGGATTGACGAACGTGACGTTGCGCACGTTGCAGTAATCGTTGCCGAAATATCCCTTCTGTCCGTAGACTACGGCGGGCGGATATTTGGTTACGTTGCCGGGGTCTTGCTCGGGATAGTAGATTGAGAGGTTGCAGATTTGCGTGGAAGGCTGCATGGTGAAGAGTGCCTTCAGCTCGTCGTCGGTGCCCGGATTGCCGTAAGCCATTATCACGGTGCCGGCCACGGGCTGCCCTTTCACGGGCTTGCGCCAGTCTCCACGCAGGGTGACGCCGCGCGGAATAACGATTTGTCCGTCAACGCGGTACTTGCCTTCGGGCAGGTAGAGCACGCCTCCGGCCAGGTTCTCCACAGCTCCGCGGTTGCCCGCTCCTTGGTCTTGGTTCTTGTCAGGATTGGTTACTCCGGCCAGACGGTCGAGCAGTGCCTGTATCTCGGCCGTGCAGTCGGTCTGCCCGGAACGGTCAAGTTTTTCGTCGGCGGCGTTGATTGAGGCCACGAAGAGGTCTGTCGTGGGGTACTCGGGCTTGTCAATAATCTCGTAATTGTAATCGTCTACGGCGGCGAAAGATGCGCCGGCCGCCACCGCCGCGAGCATTATCGCGGCGAGGCGGTTGGTCAGTGTCTTCATGTTTTCGGTTATTTCAGTCAACAAAATCATTCATGCAAGTCTGCGGTCACTTGTCTTCGGGGTTGGTGAAGGCGGCTTTCAGCGTAGGCATGTATTCGGCGCGGTTGTCGCACTTGAAGTGAGCCTCGAAGCCGCCCTTGCATTTCGCCGGGATGGTGAGCGTCAGCTTGTTCCACCCCTGCTTCAAGGGTATCTCCTTAAATTCGGTCTCATTGTTGCTCTTCCAGCCTATTTTGACGGCCTTGCCGCCTACGGTGAGCTGCGGCTCGGTGGCCTTGAGCTTCAGGGTAAGCTTCGGAACGTTGGGCTCGATGAAGAGGTCGTCGAGCGGACGGTTGCTGTACACGTAGAAGTCGAGCGTGCACTTATCGCCCTGCTGGCTCATCTTGTCGCGCGAAGCGACGGGGAACACGAGGTGGTTGTCGCGCAGGAAGAACACCTCCTTAACGTTGACCTGAAGTTCGCGGCAGGCCACTCCGGCGGTGGCGAGCATCGTACGGAGCGTGTTGAAGCCCTTGTCAGAGTTGGCGAAGTCGGTCAGCGTGCTTACGTAGAATGTCGAAGCGCCATGCTGCATCCTGGCTATCACGGCCAGAGAGGCGGTGCACTCGTTCTCGCTGCGCAGCACGGCGGCGGTCTTCATCTCCTCGGCGCGCTTGTTCCAGGTGCGCCAGTCGGTGCGGCAGGCGCGCAGGAGCACGTCGCCCTCGTCTACGAACTTGCCCTTGATGGTGTACTTTGCGGCGTCGGCCTGCTGCAATTCGCAGAAGTAGAAGTCGCTGTTGTTCAGTCCGTAGGTGAGCGATTTCTGCTCGGGCAGGAACGAGGAGCGTTTCAGCTGGTCAACCTTTACCTCCTCCGGGAGTACTGCCGAGACTGATGCGGCCGTCTCGGGCGTCAGGCCCCATACGAACACGTCGGCTCTCTTGGCGGTGTTCTTGCGCACCATGGCGGCGTCAGCGGCCGAAAGGGGCTGCGAGCCGTCTATTATTATGAGCGAGTTCCCGGGGTCTTTCACTTTCTTTGAGAAGATTACTCCCTGCGCGTCAAGCGCGGAGTAAGCGCGTCCATCCATGTCGCCTACGAACACTACGCTCGTGTACTGCTGCTTGGCGGCCACGGGCTTGGGCGCGGCGTACTTGGCCTTGTCGGCCTCGGCCCACTCTGACCATGCCGGTTTGTCTCCCGCATTGACCGCGCGCAGGGCCTCGAACATGGGCCACGGGCGGTAGAGAGGCAGCGAGGGGTCGTAGCCGGGGTTGAACGTGGTGCAGTAAGGACCCATGCGCTCGGGCTGCACTCCGGGCTGGCCTTCAACGTATTCGGGGAAGAATACGCCGTCGTCCATGGTCGGCGCGGCTGTAATGTCGTGCTTGCCGAGGGGCAGGGGCTGAAGGCCGTACCACGCCATGTTGAACACGCAGCTGTACGACGCTCCCATCTCGCGCATGTCCTTGATAAGTCCGTAGCACTCGGTGGCCACGCCCTCCATGCGGCCGAGCATACTCTCGTAGGCGCGCTCGCCGTTTACCTTGGCTATTTGCTCGGGAGTGCCGTAGTAGGCCATGCTCGTCTCGCCGATGCCCCAGGGCTTGCCTATGTCGCGCCAGCGTTTCATCGAGTTGAGGTCGCCGTAGTGGCCGACGGTGGCCGGCAGTATGCCGTCGCCGTCGTCCTCGCCGTCAGACGAAATCCAGGGGCGCGTAGGGTCGTTGGCGCGCACTATGTCGCGCCACTCCGCCCATGCCTTTTTCTGCCCTTCCATGAGGTCGGGGCGCATGAACACGTATAATATAACGGGCTTGTTCTCGTTGGATATGCTCCATCCGAAGACTGACGGATAGTTGCGGTCGCGGCGGACGAAGCGCGCGAGATGGTCGCGCGAGTGCTGCCAGAAGGTGTCGCTGTCGAGCTTGGGGCCGCCGTCGCTGGCCCAGTTGCCGGTCTCGCCAAGCACGCAGATGCCCATCTCGTCGGCCATCTCCATGTAGAGGCGCGGGTAAACCATGGCGTGCAGGCGCACGGCGTTGCCGTTCATGTCCTTTATGGCGCGGTACCAGGCGTAGGCGTAGCGGCGCGTCATCTGGGGTATGCCCATGAAGTGCCACGAGTCGCCGCGCAGGGGATAGGGCTTGCCGTTAAGACATTGGCGCGTGCCGTCGAACGTCCACTCGCGCCATCCGAAGCGCTGGTACTTCGTATCGACGCGCTTGCCGTCGGCGGTGACGCCGATGAGCATGGCGTTGAGGTTGGGATGCTCGGGCGACCAGAGCTCGAGCGCGCCCTCCTTGACGGGTATTTGCATCGTGAACGTGTGCTCCCGGCCCGCCTCGACCGTCTGCGCGGCGGCCTTGCCCGTGAGGAGCTTGGCTCCCAGTTCCCATGCAGGCACGGGCGCGCTGTTCACGTCGGTACCGGCAAGGTTGAGCCATTTGTATATGTCGGCGTCGAGCTTCACCGTGGCGGCCTTCGCCGAGGTGTTGCTCACGGTGACGTCAACCTCGAGCACGCCCTTCGATACGAGCGGCTTTACGAACACGTCGCTCACGCGCACCTTCGGAACGGAGAGCAGGTAGACGTCCTGCCAGATGCCGTTGATGTTGTTTGTCCACATCGAACCGCCCGGAAGGATACGGCGGCCTACGGTGCTGCGGTCCTCGAAGAGCCACTGGCTGCGCACGCCCACGAGTATTTCGTTCTTCTGTCCGGGCTTTATCATGTCGGTAACGTCGAAGCTGAAGGGCAGCATAAGGTCGAAGTTCTCGCCCGCCTTCTGCCCGTTGACGTACACCTCGGCGTCGCCTGCCACAGCCTCGAAGTAAAGGCGCACGGCCTGGCGGCTCCAGTCGGCGGGCACATCGACCGTCTTGCGCATCCACGCCATCTTCACGCCGTTCCACTCTTTCGGGTACGACGGGTAGTTGCGGTGGTCGGGACCTTCAAGGTTTCGGTATGCAAAGTCGTTTACGTTCCAGGGCGACGGTATTTTGATGCGCGTCTTGTCCCACTTGCCCTCAGCGGGCTTCGTCAGCGCGGGGGCTTTGCCCGAGCCGTACTTGAAATCCTTTGGCGTGGCGACGGGCTGGAAGTCCCAGTACCCGTTGAGGCAAATCTCCTCGCGGTACTGCGTCTCCGTCCTGTTCACCAGGCCTTCGCCCGGGGCGAACACATGGTTGTAAACGGTTTTCTGCGCCATGGCTGTCAGTGCCGACGACGCCGCGGCGAGCAGAAAGGTCAGTGTAAGTATTTTCTTTTTCATAATACAACAGGTTGTTTTCATGCTGCAAAGTAAACACCAAATAATAAAAAAAGCGGCGAAACCGCACTTAAAATGAAATTAATATCACATAAAACGCAATTTTAAGCGCTGGCGCACTCCGGCGCAGCCATTGGCCGCAGGCACGGCACGGAGCGTTCCGCGCCAAAACGCCCTGTGGCAGGGGCTTCTGCGAAAGGCCGTCGTTTGCAATGCAAAAGGCCGCCTTTTGGCGTGCAATTCACGGCCTTTCAGAAGGCGAAAGACGGCATTCCATAATACCGCATGTACACCTTATTAATATTGACGCACTCGCGCCGACGGCACGCACGCAGGCGGCCTTAATCTTTTTTAGCCCGAAAAAATTGCCCGTTCGGAAAACATTGCCTATCTTTGCAACCGGAAAACAAAGAATTGACATAGGGAACAAAGCGGGGATTCCGACATTAAGGAGAATGTCGGAATTCTCTTTTTGTCTATCCCTGAAAACAATAACTAAATACATTTATATTATGGCTTACATGTCACAAGAAGGCTACGACAAGCTCGTGGCCGAACTGAAACATCTGGAAAGCGTCGAACGCCCCAAGGCGTCGGCCGCCATCGCCGAGGCGCGCGACAAGGGCGACCTGAGCGAGAACTCGGAATATGACGCCGCCAAGGAGGCGCAGGCTCATCTCGAGGACAAAATCAACAAGCTGAAGCTGGCAATATCAGAGGCGAAAATCGTTGACACCTCACGCCTGAGCACCGACTGCGTGCAAATACTCTCGAAGGTGGAGATGACCAACCTCGCCAACAAGGCCAAGATGACCTACACCATAGTGAGCGAGAGCGAGGCCAACCTGCGCGAAGGAAAAATATCAATCAAGACCCCCATCGCCCAGGGACTGCTCAACAAGAAGGTGGGCGACGAGGTGGAAATAAAAATACCGCGCGGCACAATCAAGCTCCGCATAGACAAAATAACGGTGGAATAGGGTTATGCGGTTTTACGGTTATAAGGTTATGGGGTTGTAAGGTCTTACGGTTATGAGGTTATACGGTAGTGCGGCTTTATGCTGTACAGCCGATTACTTCACAACCGTAAAACAACACAACCCCACAGCCGCATAACCGTAAAACCCCATAACCCAACAACCGTATAACCGTAAAACCCCATAACAATGGACATATTCTCGAAAATAGCAGCCGGCGAAATACCGAGCTACAAGTGCGCCGAGGATGACGAGTTCTACGCCTTCCTCGACATCAATCCGCTGGCAAAGGGCCACACACTCGTAATACCGCGCCGCGAGGTAGACTACTACTTCGACCTTGACGACGCCGAAATAGCCCGCATGGCGGTCTTCGCCAAGCGCGTGGCAAAGGCCATCAAGGCCGCCTTCCCCTGCCGCAAGGTGGGCATGGCCGTGCTCGGCCTCGAAGTGGCCCACGCCCACATACACCTCGTGCCCATGCAGACCGAGGGCGACATGAACTTCTCCAACCCCAAGCTCAAGCTCACCCCGGAAGAGTTTGAGGAAACAGCAAGGAAGATAAGGGAAAACTTCTGAATTAAGAATTAAGAGTTAAGAATTAAGAAAATATGCTTTGTCTGTATCAATTAATTGCAGCATATTTTCTTAATTCTTAACTCTTAATTCTTAATTTCCTAAATAAATTCCTCTCCGTATTTCACCTGCACCTCGTTGACATACTTGCGGATGAGGGCCGACGAGTCCTCCTTCTTGCAGATGAGCAGCACGTTGCCCTCCTCAGCCACTATGTAGCCGTCAAGGCCGTTGATGATGCCGAGATGGTCGGAGGGCAGCTTCACTATGTTGCCCCGGCTGCCGTCGGCTATGACACGCGAACTGATTACCACGTTGTCGCCCTCGCCCTTGCTCATGCTCTCGTAGATAGAATGCCACATGCCGAGGTCGGCCCAGCCGAAATCGCATTTCATCACGCACACGTTCTCGTTCTTGTCAAGTATGCCGTAGTCAATCGACAGGTTGGGGTAAGACGGGAAGTTGGCCCTGACATACTCCAGCTCGGCCTCGATACTGTAACCCTCTGCGCCGCCGCCCTTGAAGTTGCGCAGCACGGGCGGGAATATCCCCTTCAGCGTCTCGCGCAGATACTGCACGTTGGCAAGGAACAAGCCCGTGTTCCAATAAAACTCGCCGCTCTCCATGAACATGCGCGCAAACTCGCGGTCGGGCTTCTCCGTGAACGACTTTACCCTGTACACGTCGGCCGTCCCGGTAGCCTCGCCCACCTGGATGTAGCCGTATCCCGGCTCCGGGCGCGTAGGCTTGACGCCCATCGTAAGCATACAGTCGTTCGAGCCGACGAAGTCAAGCCCCTCCACCACGTTCCTGCGGAACTCGTCCTCCTTGAACACGGCCTGGTCAGACGGCACCACCACGAGCCTCGCCCCGGCGTCGATGTGCAATATCCTGTGCGTAGCCCACGCAAGGCTCGGCGCCGTATTGCGGAAAATCGGCTCGCTCAGGATGTTCACCTCGGGCAACTCCAGCAGCTGCTCCCTCACCAGTTCCTCGTAAATACGGTTCGTGCTCACATATATGTTGCCTGCCGGAATGAAGGCGGACATGCGGTCGTAAGTCTGCTGCAACAGCGTGCGCCCCGTCGAGAAGAAGTCGAGAAACTGCTTCGGACGGTCCTCCCTGCTACACGGCCACAGCCTCCGGCCCTTGCCCCCGGCCAAAATCAAGCAAAAGTTATTTGTGTTATCGCTCATACATAATACAGATTGGTTTCACGATACGAAGATAATCATAAAAGCCCTGACAGCCAATTATTTTAAGTTTTTTCAATTAAAAATTTGTCAATTCGGATTTTCTCCTTATCTTTGCACCGCTTTTAAGCCCAGATGGCGGAATCGGTAGACGCGCTGGTCTCAAACACCAGTGGGGCAACCCGTGCCGGTTCGACCCCGGCTCTGGGTACGAGTAAATCGGCTAAGTAATTGAATATCAATGCTTAGCCGATTTTATTTTGTGCCTATTGTTCCCGTTTTGTTCCCGTATGGTTTTGTTTTGTTAGCCATTAAATGGAATTTGATATGCTTTAAATGCAATGTCACACGGACCAGTCCAAACAAGAGGCATTGTAGATTGTCTTTACTTAAGTGCAAGTTTGTCGGCTGCGCCATTTCCCAGCCCACAGTTTCACCATGTTGCGGTACAGCGATTTAAGCATACTGACATTGTGTAAATAAGGTAATGCGGCAACTGTTGGATGTATTGGGCAAAGCCATGCAAAAGACAGACTAACAGGTTGTGATACCTCTTAACCAATCGCTATGAACCTGTTGCCGGACAGAAACGGATACAAACCGAACCAAAGGGTATTTGACATAACCTATTTGAGTATCTGTAACAAACACCTGAAAAGATTACCGATTGTACAGAGATAAAGAAAACATCAGCTATCAAACTGACCACCATACATTCGTAGGTGGCGACCATTTACACGGCCAGAAACGGCCCAGACATAAGAGTGTCAACTCAATGCAGGTTCATGTCAACGTAGTGATGGAAACGAAGATTGTGTCGATTAAGCGTATATCCAGTTCTTTTTCCAAATAGTGCCTAAGTAGTGGAAAAAGTTAAAATCAACTAGAACAGAATAGATTATCGCTGTTTTTTTCTACCTTTGCAAGTAGATTAAGTATTTTTATAATGCTTTAGAAAACCTCATGAATAAACAATACCTTACATTAATGATTATGGTCTTGTTGTGCATTAATTTGAATGTCAACGCACAACAAGACTTGCAAAATTTTATAAATGAGTTTAAGTCATCTATAGAATTACCCGAATACTACAATGGTAAACAATTAATGGCTAGAACTCCATATGAAGTACGGAATATGTATATTAAAAATGGTGTTCTGTTTTTTCAATATACTATTGGAAATCAGTCATACACGTCCAATTATTCTGTTGAAATAGACTTGAATAAGGTGGAAATAAAAAAAGGAACTGATTTTAATTACAGTGCTTGGTTTGCAGGGCCAGGAAGTATCGTTGTTCGTAAAACGGGTAATGAGCCAGAAACAATTTTAGTTGATTGGTTTACCTTTGCTTGCAAATCAGAAGGTATGAGAGAGCGTATTTATAAGGAATTGACATCTATACAGATTCCTTTTAAGACACAAACAACTCTATACACAAAAAATCACCTAAGAGACCTCTAAATAAGGATTCGAAAACCTCTCCAAAAAAGTCTAAATCTGGAAAATATGCGCAGTAATATCCTTTTTCTTTTGCTTATATTGTTGTCCTGTATATCTTGCGGTAATAATCGTACAAAATCAGTTGGAACTAAGTCTGTTGTTAGATTTGCAACAGATACTTTGTCTATTGTTAATACGTTGAACAAAAACATTTCTATATTCGTCCAAAATGAGAATGTTATGTCGTTCAAAGATATTGAAAAGGAATCTATTTCTATGTCTTTGCTTGATGTGGCAAGGAAATGTAAAGACAAAAATGAAATGGCATTAATTGCCTTAAAAAATAGCAATACATTGGAGATAAAAGTCGTAGTTGATAATGAAATCGATACAACATACAAATATCATATTTCTCCATACTATGATGAAGATGGTATATTCTCAATTTCGGGGCAATGTGCGCCATTAACATCGATTTTTTCTAATCCGTCACAAACTGTTGATATAAAAAAATGGTTGTTTCGGAAAAGAGAGCATTTGACTGATGACAACATTCATTTATTGCAGGGGATTGTCAACCAATTATCTCATACTAAAACGACAAAATATATAACAAACTCAATAATTCCAGTTATTCATGGCTTCTCTGGTTTGAAGTACAAAGTAAGTTCTTCTATAGTGGCTGATTATTATGTCCTGTATGCTTGCTCTACTGCAAAAGAAATCGAGGCATTTGTAGAAGATGTTGTATCCAATAATTTTGATTTATGTGTTAAAAGTCTTAACGGAGGAATGGAGTGCTACCGACGAGCTGGCAGTAATGGATATAAATGTATATGTTTAATTGGCATAAACAAAGATTGGAGTTATAAGGTTCAACCATTGGGCCTTGTAGCTATAGACAATTTAGCCCCTGTATCTTCAATATCTTCATTGTCGGATGAAAATTCATCTATCACGTTTCCCAACAATATAACAGTTCTTTTCCCTACCAATAAGCCGCAAATAAATGGATTTTGCAATGTATCTGTCTCAAATTGGGCCGGTAATGGAATTGAATGTAATGTTTCATTTGTTGTTTCATTTGCAGGTGATGTAAAATCTGTAACAGTAAAAAGGACAAAAAAACTATGTTATGATAGTTGGACGCATAGAGTAGAGAATAAAGTAGTAGATTTAACCGACAAATCCAGTCCATATACATTTACATATATGTTGCATTTTACAGATGGAGATAACTATATTCCTATTATTATTGAGGACAACCACGGAAACAAGCGTGAATTAGAACTCAATGTTAGGGCTGAATTTGTAAGAACAGATGTGCCCAGTATTGACATTGACAATAACATCAACATTGACAATTATTAGATTATGATTATAGAACATAGAGACTTTCCAACTTTGGATAACAATATTATCCTGTGGAAATATATGTCATTGTCAAAATTTTTGTATTTACTCAAGATGCATTCTCTGTATTTTTGTAGGCTTGATTGTTTTGATGATATGTTTGAGGGCAAACTTCCCTTTTTAGACAAGGGCTTATTTCATTATACAGAAGAAAGTAGCGTATATTGGGAAAAAGAGGCTAAAAGACATTTTGCAAGTTGTTGGATAAAATCAGATTTTGAACTAAATTTAATGTGGAGTAGCTATGGGAAAGATGGCATTGCAATTAAGAGCACTGTCGGCCACTTGAAAGATTGTATGGAACATGACAGAAATCACAGCGTATATATTTCACCTGTAAAATATATTGATTATAAGTTTGACAGCTCGCACAACGTCGGTGACAATGTAAATGTTTATCGTATCCTTTTTACTAAAAGAAAATTTTTTGAGCAGGAAAGAGAGGTTAGATTGCTATATACAGATTATGAAATTAGTGATAACATGAAAGGTATTTCTTTAGATGTAGATTTAGAAAAACTGATAGATAGCGTTGTTATTTCACCTACCAGCGAACCATATTATCAATCAATAGTTTGTGAAGAAATTAAAGCTCTTGGGTTGCACATTAAAGTAATGAAATCAAGCATTTAACATACAAATGCGTGTATGGACTTTATATATGGAAATTCTAAAAAATAACAAGAGTTTTTATCAATAATGGGATATGCTATCTTTTCATTTTGTTATTGGTTATTCTTCCGCCAATGCACATATACATCCCGTATTGAGATCTCATGATTAAGGTATGCCCGACTGATTTCAGTCGGAAGTGTATAAGCCGGATAATCGTCAACCTTAAAATGCCAATAGACACCTCGATTGTCGGGATAAATCCTACAGTTATGTCGTTCGCAGAAAAGGCGTTCACCCTCGGCGGTATAAAGGTAATAGTTAGTCGCAGCTTTCTGTAATTCCATGTTCTTCTTTTGAAGCTCACGTACTTTTGCGGCAAGTTGTTCTCGCTGTTTCTGCTCAGATTCGTAAGTCGACAAATCCATTTCACGCCATGTGCCAGTCTTGAAATATTCGTTGGTATGATTGATGTATTCTCGTATGGCATCCGTTACAAAAGACAAGCCATGTATGTTGGCCAACCGTGCAATCTGATTGAGGTTGACTTGCATTTTATAGCTGATGTTGGCAGTGCGTTTCATCCGCTCGCTCTCCTCTATGGTGAGTGCGGCTGACAGTTCTTTACCTAATGCTGCTTCGCGGATGAACGCTGCCACAGACAGCCGTGCGGCATTGGCTTTCTGCTCAACTACGGCATATTCCGTTTCGTTGAACTGTATTTCCTTGCGCTTGGTGCGTTTGTTCCCATTTTCTGTTTTCATCTTCTGTGTCCTCCTTTTCGTTGTTTGTTTTTGTTCTTATCACGGTCAAGCGTGTTATTGCTGCTGCCGCTGCCTGTGCCTATTCGGGCAACTGTCGGTTGAATGATAAGTTCGGTTATACCTTCCATTAGATTGCCACTGATAGATGACGTTGCACTTTCTCTATCATTGCTTGCTGTAAAATCGGAATTGATGTCCTCATTGTATGCAGAGTTGCTGTCCCATTCGATATAATTCTGGTATCTGTGGTTATGTATTTCTGCAGTCCGACTTTCATTTTTATTGGTGTCCTTCTTGTCACCCGTTTGCATCCTCTTCCAATGATAGGCTGATGTCAGACCCCATTGTTCTGTTACGGAAATGGATGCTTCTTTTGCCGCCTTTCCGATGTTGGCAAGATTGGCGCGTGTACCGTCATCCAACACCACGTTTGCCAGAAAGTGGAAGTGCGGATTCTTGTTATCCTTGTCGTGATGGCGACCGACAAGGAATTGGTCAAAGCGATAGCCATGCCGTTCCATGTGCCTTATCCAATCTCCAATTATTTCTTCGGCATGAACTTCAAGCATAGCCGTGTCATTGACATGAAATGAGATTGGAATATGTACGGCTCTCACTTTTAGTGACGGACGCAATGCGTACTGGCGATTGAAGTCCTCGGTGAGTATGCCAATATCGGTAAGGCCACTCACTCCACGGGCTATGACTACATGCGCATCTTTCTTGGGATTAAGGATGTAGTCAATAGTCTTGCCCGGATTCTTGCTGTATTTTACTTTGGTTATCATTCTGCGTTTCTGTTTTGATGGGGAGGGGTGGCAGCAAACTTCACACCACATATGCGTATGATACGTATCTTGGTACCGCTTGCCACCCCTCTATACATTATTGTTGCTTCTGTCACACCGTATGGTATTATGGTCGTGATGTCTGAAACAGATTCCACCGTTGATTTTGTTGAATCCGTTGAGCGGA
>ENA-OPIO01000084-OPIO01000084.1-human-gut-metagenome-genome-assembly--contig:-NODE-84-length-34096-cov-7.552040_pt1 | contig 34096 bp, 24 predicted proteins | sample MGYA00241395_ERZ501636 | MGnify/ENA primary metagenome ERZ501636 (study PRJEB25962, sample SAMEA2042198) | human gut metagenome | biome: human gut; feature: human-associated habitat; material: faeces... | reverse complement strand
TCCGCACAGCGGACATACCTCTTCAAGGCCCTATTACCACGAATGCCAATACACCTGAACTGCGGACGAACCGCCTTTCATATTTTATCCGCAGACCGCCCGCCCCGCAACATTTCACCGTCCACAAGGCAACAAAACGCCCAAATTGTTTTGCAGTGTCGCAAAATACCGCTATTTTTGCAATGACCTACAGTCAGCCCTGCGTGGGCGTGCGGGTCATTTACTGAGAAAGGACGTTTACGGACGTTGTCTTCTACGCTCAAACTTCGCAAACTTGACCTGGAGAAGAAACGGCAACGGGAACGTCCACGTTGGGTGTATTATACCCTTTCCGCAACCAACGGCTGCGGAAAGACAAGTGTAATATCTCACGGCGTGGGCTGACTGCGGTTGCCTATCCTCTGGGGAGGCATTGCGAAGGCCTGAGCGTGGGATAGGCGAGAAGTAGAAACTCCCACGCTCTTTTTTAGTATCTCAAGCCAACCGACATCATCCTGCCTCGGGAGTTTGCAGGGCAAACTAAAAGACACAAAATCATGAAAAAGCTTTTATTTACCCTCATCACCTGCTGCATGGGCGCACTCTCGGCCGCAGCGCAGGAAAACGTAACAATTGACGGCATCAACTATTACCTCTACAATTATGAAGCTACGGTGGCTGTTCAATCTAAAACTTTGGACGGAAGCATTGTTATTCCTGATGAACTGTTTTATAACTCGGTTACATATAAAGTAACAGGCATTGCCAATGACGCATTTGCAGAAACGCAAATTATAGGCATAGAACTGCCTGAAGGCATAACAACTCTTGGCAACAGGTGCTTCCAAAGATGTGGAAGCCTATACTATGTAAAACTAAAAGGCGATGTTACATCACTTGGAGAAGCATGTTTTGAAAGTTGTGGTGCTTTAACTTCATTAGACTTTCTACCACAAACCGTGACATCGTTAGGTCCTTTATGCTTTTCCGGATGCGATTTATTGACAACTATTAAATTACCCAATAATATAACAACATTAGGAAACTATTGTTTTCAGAACTGTGATGGGCTTACAGATGTTGTTTTACCAGCAGGCATAACAGAAATACCCTTTGCTTGTTTCGCACAATCGAGCCTGCGCTCCATTGTTCTACCTGAAAGCGTTGAGACATTAGGTACATCTTGTTTTGTAAGCTGTAAAAACTTAGCTTCTATAACTTTTCCCAAAAGTCTAAAAGATATTGGCTACAGAAATACTGACATATCACATTGTTTTAATTACTGTTCAAGCCTCGCCGAGGTTATTTGTCCTTGGGACAACTTGGACGATATTCACGTAACCGATGATGCTTTCGACGGCATTTTCTCCGAAGCCATCCTGCGAGTTCCAAAGGGCACGGCTGACATGTACCGCCAGACAAGTCCTTGGAACACGTTTAAATTTATAGAAGAGATGGACGAAGAGGCGGAAGACGCAGAGCCATGCGCCACTCCGACAATCGCTTTCGAGGGCAAGAAGCTGACGTTCAGCAGCGCGACCGACGGCGCAGAGTATCACTATACAATCGCAGACAACGACGTTAAGACCGAGGCTTACTTGAAGGACGGCGTAGTTGAACTTGACGCAGCGTATGAAGTGAAGGTGTATGCGTCGGCCAGCGGCTACAAGAACAGCGACATGGCGTATGCCACAATCTTCTTCATCGACCAGGCGGAGACAGCTACCGGCCTGACATTCGCCCCGGAGCAGCGCGGCGTAATGGTGACGAACGACGGGCAGACGGTAACCGTAAGCGGACTGGAAGACGGCGAGCGGGTGGAGCTGTACGCCGTTGACGGCACGCTGCTCAACACCGGCGCGGCCGTGGCTGCCGGCACGGTAAGCCTCGACGCGGGGCAGGCTACGGGCGTGGTGATAGTGAAGGCAGGGCAAAGCAGCATGAAAGTGAGCCTGCGCTGACACAGACCGGCACTGCCTTACGGCATTCAACGATACTGAAAAGGCCGTCTTCCCCAACCGGGAAGACGGCCTTTCACATATCAAAAGCCTGCTTCATGTCATGCCAACAGACGCTTCACGATGGCCGATATTGCGCCTCCGTCGGCGCGGCCTGCCATCTGCTTGGTGGCCGTTCCCATGACGCGGCCCATGTCTTTCATGCCCGTTGCACCGGTCTGGGCTATAATTTCCTTTACGGCGGCCTCTATTTCAGCCTCTGTAAGGGGCTTGGGCAGGTATTCTTCGATGACCGCCACCTGCGCCAGTTCGGCGTCGGCAAGGTCTTGACGGCCCTGCGCCGTGAACGTGGCTGCCGACTCCTTGCCCTGCTTGGCCAGCTTTGAGAGCAGCTTCAGGGCGTCGGCGTCCTCGAGAGTGTCGTTCGCTCCGGGTGCCGTCTTTGCCTCGAGAAATACTTTCTTTATGTTGCGCAAGGTCTCGAGACGCACCTTGTCGCGGGCCTTCATGGCCTCCTTGATGTCGTTGCTGACTTGTTCGAATAATGCCATAACAGTTGGATTAAAGCCCCTCCCGACCTCCCCCGTGGGGAGGAGCTTAGTTAGCTAAAATGTATGTTGCCAGCGTCTCCTCCCCTCGGGGAGGTAGGGAGGGGGCTGCTTTTACGCAAACTTGATTGTGCCTTGCACCTTACTGTTGTCTTCCACCTCGGCTTTCTTGACGTTGCCGATGGCCTGGTTCTTGATTTCCTCAAGCTCCTGGCGCGTACGTTTGTACGTAGGCGTAGACTCAACGGACGAGATTACGTCGTCATTGTCAAGGTCTTCCTGGCGGAACAGGTATATGTGGGGACGGCGTTTGTACTTCGACGTCTTGCCGTCGCCGCCGTATATGCGCTCGCGGCGCGCCCTGCGCTCGGCCGCCTTCTCCTCTTCCTCGGCGCGGCGCTCGCTCTCTTCCTGCGTATGTTTCTTGATGTGGTTGTTCATTCCGTCCACGTCCTCTATGCCGAAGCCCGTGGCAAGGATTGTGACTTTGATTTTCTCGCCAAGCTCCGGGTCGAGGGCGAGGCCCCATTTGAACTCGAACTTAGTGTCAAACTTGGCTATAAAATCGTTCACGTCGTTCATCTCTTCCATCATCAGGCTGCCCTTGCTGTTGCCTTTCTCGCCGCTGAACGATATGTTGAGAAGGATTTTCTTCGAGTTGAAAATGTCGTTGTCGTTGAGCAAAGGCGAGTTTAGAGCGTCGTCGATGGCCTTCTTCACACGTCCTTCCCCCTCGCCGTAGCCGGTGCTCATGATGGCTACTCCGCCGTCTTTCAGCACGGTCTGCACGTCCTTGAAGTCAAGGTTCATAAGTCCGTGTACCGTTATTATCTCCGATATACTCTTCGCCGCGACGCTCAAAGTGTCGTCAGCCTTGCCGAAAGCGTCGAGGATTGACAGCTCCGGATATATCTCGCGAAGGCGCTCGTTGTTGATTACGAGCAGCGCGTCTACGTGCTTTGCCATCTCTTCAACGCCGTCAAGAGCCTGGTCTATCTTCTTCTCACCCTCAAAACGGAAAGGTATTGTCACGATGCCGACGGTAAGTATGCCCATAGCCTTTGACTCCCGGGCTATCACCGGGGCGGCTCCCGTACCTGTACCGCCGCCCATTCCGGCCGTGATGAACACCATCTTGGTGCCGTCGTTGAGCATCTTCCTTATGTCCTCGATGCTCTCCTCGGCCGCCTCACGCGCCTTTTCGGGTTTGTTTCCGGCACCAAGTCCTTCCTTGCCAAGCTGCAGATGCACCGGCACAGGCGAGTCGCTAAGCGCCTGGTTGTCAGTGTTGCACAGCACGAACGACACGTCGTGTATGCCCTCTCGGTACATGTGGTTGACAGCGTTGCCTCCGCCGCCACCCACGCCGATGACCTTTATTATGCTTTTCTTCTTCTCCGGTTCGCCGTAATCGACGATACTACGTCTTTCAGTCATATCTAAATATCCGTTAAATCATGGTTAGTTATCATATTACTTCATACCTCCGGCCTTGCCGTCCGCGCCTTGTCACTCCTCGGCCACAAGCCCTTTGAGGAACGATTTTACCTTGTCAAAGCGCTTCTTCATGCTCTTGTTCTCGTTGGCCTGCTCTTCTTCAAGGCGCGCGGCTTCCTCTGCCTCCTTCTTGGCAAGCTCTTCAGCCGCCTTGCGACGCTGCTCCTCGATGGCCGCTTTCTCGGCAGCCGTAGGAACAACGCCCGGCCCCATCTCGCTTGCACTGCGCGGAGTCTGGTGCAGGTCGGCTGTTTTAGTGGCAGGCTTGGCCGTCTTTTCCGCGTCAAAAAGGTCGCCGTGCTCGGGAGTTTCCTCGCCTGCGCAGTTCATGTCGCCCTTCGCCAGTATGCCGAGCACGGTGTTCATGGTGCCGTTGTGGGCGGTTATGGCGGGATTGTTCGACGTTATCGTCTGCGTAACAAACTTCGCCACACGGATTTTGTCGATGTGAGTATGATTGCGGAACGCCTTTTCTATGTCCTTCATATTCGACCCTCCACCGGTCAGAATGATGCCACCCAGCAGACGGTCGGCGTATTCAGAGGGCACCTGGTACCATACGTTCTCTATTATTTCCTGCAACCTTCCTTCCACAATATCTATGAACTTGCGGCTCTCCACGCTGCGTTCAGCGTCGATGGGGAGCATCAGCGTGTTGTCGATGTCATTGTTGTCAGTGTAAGCACAGCCGTATTTCAGCTTCATCTTCTCGGCCGTAGCCTCGTCCATCTGCAACGAGGCGATGTCCTTTGTTATGTTGTTTCCGCCGAGAGGGATTACCGACAAGTGGCGCAGTATGTTCTTGTAATACACGGAAACGGTAGTAGTGTCGGCGCCAAGGTCAACCAACACGCAGCCCGAACGCTTCTCCGCGTCGGTCAATACGCTGTCGGCCAGCGCAAGCGGAGCGAGATACATTTCGGCGATTGCCACCTCGGCGGTGCTGAAACACTTGTTAAGCTTGCTGTAAAAAGCCTTCCTCCACAGTATGTTCATGAAGTTGCCTTCGAGCCGGCTGCACTGTATTCCGACGGGGTCGAGCTGCAACTGGTTGTCCACCTTGTATTCCTGGGTGGCCGCGTCGAGTATTTCCTGGTCGGGATAAGACATGTTCCGGTTGGTGTCCATCAGTTCGTTGACCATCTCCTGCGACACGATTGTATCGGCGGGAAGGTCTTTCACGATGACGTTCCTTACGCTTTGGATAGACTGTCCGCCTACTCCGACGTACACTTTTGAAATCTCCGACTTCAACGTAGCCGAGAGTTTTTTCACTATGTTGGCGATGCACTGCACCGTTTGGTTCAAGTTGTAAACAATTCCTTTGCGGATAAAAGAAGACGAATCCTCCTTTACCACGGCAAGCACGGATATGCTTCCGTCGAGGTTTTTCTTTCCGGCGATGCCTGTCACCTTGGATGAGCCAAGCTCAATTGCTACGATAAAATCCTTTGCTGCCATACGCTTGTATATTATGTTTTCCTATTTTATATGCTCTTCTGTTTCTTCTTTTTACATATTATCTGGTTGTCAAACTCAAGGTCGATGTACGAATACTTGTTCCAACCGGCCTGGCTCAGACCGTATTTGTAGAACTTCTTGAGCCTGTCGAGCTTCTTCCCCACGAAGTCGGCTATCAAAGCCTTGCGCTGGTTGGCGTATTTCGTCTGGGGCAAGCATCCCAAATAAACGATGTGGTCGCCCACACGGGGCACCAGCTCCACGCCCAAGTCGGGCAGGATGTTGATTTGCACTATCTGGTTGCGCCAGAACTCGTCCTTCATTATCTCTATGGCGAGATTGGCAAGATACCTTTGCGAGTACCACTTTGTTATATGCCCGGTGGCTATTATGAGGTCCGACGTATAGTTGGAGTTGGGCATTATGCCGCCGTGGTCGTCCAGATAATAGTCCTCTCCAGCCGCGTTCTTCACGCGGACGATGGGCAGGCTCTGCGTCAGGCTTATGTTCACGCATCCGTCCTTGGTCTTGTAACACTGCGCGGTCTTGACAAACGGGCTGTCCTTGAGCTTGTCCTCGATGTCGCGCGGGTTGACGTCAGCCATGCGCTTCTTGAACGGATACAGCCTGCTGCGCTCCAGTATGCGCTTTATTTCAGCCGCACTGAGAAAGCCGTTGGTGCTCTCGTCCTCAATGTTTATCTGCACTTTGGTGCATACGGGGTACGCCTCCTTCGGGTTGTTGAAGGACGTCATGGCAAGCACCACGTAGACGGCAAGCACGCCGCAGAGTGCAAAGGTAAGGAGTTTTTTCAGGCGGAGCTTCATTTATCTGTATTTTTCCAGGAGTATTTTCTCTATTTGCGGCACATAGTTGTCAAGGTCGCCGGCTCCGAGGACGACAAGTACCTCGAAGTCGTTGCCCTTTACATACGACAGCACGTCTTCCTTGTGTATCATCGTTTTCTTCACTCCGGGGGCGAGGTTGTCGTAAATCAGCTTCGACGTCACGCCCGGGATAGGCTCTTCGCGGGCGGGATATATGTCGCAGAGCACCACCTCGTCGAGCAGGCTAAGGCTCTCGGCGAAGTCTTTGTAGAAGTCGCGCGTGCGGCTGTACAGGTGGGGCTGGAATATTGCCGTTATCCTCCTGTCCTTGTAAAGCTCGCGTATGCTCATGGCGCTTTGGCGTATTTCCTTGGGATGGTGGGCGTAGTCGCTCAGGAAGACTATGCGGTCTGTCTTGATTTTGAAGTCGAAGCGGCGGTCTACTCCCTTGTAAGTCCTCATGCCATACTTCAGCTCTTCGGCCGTGCATCCATTGAGCTGGGCCATCGCCATAGCGGCTATGCCGTTGTCGATGTTGATTGGCACAGGCTGGCCGAGGCATATGCCGTTGACCCGCTCTATGGGCGACACGAAGTCGAACGTTATTTCCCCGTTCTCGATTACGACGTTCTCGGCGTGGAAGTCGCCGCCGTCGCGGCTGTAAGTGTACGTCCTCACGCCTTCCTGCACGCGCGGCTGCACCTCCAAGCCGGTGTGTATTATGAGCGCGCCGCCGGGCTGGATGAGCTCCGTATAGTGCGCAAAGCTCTCGAGGTAGGCCTCTTTCGTGCCGTAGATGTCGAGATGGTCGGGGTCGGCAGATGTTATTACGCTCATCCACGGGCGCAGCCAGTGGAACGAGCGGTCGAACTCGTCGGCCTCGATTACCACGAAGTCGCTCTCCTTGCTAAGTATGTAGTTTGACGAGTAGTTTTTGGTTATGCCGCCGAGGAAGGCGTTGCAGTCCACGTGGCTTTGGTGCATGATGTGCGCGCACATGGCCGACGTTGTGGTCTTGCCGTGCGTCCCGGCCACGCACAGGCCCTTATGGGCGCGCGTAAGCATACCGAGCACCTGGGCCCTCTTCTCCACGTCGAAGCCGTCGGCGCGGAAACGCGCCAGCTCCTTGTGGCTTTCGGGTATGGCCGGGGTGTACACCACGAGCGTAGACTCGCGGTTGCGGCAGGCGTGGGGTATTTCGTCCACGTTCTCGTCATAGTGTATCAACATCCCCTCGCGCTCGAGTTGGGAAGTCAGGGCGGAAGGAGTCTTGTCGTAACCGGCCACCACCACGCCCCTGTGAAGGAAGTAGCGGGCTATGGCACTCATGCCTATGCCGCCCGCGCCTATGAAATATACTGCTTTAATGTCGTTCAGTTCCATTGTAGTTTTTTAGAAGTTAAAGGCAAATGCCTTGCATCCTTGCGGCCAATCTCACCTTCTCACCTTTTCAACGTCTCACCTTTCATTGCCAGCTCCACCACCTTGTCGGCTATGATGTCGGCCGAGTCGGGCAGTGCGAGCTTCTTTATGTTTGCGGCGAGGGCGGCCAGCCGCGCGTCGTCTTTCACCGTCTTGATGGCTAAGGCTACAACTTCGGCGGGGGCGTCGGCATCCTTCACGTAGAGGGCTGCGTCCTTATCGACCAGCGCCATGGCGTTCTTCGTCTGGTGGTCTTCGGCCACATTGGGCGAGGGCACGAGTATAACGGGCTTGCCTATGAGGCAGAACTCTGAAATGCTGCTGGCCCCGGCGCGGCTGATTACCAGGTCGGCGGCTCGGTATGCCGCGCCCATGTCGCCGATGAAGTCGGTCACATGGAGCATGGGCAGGTCGGTGCGGCCCGCCAGGCGCTCGTTGATTGAGGCGTTGTAGTATTTGCCCGTCTGCCAGATGAACTGCACGCCGGAGGCCTTTATGTCGTCCAGGTGCTGCATTACGCTCTCGTTCACCGTCCTTGCGCCGAGGCTTCCGCCCACTATGAGCACGGTCTTCTTGCCTTCGTCAAGGCCGAACGAGCGCAGGGCCTCGGCCCTTGTCATCTTCGTGTCGAGCAAAGCCTGCCGCACGGGGTTGCCCGTCTTGACGATTTTCTCCGCCGGGAAGAAGCGCTCCATGCCGTCGTAGGCCACGCATATGCAGTCAACCTTCTTGGCGAGCAGCTTGTTGGTGACCCCGGCATACGAGTTCTGCTCCTGTATCAGGCATGGTATGCCGTGCTTGGCGCACTCGTTCAACATCGGGCCGCTGGCGTAGCCGCCCACTCCCACGGCCGCCATGGGCTTGAAGCGGCGTATGATTTGCTTGGCCATGCGCTGACTTTTCCATATTTTGTAGAGCACGGCGAAGTTCTTAAACATGTTCTTGCGGTCGAAGCCGCAGATGGGCAGCCCCACAATCTCGTACCCGGCATCTGGCACGCGCTGCATTTCCATGCGGCCGAGCGCGCCCACGAAGAGGATGTCGGCATCGGGATGCTTTGCCCGTATGGCGTTGGCTATCGACACGGCCGGGAAGATGTGCCCGCCGGTGCCGCCTCCGCTGATGATTATCCTTAGTTTCTGCTCCATTGGCCTTATACCTTATTATTCCGCAAAAGTAATCATTTTTTTTATCTTACTGCAACTTTGGGTGATATTTTTCCTATGCTCCGACAATTTAATGACCGAAATCATAAGGGCGAAACGGAAAGGGGCAAGCGAATAATCCGCCGCCCCTTCCCAGGCCTCCGACAACTCCCTGCCGTCCCCATCATCCCTTCTTGAAAACCAAAAGGCCGCCTTTCGCCTTCCCAAAGGCCGTCTTTCGCCTTCCCAAAGGCCGCCTTTCGCCTTCCCAAAGGCCGTCTTTCGCAGGCTAAAAGACGGCCTTTTGCAACACGGTTTGCAAGTGCCTGACAATCAAGAGGTTACCAAGCAACCCCCCGTCGCAAGCCGGACAAGGGCTTCCGGCATCGCCAGAGAGCCATGACGGGCGACGTATTCCCCACTTTCAGCCATACATCTTCCGCACGGACTCCCGCCATTCCGGCGTGCAACCAACAGCTTACATTTTACGGAAAGAGCGCAAATAAGTTGTTAAATAACTTTCTTTATGTCACAATTACAGGCAAATAAATATACAATTGCAACCGAATAAAGTTGAAATACGCTATTTTGTGACATGAAAAAGAATTTTTATCAGCAAAACATTTTGATAATTCAATAATCTTTCCGAACTTTGCAAAATGATAGAAATCAAGCCTTACGGCCGCCAGGCGGCACCGGCTGGTTACAAAATGTAAGCACAAACAAGCTAAAGCAAACAACTCTTGACTATGGCAGAAGAATTGGAAGTAAAGCAATTGGACGATGTCGTAGTGCGCTTCTCTGGAGACTCCGGCGACGGAATGCAGCTCGCCGGCAACATATTCTCCACCGTGTCGGCTACGATAGGTAACGGTATCTCCACGTTCCCGGACTATCCGGCGGACATCCGCGCGCCGCAAGGCTCGCTCACGGGCGTCTCCGGGTTCCAGGTTCACATCGCCAGCGGCCGCGCCTACACGCCCGGCGACAAGTGCGACGTACTCGTGGCTATGAACGCCGCGGCGCTGAAGACACAGTACCGCTACGCCAAGCCGCAGGCCACAATCATCATCGACACCGACAGTTTCGGTCCGAAAGACCTTGAGAAGGCGCAGTTCAAGACACAAGACTACCTCGGCGAGATGGGCATCGACACCGACCGCGTCGTAGCCTGCCCCATCACACAGATGGTGAAGGACTGCCTCGCCGACAGCGGAATGGACAACAAAGCCGTGCTGAAATGCCGCAACATGTTCGCACTCGGCATAGTATGCTGGCTGTTCAACCGCGACATAAGCTTCGTGGAGGCGTTCCTGCGCGAGAAGTTCGACAAGAAACCGGCCGTTGCCGAAGCCAACATCAAGGTGGTAAACGCCGGTTACGACTACGGACACAACGTCCACGCCAGCGTGCCGGCCACATACCGCATCGAATCCAAGAACAAGGTGAAGGGCCGCTACATGGACATCACCGGCAACAAGGCCACCGCATACGGTCTCATAGCAGCCGCCGAGAAGGCCGGACTGAAGCTATACCTCGGCTCATACCCCATCACCCCCGCCACCGACATACTGCACGAGTTGGCCAAGCACAAGTCGCTCGGAGTGGTGACGGTGCAGTGCGAGGACGAGATTTCGGGCTGCGCCAGCGCCATAGGGGCATCGTTCGCAGGCGCGCTGGCCGCCACATCCACCTCAGGACCGGGCATCTGCCTCAAGTCGGAGGCCATGAACCTCGCCGTAATCGACGAGCTGCCGCTCGTCGTCATCGACGTGCAGCGCGGCGGCCCGTCAACCGGACTGCCCACAAAGAGCGAGCAGACCGACCTGCTGCAAGCCCTCTTCGGCCGCAACGGCGAGTCGCCCATGCCCGTAATAGCCGCCACCAGCCCCACCAACTGCTTCGACGCAGTGTACGCCGCGGCAAAGATTGCAGTGGAACACCTTACCCCCGTAGTCCTGCTTACCGACGCCTTCGTAGCCAACGGCTCGGCCGCGTGGAAGCTGCCGAGCATCGACGAGCTGCCTGAAATTCATCCGCACTACGTCACTCCCGAGCAGAAAGGACACTATACGCCGTACCAGCGCGACCCGGAGACCGGCGCACGCTATTGGGCGATACCCGGGCAGGAGGGCTACGAGCACATACTGGGCGGCCTCGAGAAGGACGGCAATACCGGAGCCATATCCACCGACCCGGAGAACCACGACAAGATGTGCCGCCTGCGCGCGCTAAAAGTGTTCAAAATCCCCGTGCCCGACCTCGAGGTACTTGGCGACGCCGACGACGCCGACCTGCTAATCGTAGGCTTCGGCGGCACCTTCGGTCATCTGTACTCGGCCATGACGGAGATGCGCGAGGCAGGACACAAGGTGGCGTTGGCACACTTCAGCTACATCAACCCACTGCCGAAGAACACCGCCGCCGTGCTTACCAAATATAAAAAGGTGGTCGTAGCCGAGCAGAACCTCGGCCAGTTCGCCGGTTACCTGCGCATGAAGATTGACGACTTCGCCCCCTACCAGTTCAACCAAGTTAAGGGCCAGCCCTTCGTAGTGGAAGAACTTGTAAAGGCGTTCACTAAAATAATCACAGCCCCCTCCCGCCTCCCCGAGGGGAGGTGACGGCCGGCGGCCCAACCTTTGCATGAAAGACTATCCATACCGCACGGCTGACGGGAGCTTGTACGGACACCTGAAAGAGCTTGCAAGGTACAACAGAAGCAACCCCACAGAAGCGGAAAGCCTGCTTTGGCTTATGGTGAAAGGAGGCCGCTTGGGGCGGAACTTCAAGCGCCAGCACGTCATCGGCTGCTTCATCGTCGATTTTGTCTGCATTGAAACAAGACTGATTGTCGAGATAGACGGCGGCTACCATAGCCTGCCAGGCCAACAGGCAAGCGACGCAGAGCGGACTGCATGGCTCGAAAGCCAAGGCTTCAAGGTGATAAGGTTCAGCAATGCGGAAGTCATGCAAAATACAACAAACGTATTACAACAAATAAAAGAAAACTTGAAATAACATGGAGCACAACACATATTCAACCTCCCCCCTCGGGGGGAACGCAGGGGGGGCTTATACGCCTGCCAACTATAAGAAGGGACAACCGCGTTGGTGTCCCGGTTGCGGAGACCATTTCTTCCTGGCTTCGCTCCACAAGGCGATGGCGGAAATAGGCGTTCCGCCGTATCAGACAGCCGTGATTTCAGGCATAGGATGCTCAAGCCGACTGCCGTATTACGTCAGCACGTACGCCATGCAGACCATACACGGACGCGCCGCGGCAATAGCCACGGGCGCGAAAGTTGCCAACCCGGACCTCACCATATGGCAAATCAGCGGCGACGGTGACGGCCTCGCCATAGGCGGAAACCACTTCATACACGCCATGAGGCGCAACATCGACATCAACATGATACTGCTCAACAATCGCATATACGGCCTGACAAAAGGTCAGTATTCGCCTACCAGCCCGCGCGGCTTCGTCAGCAAGTCGTCGCCTTACGGCACGGTGGAAGACCCCTTCCTGCCTGCCGAACTGTGTTTCGGCGCAAGGGGGCACTTCTTTGCACGCGCCGTAGCCACAGACGCAGAAGGAACGGTTGACATCCTGAAGGCCGCATACTACCACAAGGGTGCTTCGGTATGCGAGATTTTGCAGAACTGCGTCATCTTCAACAACGGCTGTTACGACTCCATATACAAGAAGGAAGGCCGCGCGAAGAACGCCATCTACGTGCGCCACGGCCAGCCTTTGGTGTTCGGAGAGAACAACGAGTACGGCCTGATGCAGGAAGGCTTCGGCCTGAAGGTTGTGAAAATCGGCGAGAACGGCGTGACATTGGACGACATCTTGGTGCACGACGCACACTGCCAAGACAATACCCTGCAACTGAAACTCGCCATGATGGACAACGAGCACGGCTTCCCCGTGGCCTTGGGTGTCATCCGCGACGTGGAGGCTCCGACCTACGAGGCCGCCGTACACGAACAAATAGAGGAGGTGAAGGGAAAGAAGAAGTATCACAACTTCGCCGAACTGCTTGAAACGAACGACACGTGGGAGGTGAAATAAACATCTTCCACAAAGGAGTAAACGGGAATTAAAAGGAGTTAGACGGCTTTAAAAGCCGCCTGGAGTTAACGGACAATAGCCTTGTTGATGTCAATTACGCATTTGTCCGTTAACTCCCGATAACTCCGGCGCGAAGCGCCTAACTCCCGTTTACTCCTTTTTCTTACAATATATCTTTTCCGTCAAGCAAATTGATATAAGTCTTTATTGCCTCGTCAATCTCCTTTATGCAGATATATTCGTCGGCGGAATGAGAGCGGGCCGACTGCCCCGGCCCGAGCTTCAGCGACGGGAAGGGCATCAGGGCCTGGTCGGAGAGCGTTGGCGAGCCGAACGGCGTCATGCCCATACCGACGCAGCGGCGCACCACGGGGTTGTCCATGGCTATGCAGGAAGACGACAGGCGGAAGGAGCGGGCGCGCAGTTCGCTCTTCATCTTAGCCTGAAGAAACTCGAAAACGTCCTCATTCCGATAATATTCATTTGTCCTAATGTCAATGGTGAAGCGGCACTCGTCGGGCACAACGTTGTGCTGCGTGCCTGCATTTATTATGGTTACGGTAGCCAGCGTAGGGCCGAGCAGCGGGCTGACACACTCAAACCGGTACGAGCGCAGCCACTGGATGTCGTCCAGCGCGGCGTATATGGCGTTGACACCCTCGCCCCTCGCAGCGTGCCCCGACCGCCCGCGGGCCACTGCATCGACAACCATCAGCCCCTTTTCGGCCACCGCTGGTTGCATACCCGTAGGCTCACCTACGATTGCTATGTCAATTCCGGGCAGAAGGGGCAGGGCGCGGCTGATGCCGTTTTGCCCCGAAACCTCCTCTTCGGCCGATGCCAGATAAACAAGGTTGTACGGCTGCGCGGCCTGCGAGAGGTGGCGGAAGGCCTGCATGAGAGCTACCAGTCCGCCGCCGCAGTCGTTGCTGCCAAGACCGTAAAGACGGCCGTCCACGATGTCGGGCGAGAACGGGTCGCGCGTCCACGAGGCCACGGGCTTAACGGTGTCGATGTGGGCATTGAGCAGCAAAGTAGGCTTCCCTTCTCCATAATGACGGCTTACGGCCCACACGTTGTTGGCCTCGCGCAGCGGCTCGAAGCCGCAGCGGCGCAGCTCCTCCTCCACTATTGAGACGGCGGCGGCCTCGTCACGGCTCACCGAAGGCGTGGCTATGAGCCGCCGGAGCAGGCCGACGGCATCGTCAAGGTAATCGTTCCGTTTCATAATCATGGGGCAAAGATAGTGAAAGGCGAGCGCAAAAGCAAACGAAAAACGCAGTTTTTCAAGTTTGCCTTTGCCGAGCCGCATCCTATTTTCGCCATACATAGATATAAAAAACAGTTAAACGCCCACCCCGGCCATCCCCCAAAGCAAGGGCCGGGACTGATATTTTTATCTTAAAAACGCACTATTTCTCTTATATAATGTTAATTTTTCGGGAGGGGTAAATATAAAAGCCATATATTTGTAACGCTTTTCCGGCAGCGGCTGTTCCCTTTTGGGACATCAGGAAGTGTAAACTCTATGTTCAACCTTAATAAAATCAAAACATTATGTTCAAGAAATCAAAAATTATTTTGCTGGCCCTTGCGGCCTTGGTTATGACGTCGTGCGGCGACGTAGTGTCCAAACTCGGCGGCACGAAGACGGATTCTCCGGAGGTTTTAGAGAAGGCAAAGGAGCTGGCCAAGTCGCAGTTTGACGCCTCGAAGTGGAAAATCGTATCGGTAGACTGGAGCGAAGGCATCGGCCAGGACGAGCTTACGGGCAAAGTTTCGTCAATACGCTTCTACATGATTGACAAGGACGGCAAGGCGTGGCAGCAGACTTTCATCGCCCAGCTCGGCTGGAAAGCCGGCGACCTTGACGACACCAGCTTCGCCAAGGGCGACAAGTATGACGACCCGAAGGAATATCCCGCGCTCGACCTCGACAAGTTCGACGCGGCAAAGTACACCAAGATAATCGAGGATGCGAAGGCGCTCATACCGAAGGGGTACACGTACAAGTCGGTAGACTGCTTCTCGATGAACACTTACAACAAAGTTCCGATGGAGCTGGTGCTCAACGTCGTGGAGGAAGGCAAGGAGACAGTGTCGAACGCCGGGAAGACGTCAATCGTGTTCTACGAGCTGAACTACACCGTAGATGACAACGGCAAAGTGACCCTTAAAGAATAAACCGGACACCGGCCGACGGCCAGCGGTCTTGCAAAAGACGGCTTTTCGCGCTGCGAAAGGCCGTCTTTCGCATTGTAAAAGACCGCCTTTTGCAGGCCGAAAGACGGCCTTTTACAACGGAAACGGTAATCAACTGATTATCAGCATGTTACAAACGGCATGAAAACTCACGGCGAAAAGCGGCGGAAGGCGTGGCGGCAAAATATGTCACACATTGTTTTGCGCTTTCCGCTTTTTATGTTATTTTTGCATAAGGCAACGGGCCAACCATTAAAAACTACCGCCGTATGCATACCAATTGCCACCTGTCAGTGCTCATACAGAAGCAGGCCGAGAAGTACGGAAACCGCCGCGCGCTAATCTACCGCGACTTCGGCGGCTCTAAGTGGAAGTCGGCCTCATGGCGCGACTTCGCCCGCAAGGTGCGCCACGTGTCAAACGCGATGCTCAACATCGGCATCCGGGTGCAGGAGAACGTGGGGGTGTTCTCGCAGAACTGCGTAGAGTACCTTTACACCGACTTCGGCGCGTTCGGCATAAGGGCGGTGACCGTACCCTTCTACGCCACGAGCAGCGAGCAGCAAATACAGTACATGATTGGCGACGCGCAAGTGCGCGTGCTCTTCGTGGGCGAGCAGGAGCAGTATGACAAGGCCCGGCGCGTGTTCGCCCACTGCCCTTCGCTGGAGCGCATCATCGTCTACGACAGGCGCGTTGACATCAATCCGTCTGACAAAAGCTCGATTTACTTCGACGACTTCCTGGCCCTCGGCGACAACAGTCCGCGCCAGTCGGAGGTGGAGAAGCTGTACAAGGAGGCCAACGACGGTGACCTCTGCAACATACTCTACACCAGCGGCACCACCGGCGACAGCAAAGGCGTGATGCTGACTTACGGCCAATACCACGCCGCGCTGGAGGTAAACGCCAGGTTCATACCCGTGGGCGAGGCTGACAGGGTTATGGACTTCCTGCCCATGACGCACATCTTCGAGCGCGCATGGCTGTTCCTCAGCATCGGCGCAGGGGCGGAAATCGTGGTAAATACCAACCCGAAAGAGATACAGCAGTCCATGCGCGAGACGCGGCCCACGTGCATGTCGGCCGTGCCGAGGTTCTGGGAGAAGGTGTACGCCGAGGTAATCGACCGCATCGACCGCGCCACGCCAACGCAGCAGAAGCTGCTGCGCAGGGCTTGGGCCATAGGCCGCAAGCACAACATAGAATACCTTGCACGGGGCAAGCGGCCGCCGCTGCGGCTCAGGATGAAGTATGCCCTGATGCACCGCACGCTCTTCAAAATCGTAAGGAACGAGCTGGGGCTCGACCGTCCAAACATATTCCCCACGGCAGGCGCCACCGTTTCGCCCGAAATCGAGGAGTTTGTACACTCCATCGGCATCAACATGATAGTGGGCTACGGGCTGACCGAGAGCCTCGCCACCGTGTCGGCCGACCACAAGGGGAGGCCTTTCACCGTGGGTTCGGTGGGCCGCCCAATCGACGGACTTGACATAAAGTTCGGCGAAAACGACGAAATACTGCTCAAAGGCCCCACCATCACCAAGGGCTACTACCACCGCGAGGAGCTTAACAAGCAGGCGTTCGACGAGGAAGGGTACTTCCACACGGGCGACTCCGGCTATATCCGGGGCGGTGAACTATTCCTGAAAGACAGGATAAAGGATTTGTTCAAGACATCGAACGGCAAGTACATCGCGCCGCAGATGATAGAGTCGAAGCTTATTGTAGACAAGTACATAGACCAAATCGCCGTCATAGCCGACCAGCGGAAGTTCGTCTCCGCCCTCATAATACCCGACTACGCCCTGCTCGAAGAGTACGCCCAAGGGCACGGCATAGCCTTCACCTCGCGCGAAGAGCTGTGCGCCGACCCCGGAATACACGCCATGATGGCCGAGCGTATAGAGACACTGCAACAGCAACTGGCCAGCTACGAGAAAATAAAACGCTTCACCCTGCTGCCCGACCACTTTACAATGGAGCGCGGAGAGCTTACCAACACGCTGAAAATAAGGCGCAAGGTGCTGGCCAAGAACTATGCGAAGGAAATAGAAAAGATGTATGAGGAAGAGACGGACGCCTACATAGAAGCAACCTGACACCCACCCCTGCCCTCCCCAAGGGAGGGAGCTTGATTAGCTTCAAGGGGTTGCAAACCAGGCGCATCAGGCCAATCCGGCTCATCAGCCCCATCGGGCCTATCCCTAAAGACCAAACCGCATAACCGTAAAACCCGACAACCGTATAACCGTAAAACAAATGATAACAGCCGAACAACTGAAAGATGTGATGGAGCGCGCCGACGCGCTGCACCGCTATCTTGACATAGACAAGAAGAAAATAGAACTTGAAGAGGAAGAACTGCGCACCCAGGCGCCCGACTTCTGGGACGACCCCAAGGCCGCACAGGAGCAGATGAAGAAGGTGAAAGGCATCCGCCGATGGGTTGACGGATATAAAGAGGTGCGCACGCTGGCCGACGAACTGCAGCTGGCTTTCGACTTCTACCACGACCAGATGGTGACGGAAGAGGAGGTTGACGAGGACTACGCCAAGGCAATCCACGCCATAGAAGACCTTGAACTCAAGAATATGCTGCGCCAGAAGGAAGACCCCATGGACTGCGTGATGAAGATTAACAGCGGCGCAGGCGGCACGGAGAGCCAGGACTGGGCGCAGATGCTCATGCGAATGTATATGCGCTGGGCCGAAGCTCACGGTCACAAGGTGACTATAAGCAACATCCAGGAGGGCGACGAAGCCGGCATAAAGAGCGTCACCATGGAGATAGAAGGCGGCGAATATGCCTACGGCTACCTCAAGAGCGAGAACGGAGTACACCGCCTTGTGCGCGTTTCGCCGTTCAATGCGCAGGGCAAACGCATGACGAGTTTTGCCAGTGTGTTCGTCAGTCCGTTGGTTGACGACACAATAGAGGTGTACGTTGACCCGTCGAAAGTCAGCTGGGACCTCTTCCGTTCGGGCGGAGCCGGCGGTCAGAACGTCAACAAGGTGGAGACGGGAGTGCGCCTCCGTTACCAATATGTAGACCCAGACACGGGCGAAGAGGAGGAAATACTTATCGAGAACACCGAGAGCCGAAAGCAGCTGGAGAACCGAAACAACGCCATGCGACTGCTCAAGTCGCAGCTGTATGACCGGGCGATGAAGAAGCGGCTCGAGGCCCAGGCCAAGATAGAAGCAGGCAAGAAGAAGATTGAATGGGGCAGCCAGATACGCAGTTACGTCTTCGACGACCGCCGCGTAAAGGACCACCGCACCAACTATCAGACAACTGACGTGGACGGAGTGATGGACGGCAAGATTGACGGTTTCATCAAAGCATACCTCATGGAGTTCCCCGTCAACGAGGAGGAGTGACCTCAACGAAGGACAAAAGACCTTAACTTAAATACATAATAACTATGAGTCAGAAAAGCAAAGTACGCCACGCACAGCGCGAGGCACAGCAGGAGAAGCAGGCAAAGAAAGTAATCGCATGGATATTCGCGGCACTTATAGTGCTCGCAGTGGTATTCCTTGTAATAGCGGCGATGTACTAAGACGGCATGAGCGGTCTTGAAATAGAGCGCAAGTTCCTTGTACACAAGGCCGGACGGCCGTATAAGGAGCAGGCATACGCCAGCAGCCGCATAACGCAGGGCTACATCTGCACCGAGCGCGGGCGCACCGTAAGGGTGCGCATCCGCGACGGGCGCGGCTTCCTTACCATCAAAGGGCCGTCTGACACGACGGGAACCACGCGCTACGAGTTTGAAAAGGAGATAACGCTCGACGAGGCCCAACACCTTATAAAGCTGTGTCTGCCTGGACTAATCGACAAGACCCGCTACTTGGTAAGGTGCGGACGGCACGTCTTTGAAGTGGACGAGTTCTATGGAGAAAACGACGGACTGGTCGTAGCGGAAGTCGAGTTGCAAAGCGAGGACGAGCCATTCGACAAGCCGGAATTCATCGCCGACGAGGTGACAGGCGACCGCCGCTTCTACAACTCGCAACTGATGAAAACACCGTTCAGCCTCTGGCGCGACGACGTGCCACAAGAATTCCGATGACGGCGGCAAGCGTCGCGCCTACGGCATTTGCCGCAAAGTCGAGCCAGTCGCCGCTGCGGCGGCCGCCGGTGCACGTAGCCTGCAACACCTCTATGAGGCCGCTCATCAGCACAGGAGCAAGCCACGCCCAGACGAACAGCCGCCTCCAGCACACCGCCTTGTGCGACCTTAGATACTCAATCCATATCGTCAGGCACGTGCCTGCATACATTACGATGTGCGTCCACTTGTCGATTAACGCCACATTGTCAAGCGGAGTATGCGGCGGAGTGCAGAAACAGAGCACCCAAATAACGGCTATAAACAGGCAGGAAACGGGATATTGCCTTATCAAATGACTTCTTATTCTCATTTTTACTTATATTTTGCTGCAAAATTAAGATATTCTTTATACATTTGCAACTGACAGACAAGTAAAAATCAAAACAACTATCACGCCACGGAATACGGCCAAACGTTCCACACGGTGCCGCCATAGCCGTGGCTGACGGTCACAACCTAACAAACAATCATGGCAAAAATAGAGAGGGCGAGCTTCGGAAGCAAGCTCGGAGTAATCCTCGCCACGGCCGGTTCAGCCGTAGGCTTGGGCAACGTGTGGCGGTTTCCTTACATGACGGGCGAGTACGGCGGTGCGGCGTTCATCATCATTTACATAGGCTGCGTGCTGCTGTTCGGCATACCGTGCATGGTGAGCGAGTTCATAATAGGCCGCCACGCAGCGTCCAATACAGCCCGGGCGTACCACAGCCTGTCAGGAGGCACGCCGTGGGCGGCCATCGGTTACTTCGGTGTATTTACCGGAGTGCTCATCACGAGCTACTACGCCGTGGTGGCGGGATGGTGCCTCCAGTACATCATAGCGTCCGCATTGGGACAGCTGAAGGGCTCGCCGGAGTTCTTTGCCGACTATTTCAACACGTTCGAACAAGACCCGTTCAAGCCCGTATTGTGGACGGTGGCAATAATACTCATAACCCATTATGTCATCGTACACGGCGTGCGCGGCGGCATCGAAAAGGCGTCAAAGCTCATGATGCCGGCACTGTTCGTGCTGTTGCTCATCGTCGTTGTGTCGGCATGTATGCTTCCGGGGGCTATGAAGGGCATAGCGTTCCTCTTCAAGCCCGACTTCGGCAAGGTCAGCGGCGACGTGCTGCTCGGCGCACTGGGGCAATCGTTCTATTCGTTGAGCATCGGCATGGGATGCCTTTGCACCTACGCGTCTTACTTCAGCCGACAGACCAACCTGATGAAGTCGGCCGTACAAATCGGAGTCCTTGACACTTCGGTTGCCATCCTGGCCGGACTCATGATATTCCCGGCGGCCTTTTCCGTAGGCATCAACCCCGACTCGGGACCCTCACTCGTGTTCATCACCCTGCCCAACGTGTTCCAGCAGGCCTTCGCCTCCGTACCCGTGGTAGGCTACGTGGTGGCCATCGCCTTCTACGCCCTGCTCGCCTTGGCCGCCCTGACGTCGCTGATTTCGCTGCACGAGGTGAGCACCGCCTTCGTGCATGAGGAGATGCACACCACCCGCAAGCGTGCGGCTTGGGTGGTAACGGTCACATGCTCGGCCATCGGAGCGGTGTGTTCGCTGTCGCTCGGGAAGTGGGATTTCCTGAAAATAGGCGACCGCTCGCTGTTCGACTTCTTCGACTTTGCCACGGGACAAATCATGCTTCCGCTCGGCGGTTTCCTCACATGCCTCTTCGTTGGCTGGTATCTGCCGCACAAGATGGTGCGCGACGAGTTCACCAACTGGGGCACGCTGCGCGGCAAACTGTTCCATACCTACCTGTTCTGCATCAAGTACGTGTGCCCGGTCTGCATCCTTCTTATATTCCTGCACCAGTTCGGACTAATCTAAATCCATCTGAAGTAAAAGAAGTTATAGAAGTTAAAGGAGTTAAAGACAATACCCTTTAAACTCAAACCGCACAACCGTAAAACCCTACAACCGTAAGACCTTATAACCCAATAACCGTAAAACCCGAAAACGTAAAACCGCACAACCGTACACAAATGAACTCCTTTTTCTACCTGCAACGCAACGACCGGCGCGCCCTCTTGGCCGTGCTGGTCGTCATAGTTGCGGCCGTGGCCGTGATACATTATGCCGGAACGAGCGGCGGCGAAGCACCCGACGCCCTGGCCGACAGCACCGCCACGGCGGCGGAAGGCCAGGAACGGGAAGGCGAAGGGAATAAAACAACCACATATTATTATACCGAAGGGCGCAAGGCGGAGCTGTTTACGTTCGACCCGAACACGGCGGACAGCACCCAGCTGCTGCGCCTCGGCCTCGCGCCATGGCAGGTAAGGAGCATCTACCGATACCGCGCCAAGGGCGGGGTGTACCGCCATAAGACCGACTTCGCACGCCTCTACGGCCTCACCGCAGGGCAATACCGCCGCTTGGAGCCGTACATCAGCATATCCGACGACTACCGCCCGGCCAGCGAAGTCTACTCCCAACCGAAACAAGACGCCACCGCGCGCGACACCGTAAGATACCCCTTGAAGCTGGGCCCGGGGCAAACCGTAAGCCTCAACACCGCCGACACCGCCCTGCTGAAGCGCGTGCCGGGCATTGGCAGCGGCTTCGCCGGACGAATAACGAGGTACAGGCAACAGCTCGGCGGCTTCTATTCTACAACCCAACTGCTTGAAATAGAGGGCTTTCCGCAGGCCGCCCTGCCCTACTTCACCGCCGACCCGTCGGCCTGCAAGCGGCTCAACATCAACCGCCTTACGCTCAACCAACTGCGCCGCCACCCCTACATCGGCTTCTACCGGGCGAAAACCATCATAGACCACCGCCGCCTGCACGGCCCCATACGCAGCCTCGACGACCTCGCCCTGTACCGCGACTTCCCCAAAGAAGCCATCGAGCGGCTGCGCCCTTACATCGAGTTCTGAAGAAAGAGATTTACAGCGGTTTTCTAAAAGGCCGTCTTTCAGAAACAGAAAGACGGCCTTTTAGTGTGTCATTTGCCGCTTTTTGCAACGCGAAAGACGGCCTTTTGCAAGCCTGCGGGTAACTGCCTGGCAGTCAACGGCATATGTAAGGGTACATAATAGGCCGCCGGGCGGTGTGAAAAATCGTTCAAAATGTATCAAAAATGTTGCATGAACGATTTTTTACACGCGTTGAAATGATATTGCAACGCGCGTATTCCGCAAGGCTATAAATTTGCGGTGAAGGAAACGAAAATATTGTTTACTAACCAAAAAAACAAAACATTATGGTAAAACACATTAAAAGAATGCTGCTAAGCGCAGTGTTCCTCGCTTCAGGTGCGTTGGCGTTCGCCCAGCAGGTTGACGTCAGCGGCACGGTGAAAGACGAGGCCGGCGAGCCCGTAATCGGCGCGACCGTGGCCGAGGAGGGCACGAAGAACGCGACCATCACCGACTTTGACGGCAAATTCAGCCTGAAAACATCGGGCGACAAGCAGCTGACGGTGAGCTACATCGGCTACAAGACCGTAACCGTGAAGCCCGCGCCGCAGCTCGACATCGTAATGGTTGAGGACAACAAGATGATGGAAGAGCTTGTCGTCACCGGTTATACCACGCAGCGCAAGGCCGACTTGACCGGCGCCGTGTCGGTAGTCAACATGGACGACATCGCCGACCTCAACGAGAACAACCCCATGAAGGCTCTCCAGGGGCGCGTGCCGGGCATGAACATCACCGCCGACGGTAACCCAAGCGGCTCCGCGACAATCCGCATACGCGGTGTGGGCACGCTCAACAACAACGACCCGCTGTACATCATCGACGGCGTGCCGACCAAGGCCGGGATGCACGAGCTTAACGGAAACGACATCGAGTCGATACAGGTTTTGAAGGACGCGGCCTCCGCTTCAATATATGGTTCGCGCGCGGCGAACGGCGTCATCATCATAACCACTAAGAAAGGCAAGGCCGGACAGCTGAAAATAGACGTTGACGCGTCGCTCTCCGTGTCGATGTACGCCAACAAGCTTGACGTGCTCAACGCCAAGGAGTTCGGCCAGGCCATGTGGCAGGCATACGTGAACGACGGCCAGGACCCCAACACCAACCCGCTGGGCTACCGCTACGACTGGGGCTATGACGCCAACGGCTACCCCAAGCTGAACGGCATCTCGATGCAACGCTTCCTCGACTCGGGCAACACCGTACCCTCGGCAGACACCGACTGGGTGGACGAGACAACGCGCACCGGCATCGTGCAGAACTATAACGTAGCCGTAAGCAACGGCTCGGAAAAAGGCTCGTCGTACTTCTCGCTGGGCTATTACAAGAACCTCGGCATCATAAAGCACTCCGACTTCAACCGCTTCTCGGCGCGCATGAACTCGGAGTACAAGCTCATCGACAACGTGCTGACCGTAGGCGAGCACTTTACTCTCAACCGCACGTCGGAAGTGCAGGCACCCGGCGGCTTCTTGGAGAACGCCCTCCAGTTCAACCCCTCGCTCCCCGTGTATGACATCAACGGCGAGTTCGCAGGTCCGGTGGGCGGCTATCCCGACAGGGAAAACCCCGTGGCACGCCTCGAGCGCAACGCTGACAACCGCTATACGTACTGGCGCATGTTCGGCGACGCTTACATAAACCTCAGCCTTTTCAAGGGTTTCAACATACGTTCTACCTTCGGTCTCGACTACGCGCAGAAGAAACAGCGCATCTTCACGTACCCCATAACCGAGGGCAACGTGGCCAACGACAAGAACGCCGTTGAGGCCAAGCAGGAGCATTGGACAAAATGGATGTGGAACGCCGTGGCTACCTACAACCTTGAGATAGGCAAGCACCGCGGCGACGTGATGGCCGGTATAGAGCTTAACCGCGAGGACGACGAGTGGTTCTCGGGCTACAAGGAAGACTTTACCATACTCAACACCGACTTCATGTGGCCCGACGCCGGCGTAGGCTCTGCCCAGGCATACGGCTCGGGAGAAGGATATTCGCTCGTGTCGTTCTTCGGCAAGCTCAATTATACTTACGATGACAAGTACCTCTTCTCGCTTACCGTGCGCCACGACGGCTCGTCGCGCTTCGGAAAGAACAACCGTTACGCCACCTTCCCGTCAGTTTCGCTCGGATGGCGCATCAGCCGCGAGAAGTTTATGAAGAACCTGACGTGGCTCGACGACCTCAAGCTGCGCGCCTCTTGGGGACAGACCGGTAACCAGGAAATATCCAACATCGCCCGCTACACCATCTATGTGCCCAATTACGGAGTGACCGAGTCGGGCGGACAGAGCTACGGAACGTCTTACGACATAGCCGGAACCAACGGCGGAAGCATACTTCAGTCGGGCTTCAAGCGCAACCAAATCGGCAACGACGACATCAAATGGGAGACTACCACACAGACAAACATAGGTTTTGACTTCTCCATGTTCCGTCAGACCCTTTACGGCTCGTTCGACTACTATTGGAAGAAGACCACCGACATACTCGTGCAGATGGCCGGCATCGCAGCCATGGGCGAGGGCAGTTCGCAGTGGATTAACGCCGGAGAGATGGAGAACCACGGCTTCGAGCTTAACCTCGGCTACCGCAACCAGACTTCGTTCGGCCTGAAATACGACATCGCCGCCAACATCTCGGCTTACCGCAACAAGATTACCGCGCTGCCCGCCACCGTCGCAGCGAACGGAACCTTCGGTGGAAACGGCGTGAAGAGCGTCATAGGACACCCCAACGGAGCGCAGGTAGGATATGTTGCCGACGGCATATTCAAGTCGCAGGAAGAGGTTGACAACCACGCAACGCAGGAAGGTGCGGCGCCAGGACGCATACGCTGGCGCGACCTTGACGGCAACGGCGTTATCAACGAAGCCGACCAGACGTGGATTTATGACCCCGTACCCGACTTCAGCTACGGCCTTAACATTTACCTTGAATACAAGAACTTCGACCTCACGATGTTCTGGCAGGGTGTGCAGGGCGTCGATATAATCAGCGACCTGAAGAAAGAAACCGACCTTTGGAGCGGCCTGAACATAGGCAACCTAAACAAGGGAGCGCGTGTGCTTGACGCCTGGACGCCGCAGAACCCCAACTCAAGCATACCGGCGTTGTCGCTCAGCGATGTCAACAATGAGAAGCGTGTGTCTTCATATTTCGTTGAAAACGGCTCGTTCCTCAAGCTGCGTAACCTCCAGTTGGGCTACAACGTGCCCAAAGAGTTCGCCAAGAAACTCAAGATGGAGCGTCTGCGTTTCTACCTAAGCGCGCAGAACTTATGGACCATCAAGAGCAAGGACTTTACCGGCGTAGACCCCGAAAACCCCAACTTCGGCTATCCTATACCGCTGAACATCACCTTCGGTATTAATGTAAGCTTCTAAAATACACGCTAACCATAAAACAAGGAAACAATGAAAAAACTGTTATATACAACCGCTTTGGGGCTTGCACTTCTCTGCACGGGCTGCTCGGACTTCCTCGAGGAGCAGGTGCCGCAGGGTACCATTGACAACGAACAGCTGAAAAACCCCGAATATGTGGACAATCTTGTCATCTCGGCTTACGCCGGATGGATTTCGGCCGAGGACATCAACTCGTCCTTCTCGATGTGGAACTACGACGTCCGCTCGGACGATGCCTACAAGGGAGGCAACGGAACGAGTGACGGCGACGTCTTCCACAACCTCGAAATATCGCAAGGCGTCATGACGACGGCATGGAACATCAACGACATGTGGCAGCGTCTGTACAACTGCATATCACGTGTCAATGCGGCGTTGCAGCAGCTCAACCAGCTTGACGAAAACTCTTATCCGCTCAAGCAGCAGCGTATCGCCGAGATGAAGTTCCTCCGCGGACACGGTCATTTCCTCCTCAAGCAGCTTTATAAGAACATAGTCTTCGCCAATGACGAAAACCTTTCGCCCGAGGAATACAACAACCTGTCGAACACTACGTACTCGAACGACGAGGGATGGCAGCAGATAGCCAACGACTTCCAGTTCGCTTACGACAACCTTCCTGACACACAGGCCGACAAGGGACGTCCTACCAAGGCGTCGGCGGCAGCCTATCTGGCCAAGACTTACCTCTACAAGGCTTACCATCAGGACAATCCTGACAACAACGAGGTGACAGGCATTAATGCGGATGACTTGAAGAAAGTAGTGCAGTACACAGAGAAAGCCATCTACCAGGCCGGAGGCTACGCCCTGGAGGCCGACTTCCACAACAACTTCCGTCCCGAACCGCAGTACGAGAACGGGCCGGAGTCGCTTTGGGCGATGCAGTATTCGATGAACGACGGCACCACGAACGGCAACTGCAACTGGTCTTTCGGCCTCATCGTGCCCAACATTCCCGGCGTGACCGACGGTGGATGCGACTTCTACAAGCCGAGCCAGAACCTCGTAAACGCGTTCCGCACCGATGCCGACGGCCATCCGTATTTCGACACTTTCAATGATGACGACTATGACGCGGCCACCGAAACCGCCGACCCGCGCCTCTTCCTGACCGTCGGAATGCCGGGTTTCCCGTATGAGTTCAACCCGAACTACATCATGGACAAGTCTTCTACATGGAGCCGCGGCAACGGTTTGTACGGCTATTACGTGACGCTTAAGCACAATGTTGACCCCGACAGCGAGTATCTTATAAAAGGTGCGTGGTGGGGAAGCCCGATGAACCACATCGTGCTTCGCTACGCCGACGTGCTCCTTATGCGTGCCGAGGCGCTCGTACAGCTTAACGACGGACGCATTGACGAGGCCATAAGCATTGTCAATGAGGTGCGCAACCGCGCCAAGCAGAGCACCGGCATGATAGCCGACTACCCCGCCAAGTACGGCTGCACGTTCAACATCCAGCCCTATACGGGCTCTTACGGCCATGACGAGGCGCTGAAAATAGTCAAGTTCGAGCGTCGTCTCGAGCTGGCGATGGAGAGCGACAGGTTCTTCGACCTGGTACGCTGGGGCGAGGCAAAGGAAGTCATTGACAAGTATTATGCCGAGGAGGCGGACAACTGCACGATATACCAGGGCGCGTCGTTCACCAAGAACAAGCACGAGTACCTGCCCATACCGTTCGCCCAAATCAGTGCAAGCAACGGCCATTACACGCAGAATTGCGGTGGATGGTGACATTTTAACCAAATAAAAAGACATATAACATGAAACTGAATATAAAGCAATTTGCGGCCATGTTGTTTGCAGTTGTGACGGTGTTGGCCGTTGCTGGCTGTGATGACGACAACACGTCAGACCTCCGCCTTGACGGAGACACATGGCTTACGTCCTTTGCATTGGACGGATATGAGGGCATAATCGACAACACCGCCAAGACGGTCAAGGTGGGAGTGCCCGAGATTTACGATGCACGCGCCATGGAAGTGACTGCCATCACGGCGTCAGAGGGCGCGGTAACGTCGATGAATGTTGGCGACGTGGCCGATTTCTCGCTGCCACAGAGCATAACGGTTGTCAACGGAGACGCTTACTTTGACTATACGGTAAGCGTAGTACACGACGCCGCACGCATAACATCGTTCAAGGCGAACGGCTACATCGGCGTTATCAACGAGCAGAACCGCACCATCACCGTGCGTGTGCCCACTACGGCAGACGTAACCGCCATGACCACGGAGATTGTCACTTCAGAGGGCGCTACGGTAACCCCGGCGTCAGGTCAGGTGGTCGATTTCACCGAGCCGGTAGAGTTTACGGTAACATACAACACCGCTACGGCGGTATATACAGTGACCGTCGTCAAGTCTGACGCGCCCAGCGCGGTCTACATCGGCCTGCCAGCCACCATCGACGGACTCGGTCTTGAGGAGCGCGCCGCAGCCGACTGGATGCTGCTCAACGTGGCAAACGCCCAGTACGTTTCGTTCGAGGACGTGCGCACAGGCAACGTAGACCTTAGCGAATGTAAAGTAATGTGGTGGCACCTGCACATCGACGGCGGCATTGACAACATGGAGAAGTTTGACAACGCGGCTCCCGAAGCATTGCAGGCCGTGCCTGCCGTAAAGGAGTTCTATGACAACGGTGGCTGCCTCCTGCTCTCACGCTTCGCCACATATTACGCCGCCAAGCTCGGCGCAACCCTCGACGGGAACAACCCGAACAACTGTTGGGGACAGGTAGAGGAGGATGGTGAAATCACTACCGGCCCGTGGAGCTTCTTCGTTGACGGGCATGAGGACCACCCGATATACAGCGGACTCGTGACAACCATTGACGGCAAGCAGGGCATTTACACCTGCGACACTGGCTACCGCATAACCAACAGCACTTGCCAGTGGCACATAGGAAGCGACTGGGGAGGCTATCCCACGCTTGACGACTGGCGCACGCTGCACGGCGGCATCGACCTCGGCTATGGCGGCGACGGCGCGGTGGTAGTATGGGAGTACCCGGAGAACGCAGCCGGAGGCCACATCCTCTGCATCGGCTCGGGAGCATACGACTGGTATTCTTACGACGTTGACACCACCAACGACCAGTATCACGGCAACGTGGCTACGCTCACTCTCAACGCAATCAATTATCTTACAGCAGACAAGTAAATAAACAGACAAGCAACCAAGCCCCCTCCAAACATCCCCGAGGGGAGGCCTCCAATCCGCTTGCGGCAGGTGTAATTCAAATTAACTAATAGCAATTGAATATTAACCCATGCCGATTTTTCCCCTCCCCCTCGGGGGAGTTGGAGTGGGGCTTGTCACTAACATTGAAAAAATTATGAAGACCATGATATATTCTTTGGCGCTGGCGGCCATGATGACTGCATTCTGTGGCTGCTCTGACGATGACGACCCCGTGCTCACGCAGCGCGACTGGAGCGGCACGACCAACTACTTCGCGCCGACCGACGAGAACAAGGCGGACACGTATTACAAGCCTTACGTAGGCTATGTGGGCGACCCTATGCCCTTCTACGACCCCGTGGCAGGGGACTTCAAGGTGCTTTACCTGCAAGACTACCGCCCCAATCCTGCCGACACTTACCACCCGATATACGGCGTAAGCACAAAGGACGCGGCCAACTATACTTCGCTCGGCGAGGTAATCCCCACCGGAACGGCGGCCGAGCCCGACGCGGCCATAGGTACGGGCAGCACCGTTTACAACGAGGCCGACAAGCTTTACTACACCTTCTACACCGGACATACCAGCAGCCGCGAGGTGGTTATGTACGCCACTTCGGCCGACTTCGAGACGTGGACTAAGGACCGCGCCTTCCGTCTGCGTGGAGACGACTACGGATATGCCGTCAACGACTTCCGCGACCCGTTCGTATTCAAGGGCGACGACGGCAAGTGGCACATGCTCGTGTCAACCAAACAGAACTCGAAGGGCGTGCTTGCTGAGTTCACATCCGAAGATTTGAAGACATGGAGCCATGCAGGCGTGTTCATGACGATGATGTGGGACAGGTTCTACGAGTGCCCCGACGTGTTCAAGATGGGCGACTGGTGGTATCTGGTTTACTCCGAGAAGCACGCGGCCATACGCAAAGTGCAGTATTTCAAGGGCCGCACGCTCGACGAACTGAAGGCTACGACGGCTGGCGACGCAGGCAAATGGCCCGACGACCACGAGGGATTCCTCGACTCGCGCGCCTTCTATGCAGGCAAGACGGCATCCGACGGCACCAACCGTTACATCTGGGGATGGTGCCCCACGCGCAAAGGCAACGACAATACAGAGGTCGGCGCTGACCCCAACGAGCCCGAATGGGCGGGCAACTTGGTAGCCCACAAGCTCATACAGCACGATGACGGCACGCTCACCCTCGGCGCGGTTGACGGCGTCGACGCGAAATATACCAAGCAAGGTGAGGCAGAAGTGATGGCGAAAAGCGACGAGGGCGTGGCAGAAAGCAACGGAACGTACACCCTTACGGGCGACGCCTACACGCTCTTCACGCGCCTGAACACCCACAACCGCATATCGTTCACCGTCAAGACGGCCACGCAGGACGACAAGTTCGGCATCTCCCTCTGCCGCGGAACCGACTCTGAGAAATACTATTCAATCATAGTCAACCCCGAGGGCAGCGGCCGCCGCAAAATCAACTTCGAGGAAGAAGGCCCCGAAGGCAAGGGCTTCATCGCCGGAATTGACGGCTACCTGTTCAACGCCCCGGCGGACAACACCTACCGCGTAACCGTCTATACTGACAACTCCGTGTGCGTAGTCTACATCAACGACAACGTGGCTTACACCAACCGCATATACGGAAACCAGAAGAACTGCTGGTCAATCAACTCCTACGGCGGCACCATCGAGGTGAGCGACGTTGACGTGCGCTACTACTAAACGCGGCAAACGGAAATCTAAGAGACGGCCTTTGGGCCTGCGAAAGGCCGTCTTTCACCCTCTAAAAGGCCGCCTTTTGCAGGCTGAAAGGCGGCATATTGCAAACCGCCTGACCGCCAGGCAGTTACGCACGGGCGGCAAAACGCCCAGAAAACACATGTATTTTGAATAAAACTTTACATTTAAACAAAACAAAACGACCTATGAAAAAAATTTTTTTACTTGCCCTTTCGTTCTTTGCTTACACGGGCTTCGCACAGACAGTGCTGTGGGACGGCGACAATGTTAACGGTACACTATGGACTGACTGTAATCCTGATGTTGTGCAAAATCCCGACAAAAGCGGTATAAACACTTCTGAAAAGTGCATCAAGTTCACCATTGCAAAAGCCGGAGACAGGATTAGAATTCCGTTAAGGGAGTATATGAAGCCAACCATGAACGGCAGTAAACGTGTGTCGCTGATGATAAATAAAAGAGGGAATGAGAATGTCGTGGTAGAACTTTCAGACCCTTGGGAAGGAACACAATATATTAATAAAGTCGCAACTTGGTATACAGATAATGGAGCATGGCAAAAGTTGGTGTTTGATTTTAGCCAGTTTGGTGAGTTTGATAAACCTGGAATTATCTCCATTACTGCGCAAAATGGAGGTAGTGTACCTGATGACCCGACCGTGTACGTTGACAACATAGTCATCGAACCGGCAACACTTGTGGGCGATACGCCTCTTTCCGAAGTTGATAATAGCTCTCTCACAGGAAACATAAAGTTGAATGGTTTATGGATGAAAGAGTGCAAGTGTTCGTATCCTGATTTAGGAAAATGGGATGTTGTTTACGATGATTTCGCTGCACTTAAAGACAAAATATCTCCTTCTGTTACGTCCATCGACATGACGGAAGCCGTGTTGCAAGACGCTTATAACGCCTTCCTCGGTGTTAACAGGAACATCATCGTCTATGCTGACGAGACTGTCAACGGTGACAACGTGGCCATAAACGGCACGGCGGAGAAGGTTGTCCTTTCGCAGGATTATACGTTCAGCATCCCCACCGACTTCACGGCGAAGAGTGTAACGGTGGAGAAGCCGCTCGCGGCGGGCTACAACGCCCTCGTGCTTCCCTTCGACGTTACAGCCGCAGAGCTTGGGGCCGAGGCCCTTTCGACATGCACCGGCGTTAGCGGCGACGGCGCGGAGAAGACCGTTGTGCTGGCCGACGCGGAGACGGTGACGGCCAACACCCCGATGATAGCCAGCGTTGCCGAGACAAAGGAGAGCCTTGTGTTCGGCGAAAGGACGTTCAAGGCCACTACCGCCGCACCAGCTTCAGGCGAGTTCAAGGGCGTTTACGCTCCGCAGAGTGCCGCCGGCATGTGGCTCATCGGCGGCGACGGCACGTTCAGTAAGGGTGCCGACGACGCACAGGTTACCGCCTTCGGCGCATACTGGGACGTTCCCGGAGCCACCGCTTTGAGCCTCGGCACCAGCACGGGCATCACCGGCGTTGAGGCCGACGGCGGCCAAATGGTAGACGTCTACACCATCGGCGGCGTGAAGGTGCGCACGGCCGAGGCTGCCACCGCACTCGACGGACTGGCAAAGGGCGTGTACATCGTGGCCGGAAAGAAGTATGTTGTAAGGTAATGCCAGCCATGCTGGTTTGCAAGAGACGGCCTTTCGGGCTGTGAAAGGCCGTCTTTTGCACGCCGAAAGGCCACCTTTTGCACTGCAAAAGACGGCATATTGGCAAGCCATTGACAGCCAGGCAGTTGCACGGCGGCTGCCGGACGGCGCGGAAACGGTATGATATAGAACATAAAAAAGCAGATAACCATGAGACTGAAGAACATTTTTCTTACATTTGCGGCGGCTCTCGCGCCGGCCTTGTTGCAGGCCGCGCCGCAGCTGAAGGTGCTCCATCTTGCCAACGAACAGAACATCCTGTCCGTCAGCGAGGCGCCGCGCTGCCTGTTGCTGCCCGTACAGGACGACGCGCCCGAGGCCAAGCTGTGCGTCGTCGAGGCCAACATGCCTGTAACTACGGTGATGAACGTGCGCCTGGCGCGCGAGCGTGTGGACTACTATGTGCCGCTCGACCTCTCGGCCTTTATCGGCCGCGACGTCAAGGTTGACGTGCAGGGTATGCCCCAAGGCTCGCTCTGCTGGAAGGAACTGAAGCTCTCCGACACGTTCGACATGGCGAACAGGGAGAAGCACCGTCCGCTGTACCACCACACTCCGGCCTACGGATGGATGAACGACCCTAACGGAATGTTCTACAAGGACGGCGTGTGGCACCTGTATTTCCAGCACAACCCCTACGGCTCTACGTGGGGTAACATGCACTGGGGGCACTCTACGTCTACCGACCTGGTGCACTGGCAGTACGAGGGCGACGCCCTGCTGCCCGACGCCTGGGGCACGGTGTTCAGCGGTTCGGCCGTAGTTGACACTGACAACACCGCCGGCTTCGGCCCCGGTGCGATAGTGGCTTTCTACACGTCGGCCAAGCCTACGCCTTGGGGCGACGCCCAGATGCAGAGCATTGCGTACAGCATCGACGGCGGAAAGACCTTCACCAAGTACGCCGGCAACCCCATACTGACCTCCACCGAGCGCGACTTCCGCGACCCGAAGGTGTTTTGGTACGCCCCCGGCAAGCACTGGGTGATGATGCTCGCGGTAGGTCAGCAGATGCAAATCTTCTCGTCAAAGAATCTCAAAGAATGGAAGCACGAGAGCGACTTCGGCCTGAAGCAGGGCGCGCACGGCGGCGTCTGGGAGTGTCCCGACCTCGTCGAGCTGCCCGTCGAGGGCACAAAGGAGAAGCGTTGGGTGCTCGTCTGCAACCTTAACCCCGGCGGACCGTTCGGCGGAAGCGCCACGCAATACTTCGTGGGGACGTTCGACGGCAGGAAGTTCACCAACCAATATCCCACCAAGACCAAGTGGATGGACTACGGCAAGGACCACTACGCCACCGTGACTTTCCACAACGCGCCCGACGGACGCTGCGTGGCCCTTGGCTGGATGAGCAACTGGCAGTACGCCGCCGTAGTGCCTACGAAGCAGTACCGCTCGGCCAACACCATAGCGCGAGACCTCACCCTGTACCGTCAGGACGGCGACCTGCTGCTCAAGAGCGCGCCTTCCAAGGAGATAGAGGCCGCCCGCAATGACGTGAAGAGCATCAAGAAGTTCAACGTAAGCGACTCTTACAGCATCGAGAACTTGCTCGACGGCAACACCGGTGCTTACGAAATAGAGATGGAAATCAAGAACAACGGCGCGCAGAAAATAGCCTTCACCCTGCTCAACGGTAAGGGCGAGAGCGTCCTTATGTACTACGACACGGCCATGCGGCAGTTTGTCATGGATAGAAGCAACAGCGGCGAGACCGCGTTCAGCCGCGACTTCCCGGCCATGACGGCGGCACCTGTGTCTGGTGGGGACGACTTCACGCTGCGCCTTTTCGTCGACCGCTCCAGTATCGAGGCCTTTGGTGACGGCGGAAAGTTCGTTATGACCAACATTGTGTTCCCCTCCGAGCCTTACAACAAGATGAAGTTCGAGTCCGTTCGCGGCTCGT